>Ga0070741_10000131_pt1 | contig 291607 bp, 280 predicted proteins | sample Coa_R1_4_FD_66440 | JGI IMG/M metagenome (GOLD analysis project Ga0070741, IMG submission 66440) | Surface soil microbial communities from Centralia Pennsylvania, which are recovering from an underground coalmine fire - Coalmine... | ecosystem: Environmental > Terrestrial > Soil >...
GGCTCGGCGTCGATGCTCCGGGTCTTGCCGTTCACTCGCAGGGTCAGTTTGGCCATGGGTGCCTCCTGGGCTTGGATTCGAGGCTGCGGGCTCGATGTCGTTACAGCTTTATTAGAAAGCGCGCGGCGTCATGTCAAGTTTGCGCGCGACGTCGGCAACGCTCTTGGCGCGCGCGGATCGCGCGCAGATGAGTTGCGAAGCGCGCAGCGGCGCTCACGCGCGCTTTGCGCTTGGGCCGTCCTCCTTCACAAACGCGAGGAGCAGCATGCCGGCGAGGTACGTCGCGGCGGCAGTGTAGAAGGCGGACGCAAAACCGTGATGTTCCATCACGTAGCCGATGATCAGGGTCCACACCGGTCCGGAGATAAAGCCGACGAAGTAGTAGATCGAGAACGCCGCGTCGGTCAGCTCCGGCGTGGCGAAATCGCCGATCATCGTCTGGGTGAGCGCGCCGCGCGCCTGCACGAAGGCGCCGTAGAGGATCAGATTGACGTAGAAAAGAATCGTCAATCCCGCATGCTGCACCAGCAGCACCGTCATGATCGCGGAGAGAAACAGCGTGGCCTGGGTGATCGCCGCGCGTTTGCCGGTGCGGTCGGAAAACCAGGCGATCAGCATCGGCCCGATGAGCCCGCCGGTTTGCATGAGCGTCAGAATGAATCCGCCGCTCGAGGCGCTGACGCCGAACTGCTTCATGAAAAAGGGCACGAGGTAAGTCATGTTCACGCCGGTGCCGCGGCCCGCCGCGCCCGCCATCAGCACCAGCGAGGTAAAAAGAATGTTGCGGTTTTTGAGACACTGGACGTAAGCGTCGAAGCCGGCGCGGGCTTTGGTCCGGGCGCCGCTCGGGTCGGCGCCGCCGGCCTGATCGCGCACGACGAACAGCGCCAGCCCCATGATCAGACTCAAAAGGCCGAAGAGCACGAAGGCGCCGCGCCAGCTCATGTACAGCAGCGCGAAGGAGGCCGCCGCCGGACCGAGAAACGATCCCAGGTTGCCCGCCGAGTGATGGAAGGTCAGCGCCCAGCCGCGCGACTGGGGAAAATAGCGCGAGAGAATGCTCGAGCCGAGCGGATGCTGCGGGCTCGATCCGGCATCGATGGCGACGCGCGCGGCAATCAATTGCGGAAAGCTGCCGACGAAGAATTGCGACATGGCGGTGACGCCGACCACGGCGTTGCCCACCGCGAGCATGGTGGTGCGGCGGAAAAAATTGGAAAGAAACCCGTAGATGACCTGCAGCCCCTGGCCGACGAAACTCGACAGCGCGGAGATGAATCCCAGGCCCACCAGGCCGAAGCCGAGCTCGGTCATCATCACCGGAAAAATCACCGAGGTGATGCTGTACTGCAGGTGATTCAAAACATGACAGGTGCTGATCAGGCCGAGCGCCAGGCGCTTTTGCCGAAGCGTTGCTTCCAGCGTCGGCGCGCCGGTTTGCAGCCGGGCTGTCGAAGCGGCGGCGCTGGCGGGTTCGGTCATGGCGGTTACTTCCTCGTCGAAGCTTCTAGCGGTCTCGATTCTTCTACAGGCTCCAAGTCCGATCTGTCAAATTCGCCGCTGCGATCCCGAGCACCGAGGGATGAGCAAACGGGGCTTTCATTCGAGCGCCGGCGCCTCTTTCGGCGATTCGGCGGGCGAATCGGCGGACAGGAAAAAGCTCAGCAGCACGCCGCCGAACATGAAAGCGAAACCGATGAAGAAAGCGTACCAGATCGCATCGCCGAGGATATCGATCATCGCCGCCAGCAGCGCCGGCGGAATTTGCGCGCGGGTCGCCGGCTCCAGGAGATTTTGCGGATGCGCCAGTTTGGCGAGCAGCGCCGAAGAATAGCTGGCGCCGAGGGCGCTCAAACCGCTCTGCATGTGGTGCAGCAGCACGGTGCCCATCAGGCTCACGGCGAAGGCGCCGCCGAAGGTGCGAAAAAGCATCACGGTGGAAGTGGCGACGCCGATGCGTTCGTGGGGCACGGAGTTCTGCACGGCCACGAGAGTGGTGAGATTGGCCATGCCCATGCCCGTGCCGATCAAGGTGCCGCTGATGATGACCCAGAACACGCTGCCGCGGGATTCCAGGGCGACGAACAGGCTGTAGCCGGCCGCTAAAAGCGCCATCCCGGTTACCGCGACGGCGCGATAGCCGAAGCGGTTGAGCGCCTGTCCGGCGAGCAGGCTGCCGGCGGTCCAGGCGATGCTGACAAAGAGCAGGACCATGCCCGCGCGCGACGCGGCGAGTCCCGCGACGCCCTGGAGATACAGCGGCAGATAGCTGATGGCCCCGAAAACGCCCATGGCGGCAAGGGTGGCGACCGCGCCGGAAGTGCGAAACAGGCCGCGCTGAAACAGGTCCGGCGGCATGATCGGTTCCGCTGCGCGGCGCTCGACGAAATAGAAAATCACCAGCACGGCGAGCGCCAGCACGAGGATCGCGGCGATCGCCGCGGTCATGGGCCGCGCCGCGAAGCTCTCGGCGGAGAGCGCGTAAAAGAGCAGCAGCAAAGCGGAGAGCAAAGTGAAAGTCCCGGCGATATCGATTTTGTGCGCGCGCTTCTCGATCCGCAGCTCTTTCAGGCCGGCGACGATCAGACCGATCGCCAGCGCGGTCACCGGCAGGTTGACGAAAAACGCCCAGCGCCAGCTCCAGTTTTCCACGATGACGCCGCCGGCGAGCGGCCCGAGCACCGACGCGACGCCCCAGATGCCGCTGATGATGCCCTGCATTTTGGCGCGCTCGCCGGGGGCGTAGAGCACGCCGACGAGAATGAATGACAGCGCGTAAATCGCGCCGCCGCCGAGGCCCTGGATCGCGCGAAAGATCACGAGCGCTTCCATGCTCTGGGCCGCGCCGCAGAGAGTCGAGCCGATCACGAAAATCGCGATGCCGATCAGCATGAGCCGCCGCCGGCTGTAGAGATCGGACAGCTTGCCGAAAAGCGGCGTGGCCAGCGCGGAGGTGAGCATGTAAACGGAAAACACCCAGCTGTAGAGCTCCAGTCCGCCGAGGCGCGCGACGATGGTCGGCATCGCCGTGCTGACGATGGTGGCGTCGATGGCAAAGAGAAAAATCACCAGCATGACGCCGAAGGCGGCGAGGCTGCGTTTCGATGGATTGGACTCGGACGTCGATGAAAGACCCAAAGCAGAATCGCTCCGTGCAGCAAAATAGAACTTTATGAGTTGACCCGTTTCACCGCGGGAGTCAAGCAAAGGCAAGGAAAACGATGCGCGTTGACGCCGCGCGGCATCGGCGCTAGAACAGGCGCACGATTTTCGCGGAGGTGACGATGTTCGTCGGGTGCTCGCGGATCGCCGTTTTGGTTTTGGCGCTGGGCTGGATGACGCCGGCGCCCATGCTCTTGGCGCAGATGACGCCGGACCTGATCGAAGCCGCGAAAAAAGAAGGCGAGGTGATGTTCTACGGCGCCATCACCATCAACTCGTCCAAAGCGATCGGCGACGCCTTCGAGAAAAAATACGGCATCAAGCTCAAACACTGGCGCGGCGACGCCACCGAGCTGATCAATCGCTCGCTGGCCGAGGCGCGCGCCGGCAAACCGGCCTTCGACGTAACTCTCGGCAACGAAGTGGTCATGACCGCGCTCGACGAGCGCAAACTCCTCGGCGTATTCGACCCGCCGGCGGCGAAAAATTATCCCAAGCAATTCCGCGATCCGGACCTGCGCATGACGCCCTGGCGCGTGCTGCCCTACGGCATCAATTACAACAATCAGTTGCTCCAGGCCGGCGAAGCGCCGAAGAGTTTCGAAGAATTGCTGCTGCCCAGGTGGAAAGGCAAATTCGCTCTGGCCAATCCCGGCATTCACGTCACCACGCTCCAGTTTGTCCTGAACCTGGAAAAAATCCTCGGGCCGAAGTGGCTCAAAATCGTCGAAGGTTGGGCAAAGCAGGAGCCGCGCCTGGGCAAAGGACTGTCGGATCTGATTCAGCCCTTGACCACCGGCGAGGCGCCGGCGGCGATCAGCTATATAAAGGACAAGTTTCAATATCCCGGGCCGATCGAATACGTGCGCATGAATAAATATCTCGCATCGGTCAGCTTCGTTGCGATCAACCGCCAGGCGCCCCATCCGGCGGCAGCGAAGCTCTTTACCGACTTTTTCCTCGGCGCCGAAGCGCAGCGCATTTTCGGCGATCTGGGCGAGTACGTGTTCAATCCCGAGGTCGATCACAAATTCAAAAAAGACGTAAGGGACGACCAGATCGTGGTCATGCGATTGCCGAGCCACGAGGAGTTGGAGACTTGGAGCCGGAAATTTCGCGAGATGTTCCGGTGAAGATTCGGAGGTGCGCGGTGTTCGAGCTGGCCAAGATACCGTTTCCTGAAGTCGCGCGCCTTGCCGAATCCGGCAAAGCGCTGGTGATTCTGCCCGTCGGAGTGGTGGAAGAGCATGGCGCGCACCTGCCCCTCGGCCTCGATTCCTTCGCGGCGGAAATTTACGCGCGCTCCGCGGCGCCGCATCTCGAAGCGGCCGGCTACGAAGTCGTGATCGCGCCGACGATCAATTACGGCGTCGCCCGGGCGGCCATCGATTTTCCCGGCACGCTTTCGCTCGAGCCCGCCACCCTGCGCGCGATGGTCGCGGAGATCGGCCGCTCGCTGGCGCGCCACGGCTTTTCACGCCTGGCAATTCTCAACGGCCATCGCGATCTGGAGCACATGAAGGCGCTCGACGAAGCGGCGGCCACACTGAACGAGAATTCCGTGCGCGCGATCTGCCTCGGCTTCGCCAGCGATCCCGCCGTCACCGCCGCGTGCTATCGCGAGGGCGTGCGCCAGTTCTACCGCAGTCCGCGCGCCGATCGTGAAGGTCACGGCGGCGAGTCGGAGACCTCGGTGGCATTGCACGGCTGTCCCGACCTGGTGAAAACCGAAATTATCAAAGACCTCGACCCGAACTTCGATTACGATACAGAAGCATTCAGAAATGAAACAAAAGATTATGGCAGCCTGAGCGGCGGCCGGGGCTACTTCGGTTGGCCCCAGGCTGCCACCGCCGAGACGGGAGAAAAGCTCATCGAAGTGCGCGGCCGCAACATCGCCCAGGTGATTCTGAAGGCGTGGGGCAAGCCGGATCAAGCAGGCTGATCATTGTGCTCGTGTCGTCTAATTAGCACTAAAAAGAGCTAGCAGGAGGAGGATTTCACATGGCCTTTCGCATCAATCACCTTCATCTCAAAACCCCGGACCCGAAAAAGACCGCGGATTTCTATGTCGAGTACACCGGCGCCAAAATTCTAAAGGAAAACATCAGGCCCGACGGCCGCAAGAATTACCGCCTCGATCTGCACGGCGTGGAGCTCAACGTGACGGAATTTCTCACCGAGCAGAAGCTCAGCCAGTTCTACGGCCTGGAGCACGTTGCCATCGACACCAACAATTTCGACGGCGAAATCGGCAAAATCAAATCCGCAGGATTAAAAATTCTCGAGGAGCGTGTGCTGCCCGACGGCCGGCGGGTCTGTTTCTTCGAAGGACCCGAAGGCGTGCGGCTGGAATTTTTAGAGTGGCGGCAATAAAAAAGATTGGAACAATGGATTGGTGGAGTCTTGGAGTGTTGGGATTCAAGTCCCCATCGCTCCAATCCTCCAGTACACCATCACTCGCGATCTTCTATCTTTCCGACAGCACTCTCTCCAGCGGGCCGTTTTCTCGAAACGGCTCGGGCCAGCCGATGTATTCCTTGAATTCGGGGCGGGTTTTGACCAGGTCCTGAAGCACGTTCTCGATGCCTTTGTCGGGGACGATCGGGCGGGTTTTGAAGAGGCGCGCGTAGCTTTCCACGGTCTTTTTCGTGATCGCCGGATCTTTTTCGCGCATCCACTTGGCGAAGGCCTTTTCGGCGAAGGCGTGATTCTTTTTGATCAGCGCGATGGCGGCCACGTAGGCGCGGAGGAAATCGTGGGTGACTTTGGGCTCGGCGCGGATGAAGGCGCGGCTGCTGGTCACGCAGGACGACGGATAGACGAGATCGGTGTTGCTCAGATCGACGAGCACCGGCCAGCCGCGCTGCAAAAACGGCATCGCATAGCGCGTAGTCAGCGCGGCGGCAGCGATGACGCCGCGGTCGAGCGCGACGACGATCTCCGGCCCGGCGCCCATCTGCAGGATCGTCATGTCCTTGTCGGGATTGAGCCCCACCTGCTTGAGCGCGGCGCGCAGATAAAAGTGCGTCGTTGAGCCGTAGCGCGTGACCGCGCTGGCGTGGCCTTTGAGCTCCTGGGCCGATTTGATTTCCGGCCGCGTGATTAAATAAACCGGATCGGCGTCCACCGGGCAGGCGAGCAGCACCACGTCGCCGCCGGAGGCGCGCGCCGCGACCACGGACTCGGCGCCGGCGCCTGAGAAGGGCAGATTGCCGGTGATGATCGCAAGCGTGATGAGCGAGCCGCCGCGGATCTGCACGGGGTCGACGCTGAGCCCGTTTTTTTCAAAGTAGCCGGCTTCTTTGGCGACCCAGACGGGCAGATGCGACGGCGAGGCGGTGGTGCCGTAAAGAATCCGGCGCGGCTCTTGGGCGCGAGCGATGGGGGCAACGAGCAGCAGTGCAACCAGGATGACGCATGGTAACCCAACCGATTTCATGATTTCGGCAAGGCGCGCTCCAGGGGACCGTTGTCGCGAAACAAATCCGGATGGCCGAAAAACTCCTTGGGCACCGGGCGCTGCAGCGCCAGGTCTTTGAGGATATTCTCGATGCCTTTGTCCGGCGCGTAGGGAATCGGCTTGAACAGGCGGGCGAAGGCCTCGATCGATTTGGTCAAGACCGGCGATTCTTTTTCCTTCATCCATTTGAGCAGCGATCGCTCCGCCAGCTTCGTATCTTTCTTGATCATCCGCAGGGCAGTGACGTAAGCGTTCAGGAAAGCGTTGACGGTTTTCGGATCGGATTTGACGTAGCTGCGCGTGCTGGTCACGCAGGAGGAAGGATAGACGAGATCGGATTTGCTCAAATCGGCGAGCACCGGCCAGCCGCGCTGCATGAACGGCAGCGTGTCCTTGATCGTGAGCGCGGCGGCGGCGATCCTGCCGCCTTCGAGCGCCGCGGTGATCTCCGCGCTGCCGCCCAATTGCAACAACGTCATCTCCTTGTCGGAATCGACGCCGACCATTCTGGCCGCGTTGCGCAGATAGAAATGGATCGACGAGTTGAGCCGCGTCACGCCGGCGGCTTTGCCCTTGAGATCGGCGGCGGATTTGATCTCCGGGCGCGCGATCAAATACACCGGCTCCAGGTCCGCCGGGCAGGCGAGCAGAACGATGTCGCCGCCTTCGACCCGCGCGGCCACCACCGATCCCGCGCCCACGCCGGAGAGCACCGACTGGCCGCTCATGATCGCCATCGTGCTGACCGCGCCGCCGCGGATCTGCACCGGCTCGATGTTCAAGCCGTTCCTGGCGAAAAGGCCCAGGTCTTTGCCGACCCACACCGGCAGGTGCGAGATCGATGTCGAGACGCCGTAAAGAATGCGTTTCAGCTCCTGCGCCGAAGCCGGCGCGGCCATCGATACAACCAGAAGAGCCGTCAGAGCGGTGCGTATGAATTTCATGATTGAGACAGCGCTTTCTCCAGGGGATTGTTGTCGCGAAATAATTCCGGGCGGCCGATGAATTCCTTGGGCACCGGCCGGCGGCTCGCCAGGTCCTTGAGCACGGTCTCGATGCCCCTGTCGGGAACGTACGGCGGGTTTTTGAAAATCCGCGAGTACGACTCGACGGTTTTTTTGATCAGGTACGGATCGCGCTCGCGCAGCCATTTGGCGAAGGTCTTCTCGGCGAAGCTCCGATCTTTTTTGATCAGCTGGATCGCCGCCACATAGGCGCGCAAGAAATCTTCGACGGCTCTGGACTCCGCTTTCACAAAACTGCGGCTGCTGGCGACGCACGAAGACGGATAGACCAGATCGGTGGTGCTCAGATCGACAAACATGGGCCAGCCGCGCTGCAGGAGCGGAATCGCGTAGCGGTTGGTGAGCGCCGCCATCGAAATCCGCCCGCCTTCCAGCGCCGAGAGCGCCTCGCTGCCGGTGCCGAGCTGCAAAATCGTCACGTCTTTTTCCGGATCGATGCCCACCTGGCGCAGCGCGGCGCGCAGATAGAAATGCGTGGTCGAGCCGAGGCGGGTCACCGCCGTCGCCTTGCCCTTGAGCTCGGCCGGAGATTTGATCTCCGGGCGGGCGACCAAATACACCGGATCGGAATCCACCGGGCAGGCGAGCAGCACGATGTCGCCGCCTTCCACCCGCGCGGCCACGGCGGACTCGGCGCCGGCGCCGGAAAATTGCAGTTGGCCGCTCATGATTCCCATCGTGATGAGCGCGCCGCCGCGAATCTGAATCGGCTCCACGTTGAGACCGTTTTTAGCGAACAATCCGGCGTCCTTCGCCACCCAGATCGGCAGGTGCGCCGTGGACGTGGTCGTGCCGTAGTGGATGCGGCGAAGCTCCTGCGCGGGCGAGTCTGCGAAGTACAGGACCGATAGGACGAATACGACGGATACTCCGGAGCGGCGCAGAGCCGACATTTTGTTCCGCACGGAATTTACTTGCCGAAGTATGCCGCTTCGGCTTTCTCCTGATCGTAGGGCACGAACTGGTTGGTGCCGGGGCCGCGGATTTCCGGTTTCTCGCCTTCGTCGAATAGCGCCGCGGCGCTGTCGCCCGCGCGTCCGCCGATCAGTCCCGGCGCGTGGGCCTCGGCGACGGTGGCGTCTTTGTCCGAGCGGTTGAACGCCCAGTGCACCGTGTTGGCCGGGATGCGATGGAAATCGCCCTTCTTGCAAAGATAGCCTTTGTCTCTGACGAAGAACCAGATCTCGCCTTCGAGCACATAATTGATCTGCTCGGATTCGTGCTGGTGCGGCTTGGTATGATAGCCGGGGCGGCGCGTGGCGATCATCAGACTGCACTCGTTGCCGTAGCCTTTGCGCACGACCATCTGACCGGTGCCGGCTTCGCCGGTCTGGGTGCGGTTGTATTCGGGCACATCGGTGCTCTTGCAGTGTAAAGACATGGGCGATTCCTCCTTCGCTGAATTTAACGGCAGATAATTGGTATGACAGGATCGGCCTCTGGGTCAAGCGCGGAGCGCGCCGGTTGACAGAAAATGGCTCGGGAAGTAAATGGAAGATCGTGAATTCGTTACAGCGCGTTCTTCACGGTTGTCTGCTGGCGATTCTGTGCGCCGCGCCGGCGTCGGCGCAAAAGCTCATGCTCGCCCACGTCGCGATCAATCCCAGCCAGGGCATGCTGCTGCTGGCCAAGGACTCCGGCATGCTCGCCAAGTACGGCTTCAGCGCCGAAGTGCTGCTGATTCCCGGGACGCCGCGAACGATCCAGGCTCTGGTCGCGGGCGATCTCGATTACGTCACCGCCGGCGCGCCGGCTTCGCTGCGCGCCCGCGCTCAGGGCGCCGACGTGGTGGTGCTCTCGACTCTCGCCAATTCCTCTTCGCAGCGGGTTTTTGTCCGGCCGGATTCGACCCTGACGAGCTTCAAAGATTTGAAAGGCAAAATCATCGGCGTCACCCAGTATGGCTCGGGCGGCGATACGTTTCTCCGCGGCGCGCTCAAGAAGAGCGGGCTCAAGGAATCCGAAGTGACGATCCTGCAGATGGGCGGCACGCCCGGCGTCGCGCAGGGTTTGGAGTCAGGGCGCATTGAAGTCGGCGTGCTCGGCGACTCCGGCATGCTTTTGGTGTTTCGCGGCCGGGCCAAGCCGCTCAAAGGCGCGAGCGCGCGCGAGATGGGCTTTCGCGGCTCGGATGCGCCGCTCACCACCACCGAGCGCAAGCTCAGGGCCGATCGCGGCGCGGTGGTGCGCTTCATGCAGGCTTACCTCGAAACCGTGCACTATTTTCAAACCAACAAAGCGGGCACGGCGCGCATTCTGCAAAAATACATGCGCGGCGTCAGCACCGACGACATCAATCAGTGGTGCGAGGAATTGCGCCCGATCATCAAGCAGGTGCCCTACGCTGACGAAGAAGCGCTGCGCGCCGAGATGGATATGATGGGCGCGCCGAACCAGCCGCTGCCGGCGGGTTACATCAACAACGGCATTCTCGACGAGATCAAAAAAAGCGGTTTCATCGATAAACTTTACAGGCAATAGGACGGGTATTTGGATTGTCTCCGAAGAAGATTTCACCACGGAGGCACGGAGGACGCGGAGTTTGGGACCAGGCTTCAAGAAAGTAAGAAACAAAACATAAAAGGAGGATCGAGTCATGGCGAAGATCAGGCACATTGCGATCAAGGTCGAAGACCAGGAGAAGGCCGCGGAGTTCTACAAGAAGACCTTCGGCATGTCCGAGGCATGGCGCGGCCCGGTGCGCGACGACGGCAACCGGGCGATCTACCTCACCGACGGCTACATCAACATGGCCGTGCTGCCGGCGCGCGGCGGGCGCGAGGGCATCGACCACTTCGGTTTCCAGGTCGAAAACATGGAAGACACGCTCAAGACGGCGCAAGCCGCCGGGGCCAAGAGCGAAGCCGATACCAAGCCGCGCGACGGCCGCTTCGCCGAAATGGGCGTGCACGATCCCACGGGCCAGCTGGTCGACGTGACCGTGCACGGCTGGAAGTTCTGAAATCCCGAGCGTCGAACCCTGGTCGAGCCTGTTCGTACGACTTCGCTGAACGGGCTCGGCAATCGGGGTTTCAGGCAGAGCTCGATCGCTTCCCCTCGAACGCATCGGCGCTCTACTTGACGATCCGCTGCATGCCGGGCTGCTTCCGACGTTTTGTCCGTTTCGCTGAGATGCATAACTTCCTCACAATCAAACCGTAGGGTGCGACAGCAATTGGACGGCACCCGGACGTTTCGCGGTTACCCCACGGCGCAGCCTGACACCGTCGACGCCAGGGAAGCGCGCGCCGCGCGGGGATTCATCGTCGGCGCGCCCCGGTCGGGGACCACGTTGCTCGTGAATCTGGTCGCGGGTCATCCGGAGATCGCGCCGATTTACGAGACCGGCTATCTGCGCAATCTGCTCGATCTTTGCGAACGGGCGGAGGGCGCGGGATTCTGGGCGCGATGCGTGGCGCGGATTTTGGGAAAAGATCCGCTGGACAAGAAAACTCTGCGGTTCGTCAACAAAGTTTTGCCCTACTACCAGTCCACCGACCGGAGCAAGTTCGGCAAAACCAAAGACGAGTTCTTTCCCTTCGGCAACCGCTGCATCGAGTACACGTTTTGCGAGCTGTTGCACGAAACGGAAAAATTCGCCCGGGCGCTGTCCAGCGCCGAGGATCCTTTTCGTGCGGCGCGGAGCTACATCGACCGGCTCTTCGCGATTCACTGCGCGCGCATGAGCCGGCCTTTCTGGGTGAACAAAACTCCCAGCCTGGTGCGCTGCCTGGAGTCTCTGCGCAGGATGTATCCCGAATGCGCGGTCCTGCACATCGTGCGCGACGGCCGGGACGTGGCGGTCTCCACGATCACAATGAAACAAGGGCCGAGCCACGTCCGCGCGGCGGCGCGCCGCTGGCGCGACATGGTGCTGAGCGGACGGCGGCTTCGCGGCCATGCGCGCTATCTCGAAATCCGCTACGAGGATCTGATCGCCGCGCCGGATGAAATTTTGAAGCTTGTCTTCGCGGCGCTCGCCGTCGACGGCGGGGCGGCGCGCGCGCTCCCCGGCTTGAACATCTACACTCATCGGGAAAAGGTATGGCGCGCGGCTCTGGCGGCGCCCGAGCGGCGCGCGTTTGCCGAAGAAGCCGGCGATTTGCTGATCGAGCTCGGTTATGAAAAAGATGGCGCGTGGATCGGTTGAGGCGCGCCGCGGCAGCGCGGGCGAATTTGCGCGGCGCGCCGATTGAAAGGGGGATTATGAAAGCTTTGCTGAGGAGCGTTGCGTCGCTCTGTTGGTTTTTCGCGGTCTCGGCAGCGCCGCTTCACGGCGCGGAGCCGAGCAAAGTCCTGATCGCCCACGGCGCGATCAGCAACAACGTCGAGCCGCTGTGGATCGCCAAGGAGCAGGGCATTTTCCGCAAGTATAACATCGAGGCGGAGCTGGTGTTCATCATCGCCGGGCGCGCGATGCAGGCGATGCTCGCCGGCCAGGTTCCCGTCGGCTTCGTCGGCGGCACCCACGTGGTGAACGCCAACACTTCCGGCGGCGATTTTTCCATGATCCTCGGACTGGAAAACCGGCTCGATTATCTGTTTCTCGCCAGGCCGGCGATCAAGAGCGCGGAAGATCTGAAAGGCAAGAAAGTCGGCATCGGCACGCCGGCGGGCTCGGCGTCGCTGGCGACGTACGTCGCGCTCGATCATCTCGGTCTGGTGCCGCGGCGCGACAACATTGTGCTGCTCGGCGTCGGCGGCGTGCCGGAGCGGATGGCGGCGCTGCGCTCGGGCACCGTGGATGCCACGAGTCTTTCGCCGGAAATCGGCCAGCAGGTGCTCGGCGAAGGCTATCGCGTGCTGGTCGATCTCGGCAAAGAAAACGTGCAGTTCCAGTCTTCAGGCCTGGTCGCGTCGCGGAGTTTCATCAAAAGCAATCCGCAGCTGATCGAGAGCATCGCCAGGGCGACGGTGGAAGGCACGGCATTCATTCACAAGCCGGCCAACAAGGAAATCGTCATGAAAAGCCTCGGGCGCAATCTGCGCTTGAGCAAGCCCGAGCAGATGGAGAAGGCATATCAAGGCCTGGTGGCCAACCTGCCGAAAAGGCCGTGTCCGTCGATCGAAGGCATGAACGCGGTGATTCGCCTCATGGCGCAGCACGGCATCAATACCAAGGCATCGCAGCTGAAAGCCGAGGACCAGCTGGATCTAAGCTTCTGCAAACGCTTCGAGGACAGCGGGTTTTTCAAGAGCCTGTACTGAAGAGGGGAGTGCTGGAGTGATGGAGTGTTGGGAATGAGCGCGGCTTTGGCGGCGGAAGAATTCATCGCGGCGATCTGGCAGGAGCGGCGGCGCTGCGTGCGCGAAGGTAAAATCAAGCAGCCGCATCCCTGGCGGGTCGCCTTGAGCGACGGCAGGGTGTCGCGCGCCGCGCTCGGCGAATACGTCAAGAACCGCTACTATTTTCTCGCCAACATCAATCGCAAAGACGCGCAGGTGATCGCCAACTGCCCGGTGTCCGACGCGCGCCGGATGCTGCTCAGAAAATACATCGACGAAGAAGGCCAGGACGTGGCCGGCGGCGCGCTCGGGCCGCACTACGAGATGTGGCTCAGAATTTCCGATGCGCTCGGCATTGCGCGCGAAACCATGCAGGGCTTCACGGACGTTTTGCCGGTCTATCGCTATACCGTGGACGCGGTTTTTAATTTCGCCAGGCAGCAAAGCTGGCTCGAAGGGGTCGCGGCGACCTACGCGACCGAAGGGCGTATGTGGAAGCGCTACACGCCGAAAGCGGAGCACAAAGAAGAAGGCTTGCTGAGCGAAGGCGAGGCCATGGCGCGGCATTACGGCCTGCCGAGCGAAGCGCTGCTTTTCTACAACGTGCACAGCGACGCCAACGACGAGCACGGCGACATCAATGAAGCGATCTTGAAAAAATACTGCGTCAGCGCCGAAGCGCAGGAAAAAGCTCTGGCCGCGGCGCGCTTTCGCTGGGAAAATCAGGAGACGCGCGCGGATATTGTTTACAGATATTTCGTTCTCGGGGAGCCGCGGTGAGAACTGCGCTCGCGCTGTTGCTCGCGCTGCTATTTCTGAGCGCCGGTCGTGGCGCGGCCGCCGAGCCGCTCGAAACGGTCAACGCGTCCTACGCGTCGGTCACCGGCAGCCGGATACCGCTGTGGATCGCCAAAGATGCCGGGCTTTTCGAAAAATACGGATTGAACGTCAATCTGGTCGTCATCGCCGCGGGCACGGCGGCGATCGGCGCGCTCGCGAGCGGCGACGTGGAGATCCTCGGCGCGCCGGGGTCGACGACGGCGGTGTCGGCGGCGCGCGGGCTGCCGCTCGCGATCATCGGCACGTTCGGCCCCTCGGCGTGGAAGCTCGCCGCCAATCCGTCGATCGCCTCGGCGCAGGAGCTGCGCGGCAAAACGGTCGGCATCAGCCGGCCGGGCACGACCATCGAGTTCGCCACCCGGCGCGTGCTGCAGAAGCTCGGCTTCACGCCGGGCAAAGACATCCAGATTCTCGCCACCGGATTGGCCGAGTCCAACAAGCGCATCCTGGTCATGCTCCAGGGCAAGATCGATGCGACTCTGGTGAGCCCGGATAACCTGTACGAAGCGGAGCAGAAAAATTTGAAGCTCTCGGTGCTCTCCGATCTGAAAGATCTGGGCATTTACACCAGCGCCAGCGATCTCTCCGCCAGGCGCGATTTTCTCAAAAATCGGCGCCCGCGGGCGCGCGCCTTCATGATGGCGTACTGCGAGGCGATCTGGCTCGGCAAGTCGAACAAGAACGCGGCGCTGGCGAGCTTTCGCAAGCAGATGCGCGAGCCGGACCCGCGCCGGTTGGAAACGCTGTACAAAAACTACGTGATCGACGCCCTGCCGCTGAAGCCCTACCCGATGGAAGAGGCGCTGCAGGGCGAGATCGAGAATCTCACCGCCACGGTTCCCGAGCTGCGCGGCAAACGCGCCGCCGACTTCGTCGATAAATCCATTTTGGCGGAGCTGGAACACGAGGGATTCTTCACGCAGCTCGCGGGCAGGTACGGGAAAGTGCAGCAGTAGACTGCTCATCCGCCGACTGGAGGGTGGAAGTTTCGGCAGTCATCTTGTCGAACCCGCAATCCTCGCTTGTTGACCTCGCGAAACCGATCGGATATTGCATCCTGATTGTTCTATGAGACGAGGAGAGCTTTAGACGTATGCCCTATTCGGATCTGCATGAGCATCTGAAAAATCTCGAGGAGCACGGGCTCTTGCGCCGCATCACGCGGCTCATCAACAAGGACACCGAGCTGCATCCGCTGGTGCGCTGGCAGTATCGCGGTCTCGCGGAAGAGGATCGCAAAGCCTGGCTGTTCGAGAACGTGACCGACGCCAAAGGCCGGCGCTACAACATGCCGGTGGTGGTCGGCGCGCTCGCCGGCAAGCCGGAGATTTATTATCTCGGCATGGGCTGCAACAGCGCCGAGGAGATGGACGCGCGCTGGAAGAAAGCGCTGGCGGAGCCGATCAATCCGGTCACGGTCTCTCAGGCAAAATGCCAGGACGTGGTGATTCTCGGCGATGAGCTCGACAAGGACGGCAACGGGCTCGATCGCTTTCCGGTGCCGATTTCCACGCCGGGCTTCGACAACGGGCCGTACACGACCTGTTCGCACTGGATCACGGCGGATCTCGACACCGGCATCCAGAACATCGGCAACTACCGCGGCGAGATCAAAGCGCGCCGGCGGGTCGGCGTGTTTCCTTCCGGCCTGGGACAGGACATCTATCTTCACTGGAAGAAGGCGCAGGAAAAAGGCGTGCATCTTCCCGCCGCGCTGGTGGTCGGCGCGCCGCCGATCGTGTCGTACGTTTCCGTGCAAAAAATTCCCTACGGCGTCGATGAAATGGGCGTGGCCGGCGGCCTGGCGGGCGAGCCAATCCCGATGGTCAAGTGCAAGACCGTCGACATCATGGTGCCCGCGGACGCTGAGATCGTCATCGAAGGCTATTTGAATACCGAATACATCGAGCCCGAAGGGCCGTTCGGCGAATCGCACGGCTACATGCATCCGCGGCAACTGAATCCGTTCATGGACGTGACCGCGATCACGCATCGGAAAGACGCGATCTACACCTCGTGGCTGAGCCAGTTGACGCCGAGCGAATCCTCGGTCATCCGCAAGATCGGCTACGACCGGCTGATGCTCGTGCACCTGCGCGACGAGTGCCGCATCACCAGCGTGCTGCGGGTGGAAATGCACGAGCCGCTGACCAATACGTACAAGCTCGTGATCATCCAGATGCGCCGGCCCAACGAGGCCGAAGTATGGCGCGCGCTGCACGCCGCCTGTTCGTTTCATCCCGGCGTCGGCAAGATCGTGGTGGCGGTCGACGAGGATATCGATCCGTCGAACGAAGCGGCGGTTTTCTGGGCGATGTGCTACCGGATGAAGCCGCACAAGGATGTGCAGATCGTTCCCGGCATGGAAAAGGGCCACGCTCCGCCGTTTCTTTACGAGCACGAAACCAAGGGAACCGACGTGGTGTCGTACCATTTGCCCGCCGACGAGTCGGCGATGCTGTGCAACGCGATTCTCAAGGAGCCGTTCCCGCCGGTCTCGTTGCCCAAGCGCGAGTACATGGAGAACGCGAGAAAGATCTGGGAAGAGCTCGAGCTGCCCAAGCTCCGGCCGCAGATGCCGTGGTTCGGCTACTCCCTCGGCCAGTGGAGCGAGGATCTCGATCGCGAGGCCGAGCTCGCCGTGCAAGGCCGCCACTTCGAGACCGGCGAGAAGCTAAAAGCCGGGCGAGTCAAAGTAAGATAAATATTGCTGAGCGGGTTCAAGCCGTTCAAGTAGCTCAAACCGTTCAAGCCGTCAGATCAAAGCGGTTCGGACATTTTGAACGATTTGAACGGCTTGAACTTTTTGAACGGGCTTCACGATTTGTAGCGCCAGAGCTGCGGAATCGCCGCGCAGATCGTGAAGATCATCGCGAAGCAGAGCGCGCTGCCGAGGAGCAGCGAGTTGGGCGCGCCCAGGTATTGCGCGGCGATGCCGGCGAGGAGCGCGCCGAGACCGTTGGTCGTCTGCGCGAAGACCGTGATCAAGCTCGCGGCGCGGCCGAGCATGCCGTCGGGCGCGAGCAGTTGCACGACCGTGCGCCGGATCGCCACGCTGACCGAATCGGCAAACCCCAGAAGCGCCACCGCCGCCACCGCCATCCAGAACCATTGCGAGATGCCGAGCAGCGCCAGTCCGCCGGCAAAAAACATCGCCGCGACGATCACCAGCACGCCCTTGCGTTTGACGTCGCCGGCCATGAGCAGCACGGTCGTGCCGATGAGCGAGCCGGCCGACGGCGCCGCGTATAGCAAACCGAGCCCCGAAGCGCCGGTCTTGAACACATCGGCGGCGAAGATCGGCAGGAGCGGCCGGTAAAAACCGACCAGCACCACCGCGAAGTCGAGCAGAAACAGCGACAGGATGATGCGCTGGATCCAGATGAACTCGATGCCTTCGACGATGCTTTTGAAATTCACTCGCCAGCGCTCGCCTTCGATCTCGCCCGAAGCGCGAACGGAGAGAATCGCGATGGCCGCCGGCACGAACAGCAAGGTGCTGGAGAAGTACGCCGCCGTGAGCCCGCCGTGATCGATCAAAAAACCGCCGATGGCCGGGCCGACGAGAAAGCTCGTCTGTAAAATCATCGTGTTGACCACCATCGCGTTCATCAGCAGATTCTGCGGCACCAGGCGCGGGATCAGGGCGGCGCGCGCCGGCCAGTTGAACACTTCGATCAGCGCGGCGAGCAGACCGAGCGCGTAGATGTGCCAGACCCGAGTGGCGCCGAAGAGCGTGAGAATCCCCAGCACAAGGTTGGGGACGAGTTGCAGCGTAATCGTTGCCACCAGCATCTTCTTCCGATTGAAAGCGTCGGCCACGGCGCCCGCGAAAAGACCGAAAACGATGAACGGCAGAGTCTCGAGAAAGCCCGTCAAGCCCAGCTTAAAAGCCGAGCCGGAGATATCGTAAACCTGGTAGAGAGTTGCGACGTTGCGGATCTGGCCGGCGAGAGAACTCAGAAGGCTGGCGACCCAGAGCAGCCGGTAGTCGCGAATTAGCAGCGCCGACCAGGGGCGGATGACCGCGCCGCGCCGGGCGCTGGAATCTATTTCGACGGGGTTTGCCAACGAGGTGAAGCGCAAAACGCGGTTGCTTGCGATTGCTTATAGCGCGTGCGGAAGCGGAATGCGAGATCAGAGGAGCGCGAGGCGGATTTCCAGTCGCTTCATCCGCCTCGCGCTCGTGATTGGATGCGAAGAAAACTCAGCGGCCGGCGGCCTGGTGTTTGTCCTCGAGCACGCCGCGGGCGTCAGCCTGGGCGAGCACGGCTTCGATGGTCTGGACCAGCTTGCGTGCCGCTTCGACGCTCAACTCGACGGCGACCCGCGCGCCGGGACCGGCGGCTTCGTTGACGAAGTCGATATTGAGCGCGTGCTCCAGCGGCAGATCGTAGGGATGATCGTAGGAAACGTTGGCTTCGCGCACCTCGAACCAATCCTGACCGCTTTTGCCGCGCCCTTGGATTTTCGCTTGATGGGCAATCATCGTGCACATGCGGTTTGCTCCTCTCGCTACTTCAGATGTTTTTCGCAGAAGGCCAGCAGCTTTTTCCAGCCGTCGACCGCCTGCTCCTGCCGATAGGCCGGGCGGTCGTAGTAGAAAAAACCGTGGCCGGCGCCGTCGTAGCGATGAAACTCGTAGTTCTTGCCGTTCTTTTTGAGCTCGGCTTCGTGCAGGTTGACCTGCTCCGGCGAGGGCGATTTGTCGTCGTTGCCGAAAAGACCGATCATCGGGCAGGGGAGATCCTTCGTGTAATCGATCGGCGCCACCGGCTGTTTGGGCGTCAGCTCTTCCTTCGATTGGACAACGCGGCCGCCCCAGCACTCGACCAGCGCGTCGAAGTTTTTCAGGCGGCAAGCGGCGAGAAAGCCATGCCGGCCGCCGGAGCAGGTGCCGAACACGCCGACCTTGCCATTCACGTAGGGCAGGGAACGCAGCAGCTTGTTGGCGCCGTCCAGATCGCCGAGCACCTGCTCGTCGGGAACCCCGCCGCCGGCGCGGACTTTGGCGCCCACATCTTCCGGCGTGCCGTGGCCGTCGCGAAAATAGAGGTTCGGGGAAATCGCCACGTAGCCGTGATGGGCAAAGCGGCGGGTGCATTCGCGATACCATTCGTCCCAGCCGGGCGCGTGGTGGATGACCACCATGCCGGGGAACGGGCCGGAGCCCAGCGGCCGCGCGACGTAGGCGTTAATCGTGTCGCCTTTATGCCCTTGCATGCTTATGGTTTCAGCAATCATGCCTTCATACTGGTTGGTTTGATACATTTTCCTCTCCTCCTTCAGGCTGTTTCTGAAATTGAACTAGCCCTCTTTATACAAAAGCCACCGCAGGCGCAACCGACGCCGCGGGCGCTCGGGCGCCCCGTTGTTTCCAAAAAAAAGGGGGTTGCGCCGAGCGGGGCAAGTGCGCTAAGCTTTTTCCCAACACATCAGTATGGGACCTTCTGATAGTGACAAATGGGCAGAGTTGAAGGTCTAGGGCGTCTTACCTTGCGGCCTTGCCACGCGGACAATCCGACCAGAGCGTGTCTTAGCTTTTCCATGTTCTGCATCCAGCGGTAATCCGGTTTCAGGGAAAAGACCACAACGTTACTCAAAAGGAGAGAACATGAGCAGTAAAATCTACGTGGGTGGTTTGCCGTACGCGACCACCGACGCGCAGCTTCAGGAGATTTTCTCGGCGCACGGGACGGTAGAATCGGCCCGCGTGATCACCGACAAATTCACCGGCCGGTCCCGCGGCTTCGGTTTTGTCGAGATGGCGAGCGCGGAAGAAGCCCAGAGAGCGATTCAGGCTTTGAACGGCACCGATCTCGACGGCCGCAATCTGACGGTGAACGAAGCGCGCCCGCAGGAGCGCCGTTCCGGCGGCTTCGGCGACCGCGGCGGCGATCGGCGCGGTGGCGGTGGCGGTGGTGGCGGACGCAATCGCTGGTAAACTTTAATTTCGCTTGTTGGTAAAAAGGGGCGCTAGGTCGGAGCGCCCCTTTTTTATCCGCGAAATTTTATCGTCTCGTCTCTTTGGGCTGACCCGCTATGGAAAGAGTCGCGCTCGATCGGTTATCTGTGCAAGACCTCAGCGGCCTACCCGTGCGCCTCGCCGATCAAATCGCAGATCGCGCGCTGCTGATCTTTCTCCGCCACCTGGCCTGACTGCCGTGCCAGGCGCACCTCGGCGAGGTGGCGGGAGCCAAGTCCGAATTCGACCGGCGCAGCCTTCCGGTCATCGCGATTTCGTTCGCCGAGCCGCGCGCGCTGGCTCCGTATCGGACAATGCACGGATGGCCGTTCGCGCTCTTTGCCGATCCGCGGCGCGAGGCTTATCGCGCCTTCGCGTTGAAGCGGTTTTCCTGGTGGCAGGTTTTTTCGCCGGCGACCTTGCTCCGCTACTTTCAACTGCTGCGCCGCGGCCTGAAGCAGCCGCGCTACGGCGGCGAGGATATTTTTCAGGGCGGCGGCGATTTTCTCGTCGAGCGCAGCGGAAAAATTCTCTTCGCTCATCGCAGCCGCGATCCCGCGGATCGCCCGGCGCCGGAAACTTTGCTGCGAGAAGTCGATCGCGCGCTCGGCGCGCGCTGAATCCGCCATCGCGCGCGATCGGCGATGGACCGATGGGCGGTTATTTGCCTTTCAGGTAGGCGTCCTTGAGCTGGACTTTTTCATCCGGCGGCGCGGTCCAGACCAGATCGGCGCGATGGGCGTAAATATCCATCGCGTTCCAGAGCGGAATCGCCGGCGCGTCCTCGAGAATGATCCGGTGCGCTTCCCACAGAAGCTTCTCGCGCTTCTTCACGTCGAAGGTGAGCTGTTCCTGATCGAGAATCTCGTCGAGCCTGGGATTGCTGTAGCCCAGCGTGCGCCGGGTGGCGCCGGTGCGGAAATATTGCTGGAACAGCGTGTCGGCGTCGGTCAGGCTGCCGCGGCCGGTCAGATAAAATTGATACTTGCCGTTTTTGTACTCGGTGTTGAAGATGCTCCACTCGGGAGTTTTCAAATTGGCCTTGATGCCGGCCTTCGATAGCTGCTCGACGATCACCTGCGCAACCTCGCGGTCCTTCGGGTAGCGCCCCGTCGGGCTGTAGTAATCGATTTCCACGCCGTTGGGAAAGCCGGCTTCGGCGAGCAGTTGCCTCGCCTTCTCGGGATCGTACGGATAAGCTTTGGCGCCCGGCTCGTAGCCGAAGACCTGGGGGCTCAGCAGCCCGTTCAACGGGTAGGCGTAGCCTTCGAGCACGTGCTTGATGATGCGCTCGCGATCGATGGCGTGGGTAATCGCGCGGCGCACTTTCACATTGTCCATCGGCTTGTACGCCGGGCTCAGGACCAGAAAAATCGGCCGCAGCCCCTGCACCTGCTGCACGCGCAGGCGCGGATTGGCTTTGAGCCGCGCGACTTCGTGCGGCGGCACGTTGCTGATCAGATCCACCTGGCCGGCTTCGAGCGCCGCGATGCGCGCCGCGTCTTCCTGAATCGCTTTGTAGATCACTTCGTCGATGCGCGGCGCCTTGCCCCAGTAAGCGTCATTGCGCCTGAGCACGAACTGGCCGCTCCGCTCCCAGCTGGTGAACTTGAACGGGCCGGTGCCGATGGGCTTGTCGTCCGCCTCGCCCATCTTTTCCGCCGCGGTCTGTTTCATGATCACGCGGCTGTTGATGTCTTCGAGCGCGTTGGCGTCGGGTTTCTTGAGGGTCAGCACCACCGTGTGCTCGTTGGGTGCGTCCATCTCGGCGATATTTTGCAAGTTGGGCGCTTGCAAGCTGTGTTTGTCCGTCAAGATGCGTTTGAACGAGGCGAGCACGTCGCGGCTCGTGAGCGGCGTGCCGTCGTGAAAACGGATTGCTTTGCGCAAATTGAATTGCAGCCTTGTGCCTTTCATCTGCCAGGACTCGGCGAGCACGCCGCGATAGCCGCGCTTCTCGTAGTCGGCGTCGATGAGCGGCTCCAGGATCGAGCCCCACACGGCCTGGAGCGGCGAGGTGTTGACCGCGTAAGGATTGAGCGAGTAAACGCCGACGCCGTGGGCGACGGTGATCCGGCTGCGCGACGGCGGCTGGGCGGGCGCGGCCGGGGCGGCGAAGGGCGCAACCGACAGCAACGCACCGGCGGCAGCGGAACTGCGGAGAAACTCTCTTCGACTCCATTGTCCAGGCTTTCGATGCACGGGAACCTCCTCGCCTTGAGAGCGCGTCAGATGAGCCGCTGCGTCAGTCCGCATATAACGCGGGACGGAAATCCCTGTCAACGCAACCTTGACAGCCGGCGATGCGCGGCACTATGGAATACCAGGCGGCGCTCGCGCGCATCACAGGTGTCGGAGGCAAAATGGCGCAGATCATCGACTCGTTAGTGCAATACATGCTGGCGGCGCGGAGCGCCAAACTTCCGGATGTCGTGATTCAGAGAGGCAAAAGCCATCTGCTCGATACCCTGGCGGCGATCGTTTCCGGGTCGACTCTAAAGCCGGGAAAGCTCGGCCTCGAGCACGCGCGCGAACAGGGCGCGCAGGGCGAGTGCAGCGTGCTCGGCACGAACTTGAAAACCGCGCCGATCCTCGCGGCGTTCGCCAACGGCATGTCGGGCCACGCCGACGAGACCGACGACTCCAACAGCCAGCTTCACCCCGGATGCGCCATCGTGCCTGCAGCGCTGGCCATCGCGGAATCCCAGCGCCGGTCCGGCGATGCGTTGCTGCGCGCGGTAATCCTCGGCTACGACATCGGCTTTCGCTTTCACCAGGCTTTCGAGCCGCGCTCCACGAGTTTCGGCGCGACCTTCGGCTGCGCCGCGGCGGCCGGGACGCTGGCGCAATTGGACGACGTGCGGCTGCGCTATCTGATTTCCTACGCGGCGCAGCAGGCCTCCGGCTCGCGCGCCTGGGTCGGCGACGACGATCACATCGAGAAAGCTTTCGACTACGCCGGCATGCCGGCGCGAAACGGCGTCACCGCGGCGCTGCTGGTTCAGTCCCGATTCACCGGCAATCGCGACGTGCTCGAAGGCGATCAGGGCATCATCAAAACCTGCGCGCCGTGCGATCCGGCGAAGATCTTGAGCGAGCTCGGCCAGCGCTTCACGATCACGAGCTGCCTCATAAAAAAATATCCGGTGGGCTCGCCGATGATGGAAACCGTGGATGCGACGCTGGCGCTTCTATCGAAACAATCAATCGATGCCGGCCAGATAGAAAAAGTGATAGTGCGCATTCCCGAGAGCGGCGCGCGCACGGTGAACAACCGGCACATGCCCGACGTGAACGTGCAATACATGGTTGCGGCGATTCTCCTCGAAGGTAAGCTCACTTTCGAGATGGCGCACGACTACGAGCGGTTCCGCAACCCGCGAGTGCTCGCGCTCAAAGATAAAGTGCAATTGATCGGCGATGCGGCCATGGAAGCGTCGGGTCCGCGCTTTCAGGGCAGGGTCGAGATCACGCTCAAAGACGGCCAGACTTTGACCGAGCATGTGCGTAACTGCCGGGGCCGTCCGGAAAATCCCATGAGCCCGGAGGAGGTGGAAAAGAAGGCGGCCTGGCTGATGGAGCCGGTGCTGGGGAAAAGCAGAGTCGAGCAGATTTTGGCGGCTGTGCGGCGCATCGAAACCCTGGGCGACACGCGCGCTTTGACTGCGCTGCTGGTTGCGGCCTGAGCCGATTCCTGCGAGCATTGAAAACAAAGGAGGCGGTTATGAAGGGAAAATGGCTGGGTTTGGCTCTCGTCGGTTTGACGCTTTCGAGCTGCGTTTACCCGGTGGATTACGACGAAGACGATTACCGGCCGCGGGAGCGCGCCCGCGCCGAATGCGTGGACGAAGCCCACGACCGCGGTTACCGCAGAGTGGAAGTGCAATCGGTGCGTCCGATCGAGCGCGGCATCGTGGAAGTGACGATGCACGGCAGAATGTCCACGGGGCGCGATGTCCGGCTCTCCTGCGAATACAACTTGCGACGCCGTCAGGCGAGCGTCAGCCGCGCGGATTGAAGTCCCTTCGAAACCGGAGGCGATCATGGCTGATGCGAAGTTGACGATCGCGCTATCGCACTACGACCGGCACGTGCCGTTTTTCGACGGCACGGTGAAGCCGCACGGCATCGACTTGCGCGTCCTGATCGTCGGCCAATCCGACCGCCAGCGCGACGGCGAAGAGCGCCACGAGCGCATGCTGCAGAAAGGCGAGTTCGACGTGGCGGAGATTTCGCTCTCCTCTTACCTGATGGCCAAGAGCCGCGCGATGCCGTTCACGGCGATCCCGGTTTTTCCGCGCCGCTTGTTCAGTCTGTCGCAGATGTGGGTGAACAGCGAAGCCGGCATCGAGCGGCCCATCGATCTGATCGGCAAGAAAGTCGGCTTGCACAGCTTTCAGAACACGCTCGCGACTTTGTCCAAGGGCGACTTGCAGAGCGAGTTCGAAGTGCCCTGGCGCAGGATTCACTGGGTGCTCAGCAAGAAAGACAATATTCCGTTCGAGCCCGAGAAAGGTGTCACGATCGATCAATTGGCCGATGGAGTCGACGCCGGCAAGCTGCTTGAATCGGGCGAGATCAGCGCCATGATCACGCCGCATCCGCCCAAAGCGGTGCTGCGCGGTTCGACCAAAATCCGCCGCCTGTTCGAAGATCCGAAGGCCGAAGATCTGCGCTATTACAAGAAGAACGGCTTCTTCCCGATCATGCACGTGGTCGCGTTCAAAGACGACGTGCTGACGAAATATCCCGAAGCCGCGCAGAGTCTGTTCAACGCCTTTACCGAAGCGAAGACAATCTGCCGCGAATTTTACGCCGACCCGAACTGGTCGTGGCTCGCCTGGGGCCGCCAGGCATTCGAAGAAGAAGAAAAACTCCTGGGCCCCGATCCCTGGCCCTACGGTCTGGAAAAAAACCGCGCGAACTTGGAACGCTTCGTCGGTTACTCGTTGGATCAAGGATTGATGGCAAAGAAGATGGGGGTGGAGGAGTTGTTCTTAGGGCTGAATTAAACATCGCTTAGCATCATCAGAAGGGCTCCAAGTTTGGTCAACGGAAAGTCGAATTGTCTCCGTCATTCCGGGCGGAAGCCGGAATCCAGACTTTTCAAACTTCAACGAAGCAGTCTGACGTCTAGCTCCAGCGAATTTTTCGACGTTATAGATAACTTGTGATAACCGGCGCCGACTGCCAGTTGTCGTGCTTGCCGTCGACGTAAACGATCGGCGCGGCAGCGAGCTCTTCGGGCGTGACATCTTCCAGGCAGCCCAGATTGACGCCATAGATTCGGTTCACGTCCGCCGCGTTGCCGATGCCAAACGGCCGCACGCCGCAGTGTTTGCAGAAATAGTGCTCGTTGCGCCTTGTGTTGAAAAGATACTTGGTTAGCTCCAATTCGCCGGAGAGAAGCCGAAACGCATCGGGCTTCACGATCGCCGGCCAAAACCGGTTTCGTGAGCAGATCGAGCAATTGCACCGATATGTCGGTGCCGTCAGATCAATGTCCGCCTCGAAACGAACCGCACCGCAGTGACAACTGCCTTTGTATGTCTTTAGCATTCTTAGATCCTTATCAAGACTATTTATTAAGGCTAACGATCGTCATTGCCGCGTGCGTCTTCGCACGTCGGCTGCACAGCATTGTTAGGTTTCATGCTCTCTCCTCGATCATGGAGCCCAGGCTCGCTGTACTGATTGGAGGACCTCCCACACCGATAAAGCAGCCAAAGGAATACTATTGTTAACAGGAGCACTGTGATTTTATAAAAGTCCGGCGCAAGATCTACGGAAACAGGAAGAAGCGCCTCCACAAAGAGAACCAGCCAGACCGTTGCGACAAAGGCGCTCAATATCTGATTGATCTTGCTGACGGAGAACTGCCCAGGTGAGCTTAGTGGATTCCCTTCGATACTTTCTTTCGAAACCGCAATTACCTTGTAGAGAGGGCCAAGGGTCATGTCCTCAAGAAGATCAACATGCCGTTCCCAGTTGCTTTGCCAGAACTTACTGCCTCGATTCACCAGGTACCATGCGAAAGAGAACACAAGGCCAAGGGATGAGAAAACAACCGAAAGGTAAGCCTCATGTTCGACGGCTGTCTTGTAGGTGAGACTATAGCCAGCGAAAGCAGCTGCAATGAAGGCCCAGAAGTAGGTTGCACGCTTCCAGTACAACTCAATTTCAAATTTTCTGATGTCCAGCGCGTTAGCCAGAGCTCTTCCCGCGCGCGTTTCCCCCTCCTTGAGGTCATCCTTTGACCGTGGTGGATGGGGTTCCGAGAACTTGGTTTTGTATTCGTCCGTACTCAACATGACCCATCACTTCCGGCTTGGATGAACCAGTCGTCTGCCGGAGCGACCAGCGCGAGGTCCGGTGCATTGTGGGTTATGCGATATACCACGACCACACCAGCCGGATCGGCCATGACAATACGATAGCAACACCGGCCAAGCTGAATGGGCTTCCGGTGTCGAAATACGCGAACAGCGGTCGACTAATTGTAAGCCGATACACGCGATCGACCCACAGAAGTGCGAGAAGGGCAAAAAGGGGCGGACCGATAGGGTGAAATGCGAACGAGTCAATGATGTGGCCGTGCGTGAGAGCAATGAATGATCTGGTGAGTCCACAGGACGGGCAGTTCACGCCGAACAGGGTGCGCCACCAGCACGTCGACACACCAAGACCTTCACGCGGTAATAGGAACGGCGATACGAGCAAGGTAGAAAGTGCCGCCAGTTGTGAGACGACACTCTCGCCGACTCGATGGAAGCCGACTACAAGTTGCTGCCGCAGTATCGGCATTTTGTCGCCTCCCGCCTGATCAACTCGGCGCAAAACGGGCATTTCTTCGAATCATCCCCGAGGGCCTTCTCCTCTATCTTCTTTGTGTTGCGACCCTCGATCAGCAGAACGTTCCCGCCGAGAAGGGGCGAACATAGAAGCGATCCGAAAAAGTATGTGATCCCGCGGCGTCCCCAGTCGTCAGCCAATTTCGCGACCAGAAGGCAAAGCAGGAACCAGACACACAAACCAAACGCAATCTCCATGTCGCCCCTTTCGGTTGTTCCTATAATGCTATACCGCTGAGCCGCTACAGCAGAGAAGTTTCATTCAGCAGGAGGCTAGACGTCGGCCCGAGCGGCGGAGTAGGCGGCACGTTACCGACCGCTAACAATCGCGCCGCCAGATCATAATGTCTCCCCAGATGTCGGGTACGTTCGCATCAAACCGAAAGCCGCGTCCGGGAACTGGCGTGAAAACCTAACGACACTCGGCTCGTCCCGCTCCAACTGACTCAGGAACGCGCCAGATGTCACGATCTCGTTCCAAACCGTTGCAGTTTCGCAGCGTTGTTCACCGCCGCAGCAACATAGTCGTATCGTTCGAAAATGAATACCTGTTGGCACTTACCATAGTCGGTACCAATCCCGACCGCCATTCCGTTTTTGGAAGAATCTTCTGCGTGTCCCGAGCGAACCCGCACAGAGCAGGGTGCGGATCCTGATCCTTGCCGTAGACAAACAGCCAAGAACCATCGGGCAACTGGCGTGGCGGTGGGCGAGTCGCCGGCCAATCGTTGGCTACGCGGTTCATGAAATCTCTGGCAAGGCGATCGCGCAGATCATCGTGGCGTCGGATCGCTTCGGCTTCCGTCATCGCGAGAAGAGGGTCGTCTGGCACCAAGGGACGCCTAAGTGTCGATTATACTAACCAGTACATTACCCAGTCCAAGAGCCATATTCGACGACATTTACCGTTTCGATCAACGGGTTGTCAATGGGTCTGTGCTTGTAGTCATTTCAATATACCTGGTCAGTATATCTCCATATAGCTGCAGCATTCTTGGGCGGATTAAACGATCGTTATCCGACAGCGTTGCGCGCGGTGGGCGACTGAGGCGCTGAGAGGATCGGCGTCCGCGTTCGGAACGAGCAGGTTTGTGTTTGCACCGTTTGTGCTGAACGGGTCGTGGCCGTGGAGTTTTAGTTCCTGGCACGCTTGCCACCAGCCATACACGGTCGTGACGACGGATGGGTGAAGTGATTCGTTGAACTTTGCTTTGACCTTCACTTTTCCGTTTGCTGTTTCCAGATAAATCCAGTCACCGTCTTTGATTCCGTGAGCACTGGCGGTGCTCGGGTGAACCTCCAGAAAGGGGTCGGGGGCTTTGCGCCGGAGACGCGGGATGTTGCGATGTTGCTCGTCGCAGAAGTGGATGTCGCGGAAAAAGGTGAGCGTGAGGGGGAATTCCTCGTCGTCGGCAGCACGTGGCTTAAATTCCGGCAGGGGCGAATAGCCGGCATCGGCAAAGGTTGCCGAGTAAATCTCGAGTTTCCGTGTGGGAGTGTCGAAGCCGCGAGGTTGGCCGGTAGCGGCATCCATCTCAGCGTGTTTCTGGTGGCGCGTACGCGCGTTCGAGCGCACGCCGACGGGGTTTTCTCGTAAATGCTGTACGGAAAGTCCCGATGGCTCCAGTTGATAATTCCACGCGGCGTCGATGTCGCCGTCAAAAAATTGTTCCGACAGTTCCAGGCGCTTCGCGAGATCGAAAATAATCTCGATATCGGATCGGGACTCGTGCACGGGTTTGACGACCGCAGGACGAAGCTGTGCCCAGTTGAGCGTGTCTTCCGCCATTTCAAACGACGGCAACAGCGCTTCGCGCTCCCAGCAGGTGGCAGAGGGGAGAATCACGTCGGCGAAGGCCGCGCTCGGGTTGATTGTCGAATCGACGTGCACGTAAAAATCCAGCGCTTCGAGCGCGGCTTTGCCGCGCAGCGGATCGCCGTGGCCGAGCAGGGGATCGGTGCCGAACAGAACCATCGCTTTGATCGGATAGGGATCGCCGGTGATGATCGCGTCGTAAACATCCGCGGCCTGGACGAGGCCCGGATCGACGTTGGGGCCGAGCGGGTGTTTTTCCCGCCCGATGCGGAGCTCGGCTTTTTCTTTGGGAAGCAGCTCGCGGCCGGTGATGGCGTTGGTCGGCGTGACCGCGAAGACCACGTTGCCGCCGCGGCGGTCGTACTGGCCGGTGAGCGAGTAGAAAATACAGACAGCGCGATTGGTCTGCATCGCGTCGCGGTCCTGCTCGAGTCCGACCCAGGTCACGTAGCAGGACGGTTTCTCGGCGGCGAACAGGCGGACCGCGCGGCGCACTTCGTCCGGCGGAACTGTGGTGATCTTCTCTGAGATCTCCGGTGCGTACGCGGCGGCCGCTTCCTTGAGCAGTTGAAGGGCGGGACGGCATTCGACCGATTCGCCGTCGGCTAACGGAATCGTGAACGATCCGAAAAGCGCGGCGGAAATGTTTTCGGTGGCGCAGTTGGCAGGATGATTGCTTTGCTCGTCCCAAACCAGCGCGCTCTTGTTACTGCCGTCGGAGCGTACGTCGGACCCCATCAGCAGTTGATTGTTATCGCAGCGAACCAGATACGGCGCGTTGGTCCAGTGCCGGGCGAATTCCCCGTCGAATAAATTTTCTTCCAGCAGCACGTGGATCATCGCCATGGCGAGCTCGCCGTCGGCGCCGGGCTTCACGCGCAGCCAGCCGTCGGCTTTGGCCGCGAGGCTGATTTTGCGCGGATCGATGACGATCAGCTTGGCGCCGCGATTTCTCGCCCGTTGGATGCGCGCGGCTTGGGCGGGCGAGGTGGCGGTCGGATTGATGCCCCAGAGCAGCATGCATTGGGTGTTGTCGAAATCGGGCAGCGGCATGCCGATGCCGTAGGTGTATTTCGATCCGACCCGGCGGTTCCAGGTGCAGATGTGATTCGACGTGAGCAGATTCGGACTGCCGAAGGCATTGGCCAGGCGCTGCAGCCAGCCGTCGAAATCGATGGCCGCGCTGCCGGCGGTGGTGGCGCGGGAAAAGACCACGGCTTCGGCGCCGTGATTGTCTTTGATATCGCTCAGTCTCAGCGCGACGAGATTGAGCGCCTGCTCCCAGGTGACGCGCACCCAGCCGGGATCGGGATCGCCCTTCGGCCGCGTGCGCACCATCGGATATTGCACGCGATCGGGCGAATAGACGATCTCCGGCGCGGCGGTGCCTTTGACACAGATGCAGCCGTTGGGATGATCGGGATCGGCGTTGACCTGCGTGAGCCGGCCGTCTTCGACCGTGGCAATCACGCCGCAGCGCGACGTGCACATGGCGCAGTAAGTATGAATTTTCTCGGCGGCGATCTGAAGATTCTTCTTAAGAACTCTTTTTTCCGCAAAGGCGCTAAGGCGCAAAGGCAAGAAACAGAAACGTCCGAACTTAGCGTCTTTGCGCCTTTGCGGGAGAATAGTCTTTTATCGGAATAATTTTCGGATCATTTCGTTCACTTCGACCTCGCGCTGGCTCAGATCGACGTCGGTCATCAGCAGCTTGTGCTGCTTCAAGATCTTGCCGTAGCGCGAGTCGATGTCGTCGCGGATCGGCACGCGGCCGTACTGGTTGATGACTTCCTGGCCTTCCTTGGTGAGCAGCCACTCGGCAAAGAGCTTGGCCGCGAACGGGTGCGGCGGATTGGACGGCAGCGAGACGGCGACAGTGTAGGTGATCACCGGCTCGAGGCCGATCCAGTCCACCGGCGCGCCTTTGGACTTGAGACTGTCGACCGAATATTCATAAACGCCGGCCATCACGGGAAATTCGCCGGCGGCGAGGAGATTCAGCGCGTTGGTGTTGCCGGCGTAGACGCGCGGATTTTGCGCCGCGAGCTTTTCCATGAACGCGCGGCCTTTGAGCTTGAGCAGCATGGAAAACCACTCGATCTTGGTGTTGTCGATGCCGAGATTGTTTTTCCAGCGCGGGTTCAGCAGATCTTCGTAGGTTTTCGGCGCCTCGGCGCGCTTCACCTGCTGCGAGTTGAATCCCATCAGAGTGCCGCTGGCGTAGACCGACGTCCAGTAGCCTTCGGGATCCTTGTACTGGCTCGGATAGGACGCCGACTCGAGGGGCACGTAGCGGCTGAGCGCGCCGCGCTTTTTCAAGATATGCGTCTCGATGACGCTGGTGTGAATCAAATCCGCGATGCGCTGCTTGTTCTGCTCTTCGAGCAGCACGCGGGTGACGAGCTTCTGTTTGTCGGTGCGAAAATACTCGGTCTTCACGAACGGGTAGCGCTTGTTGAACGCCGCCAGATACATTTGCAGCTGCTGCACGGCGGCGGATGCGTAAAGCACGAGCCGGCCTTCATTTTTGGCGCCGGCGATGAGTTGATCCAGAGTCTGAGCGCGCGCCGCGGCAGCCAGGGCGTGAACGAGCAGAAGGGCGAGCCAAAATAGTTTCATTGTTCCTCCGTCGGCGAAAGTAATGGACGGGTGCGCGCCGTGTCAAGGCGGCGGAGGCCGCGTCGACAAAAGCGAAAATTTCCTTTAGGATTGATTAAAAAATTGCGAGGTAGCCATGGCTGCTCCTGAATTCGTTTATCAAGAACCGCTGCCGATCGAAAAGGATACCACCAGGTACCGGCTCCTGACCAAGGATTTTGTCTCGGTGACAGAGTTCGAAGGCAAGGAGATTCTAAAAGTCGATCCGCAGGCGCTGACCTTGCTCGCCAACGTCGCGATCCGCGACGTATCTTTTCTCTTGCGCACCGCGCATCTGGAAAAAGTCGCGGCGATCTTGAAAGACCCGCAGGCCTCGGCCAACGATCGCTACGTGGCGCTGGCGATGCTGCGCAACGCCGACACCGCGGCCAAGGGCATCCTGCCGTTTTGCCAGGACACGGGCACGGCGACCATCGTGGCGAAAAAAGGCCAGCAGGTCTGGACCGGGGTGAAGGACGAGAAGTACCTCGCCCGGGGCGTCTACAAAACCTACACCGAGGAAAATCTCCGCTACTCGCAGACTGCGCCGCTCAACATGTTCGACGAGGTCGACACCGGCACGAATCTGCCGGCGCAGATCGACATTCTGGCGACCGACGGCATGGAATATAATTTTCTGTTCGTCACCAAGGGCGGCGGCTCGGCAAACAAGACGATGCTCTACCAGGAAACCAAAGCGCTGCTCAATCCGGCGAGCCTGGAGAAATTCCTCACCGAGAAAATGAAAACCCTCGGCACCGCGGGCTGTCCGCCGTATCATCTGGCGTTCGTCATCGGCGGCACCTCGGCGGAAGCGTGCCTGAAGACCGTCAAGCTCGCGACCACGGGTTATCTGGATCATCTGCCGACGACGGGAAACGCGCACGGCCGGGCGTTTCGCGACGTGGAAACCGAAAATAAAATGCTCGAGCAGGCGTACAAGTCGGGCTACGGCGCGCAGTTCGGCGGAAAATATTTCGCCCTCGACGTGCGCGTGATCCGGCTGCCGCGCCACGGCGCGTCCTGTCCGGTGGGCATGGGGGTTTCCTGTTCCGCCGACCGCAACGCCAAAGCGAAGATCAATAAGGACGGCATCTGGCTGGAAGAGCTGGAGCGCGATCCGGGCCGGTTGATTCCCGAGGAATACCGCGGCAAGGTCGCGAGCAACGTCGTCAAAGTCGATCTCAACCGGCCGATGAAAGAGATTCTCGCGCAGCTCACAAAATATCCCGTCACCACCCAGCTTTCTCTCACCGGCACGATGGTGGTGGCGCGCGATATCGCGCACGCGAAGCTGAAGGAGAGATTGGATCGCGGCGAAGGGCTGCCGCAGTACATGAAGGATCATCCGGTGTATTACGCCGGCCCGGCGAAAACTCCGGAAGGCATGCCGTCGGGCTCCTTCGGCCCGACGACGGCGGGGCGCATGGATTCCTACGTGGATTTATTTCAGTCCCAGGGCGGGGCGATGATCACGCTGGCCAAAGGCAACCGCAGCCAGCAGGTCACCGACGCGTGCAAGAAATACGGCGGCTTCTATCTCGGCTCCATCGGCGGTCCGGCGGCGATTCTCGCCAAGGAAAACATCAAGAAGGTCGAAGTGCTCGAATATCCGGAGCTCGGCATGGAAGCGATCTGGAAAATCGAGGTGGAAGATTTCCCGGCGTTCATTCTGGTGGACGACAAGGGCAACGACTTTTTCAAGCAGATTCTACACTGAGGAAGAGAAATCTCCCGCAAAGACACCAAGGCGCGAAGTTCTAAACTCATTATTTTTTCCCTTCGCGCGCCGGCGCCCTGGCGGGAGACGCATCACATGAAATTTTCCAGATCGAAGCGCTCCGGGCTCACGGCGCGGCCTTCCAGGCGGACGTAGTCGCCGTTGCGCAGTTGATTGAACTGATCGATGACCGGACGCGGCGCGTTGAAAGCCACCGAGACGACGATCAGGCGGTTGCGCGGGTCGCGGATCTCGAACGTGCCGCGGCGCTGATCGACGTACTCGACCCGGCCTTCGATCCGATCCATGCGCGGGCCGCCGCCGCGGCGGTCGCCGCCCCGGTCCTGCACGCTTTCCCGCACCGTAATCGTGTCGGTGTAGCTGCGCCCGTCGCGATCTTTCTGCACCCGCGCCGCGATGTAATCGCCGCGCTCCAGGTTGGCCACCGAATAGTTGCGCTGGCGATAGACGACCTGCGTCTTGTCGTCGTAGCGGACCACGGAAATGCGGCCCGAGTCGGTGCGCACCTCGATTTCGCGCGCGCGGGTATCGACGTACTCGACTTCGCCGGTCACGTCGCTGTTGCCGAAGCCGCCATAATCGCCCAGCCCATCGACGTGTCCCAGCTCGTGGCAACCGGCAAAAGCCAGCGCCGCCAGAGAGAAAAATCCGCAAAGCCGCAAGAGAATTTTCATCGTCGTCTCCTCGCGCCGTCCGGCGACGGCCGCTCCGTTGGGTTAGACGTCCGGGCGCTGCCGGGAATTCAATAAGCGGGGCTCAGGCAAGGATTCGCTTTTTCAGAATCTTGCCTCGCAACTTTACAATAATCGCTTCGCTTTTCGCCAGCTCCGCCGATCGTCCTGATTCTATTTGACGGTCGATTGCCCGGGGAGTTACTTTGCAGGAGAAATTGGCCTGCGCCCGCGCGGCGGCGGACGGGAGAAAAATGATGCCGACCATCGATGCCGATGCCCACGTGATCGAGAGCGACCAGACCTGGAGCTACATCGCCGACGAAAAATTGCGGCCGTTTATGATATCGCCGGGCGCCGGGCGGCCGCAGAACTGGCTCGTCGACGGCCGGGTTTTCAATCGCGGCGTGAACTTCGACCGCAAGCTGCCGCTCGATATCTGCGAGATGCGCGACATCAAAGGGCGGCTGAGGCACATGGACGAGCTCGAGATCGACGTGCAGGTTTTGTACCCGTCGCTGTTCCTGCGACCGCTCACGGCCAAAGCCGAGGTCGAGAACGCGATCTGCCGGAGCTACAACCGCTGGCTGATCGACATCTGCGCCCAAGGCGAAGGGCGGCTGCGCTGGGTGGCGGTGGTCCCGGTGATCGACGCCGCGAGCATGGTCGCCGAAGTCGAGTTCGCCAGGGCCAACGGCGCCTGCGGCATTTTCATGCGCGGCTTGATCGACGACAAGCGGCTGAGTCATTCGTATTTTTTTCCGCTCTACGCGGCGGCGGAAAAAGCCGGTTTGCCGATTTGCGTTCACGCCAGCACCGGCAGCTTCGACTGGGTGCAGCTCTTCGACGGCGAGAACGGTTTCATGCGCTTCAAAGTGCCGGTGCTGTCGGCGTTTCATTCCATCGTGCACGACGGCATCGCGGCGAAATTTCCCGGGCTCCGCTTCGGCTTCATCGAAGTGCGCGCCCAGTGGGTGCCGTATCTGGCGGTGGAGATCGCGCGCCGCCTGGAACGGGCGGACAACGCCGTGGCGCGCAGCCTGATCCGCGACAATCACGTCTACGTCGCCTGCCAGACCGACGACGACCTGCCCTACGTGCTGAAATACGCGGGCGAAGACAACATCGTGATCGGCTCCGACTACGGCCACAACGACACGTCGTCGGAGATCGAAGCGTTGCGCACGATCAAGACCAAAGGCGAGGTCGAGCCGCGAATCATCGACAAGATTCTTTACGACAACGCCAGGGCGCTCTATGGCATTTGATCGTTTGGCGTTTTGTATCTGGAGTCCCGCGTTTTTGGATCGCAAGACGCGCGGGCCAATCGCCTGGTTTTGCGCTGTCGTCATCCTGCTCCTGCAAATTGCATTCGGTCGTCAGGTTGCCGCTCAGGAAAGAGTTCGCATCGCGCCCTCGTCGCCGGGGCTTGCTGCCTGGCCGATGCACCTCGGCGCCAAAGAAGGCTTCTTCGCGCGCGAGGGATTGACCCCGGAACTCATCGTCATGCGCACCAACACCGGCATCGCCGCGCTGGTCACGGGCAGCGTCGATTTCACCACCGCCGGCGGCTCGGCCCTGCGCGCGGCGGTCAACGGCGCGCCGGTGAAGATGATTCTGAACGTCAACAAGAAAGCGGACCTGTGGATCGTCGCGCAAAAAAATATTCAGCGGGTCGAGGACCTCCGCGGCAAGATGATCGGCGTCGGCGGCAGCTGGGGCACGCAGTTTTATCAGGTCCTCGAGGCGCTCAGGCCGAGCGGCGTGGATAAAGACGTCCAGCTCGTGTCCACCGGCGACGTGGCCAACGGTTATCTCTCGCTGCAGCAGGGCAGCATGCCGGCGGTGGCGCTGACGCCGCCCTACAGCATTCTCGCCAAACGCCAGGGGTATCGCGACCTCGTGCACACCGGCGACGTGATCGGCGTCTCGCCGACGACGGCGCTGGTCACGACGAAAGAAAAGCTCGAGCGCGAGCCGCAAAAAATTCGCCGCGCCATTCGCGCGGTGATGCGCGCCGTGGATTTCGCCAGGACGCGCCGGGCGGACATGATTCAGTTCATCGTGCGCCAGTACAAGATGGAGCGCGAAGTGGCCGATTCGATCTATGATGCGCTGATGGACACGCTCAATCCGACGCTATGGCTGACCGATCAGGAAGTGCAGGTGGAGCTGAATCGCATCGCCGAGCAGAGCAAAATTAAAATCACCGCGCGGCCTGCGGATGTGGCAGATTTTTCCCTGACGAAGCAGGCGGCTCAGGAACCAGCGAAATAGAGACGATATTCCTACAGGCCATAAAGCTTCTGCGCGTTCTCGCCCATGATTTTCGCTTTCAACGCATCCGACAAATCTTTGCGTTCCATGACTTCCTCGACCGTGTGCGGAAACTTCGAGTCGCTGTGGTTGTAGTCGGTGGCGAACACCAGACGCTCGGCGCCGACGAATTCGGCGACGTAGGGCAGCATCTTTTCTTCCATCTCGAAGGCGTAGAACATCTGGCCGCTCTTCATGTATTCGCTCGGCGGTTTGGTGAGCCAGGGCACGGTGGGCTGGAGAATTTCGTAGTGCTCGTCGAGGCGCTCCATCCAGTAGGGCACCCAGCCGCAGCCGGCCTCCATGAAGGCGAATTTCAAGCGCGGAAAACGCTCCAGCAATCCGCCGGCGACCACGCACAGCGATGCGATCATCTGCTCGAAGGGATGCGCCATGGCGTGGGTGAAAAACGGATGATCGAAGCGCTCGGTGGCGGCGGGCACGCCGTCGCCGGCGCCCACGTGAATGCACACGGGCACGTTCAGCCGCTCGGCTTCGGCGAAAAACGGGAAGAGGTCGGGATCGTCGAGGTTCTTGCGCGACGCGGAGATCGGCGGGCAGGCGACGGCGACGAATTTGAGCTCCTCGACGGCGCGGCGCAGCTCCTTCACCGATTCCGCCGGATCCTGGATCGCGACCGCGGCGACGCCTTTCAGCCGGCGCGGGTCGGCGCTGCAGTATTGCGCGAGCCAGTTGTTGTAGACGCGCGCGACGGCGCAGGCGAGGTCCTTGTCTTCCACGAACGGCAAACTCAGAAACGGCGAAGTGCCGAACAGCACCGCGGTGTCGATGCCTTCCAAATCCATGTCCAGCAGGCGCTGTTTGGGATCGACCATGCCGGTGGTCGGCTGCGGACTGTGGCTGCGCGGCGCGCCGACGAAGCTGCACCCTTTGCCCACCGGCTTGGGCGTGAGCCGGCCGTCGATCATGACGAAATTGAAGCCGCGGTTGTCCTGCACCGTGCGCGGCGCGCGCGCGCGATAGGCGGGATCGATCAAGTCCGCCCAGGGAATGTCGCGCTCCAGAACGTGGCCGTCGGCATCGATAATGCGCATGGTCTTACTCCTCGATTTTGATGGGTATCGCTTCGCTTCACCCATCCTACGAAAATTCAATTGAAGATGTGTAGGGTGGGTGGAGGCGTATTGTGCCGATACCCACCGACCGATTTGCTTTCGCTTTTACCAGTACCAGAAACCCGCGTTGATGCTCAACAGAAAGACGATGGGTATCGCTTCGCTCCACCCATCCTACGGGGGATGCGGATTTCGTAGGATTTGTAGGGTGGGTGGAGGCGTATTGTGCCGATACCCGCCGATTTTCGATTGCCTTGTCGCGGGGCGCTGTTCTATCTTCCCGCGGTGGCAAATTACCGGCGCAGCGTCGCTCCCGGCGGGAGTTTCTTCTTTACCGTCAACCTCGCCGACCGCCGCTCATCGCTGCTCACGGAGAAGATCGAACTCCTCCGATCCGCGTTTCGCGCGGTCGCGCGACAGCATCCGTTTACGATCGACGCGATTGTCATTCTCCCGGAACACCTGCACGGCATCTGGACGCTGCCGGCGGGAGATGCGGACTTCGCGCTGCGCTGGCGCCTGATCAAAACGGAATTTTCGAAGCGGATCGCCGGCGGGGAGAACCGTTCGCCGAGCCGCGTAGCCAAAGGCGAACGCGGCATCTGGCAGCGGCGTTACTGGGAACATGCGATTCGCAATGAGCGGGATTTCGCGGCCCACTGCGATTACGTTCACTTCAATCCGGTCAAGCACGGCCACGCAGCGAGCGCGGCGGATTGGCCGTATTCGTCGTTCACAAAATTTGTCCAGCGTGGAGTGTATCCAGTGGATTGGGGCGGGTGCGGCGACGATGGCGCGAGCTATGGAGAACGCTGATGCGGAACGACGGGTGCCGGGGAGATCGATGGGTATCGCTTCGCTCCACCCATCCTACGGGGGATTCGGATTTCGTAGGGTGGGTGGAGGCGTATTTTGCCGATACCCACCGCTTTGGCGCGCACCAGCACGACGTTGACGAGATGGAGTCAAATCGATTGGCAACACAAGCTGACCGCGTGAGCTTCAAAGAAAAAGCGATGGGTATCGCTTCGCTCCACCCATCCTACGCAATTTCAATTGACGGACCGTAGGGTGGGTGGAGGCGTTTTGCGCCGATACCCACCGGCTTCATCATTTTACCTGTCCAGGAAACAATTTCGAGCCGTAGTCGCGGTTCACTTCACGGATCAAGCTGTTGTCGTAAAATCTTTTGAGATCCAGCTCCGCCGCCTTCGCCACCGTCGATTGCTCGAGCACGAGCTTGATTGCTTCGGGGTCGACGGTCATGTCTTTGTTCCAGACCTTGACGCCTTCCTGGTAGCTGTCCTCGATCAGCTTCGGATCCGTCATCTTGCTGCTCTGCGCCAGCACGCTCCTGGCGTAAGCCGGGTCTTCGAGCGAGCGCTTGACCCCGTCGAGATAGCCCATCAGAAAAATTTTCAAGGTGTTGGGATTTTTCTGCAAAAAAGAGCGCGCCACTCCGGTGCCGGGGCCGATGATTTTCAGGCCCATCTCGTAGAAGTCGATGATCACCGGAAAACCTTTGCTGCGCGCCATCTCGGTTTGCGGCGGCGTGATGATCGCGCCGTCGGCGTTGCCGACGAGAAAAGTCGAGAGCGCGTCGGCCGGGCCTTTGTGGTAGAGCAGCTTGATGTCTTTGCCGATCTCCATGCCGCGCTCTTTGGCGCTTTTGCGCATGGCGATCTCGCCGAAGGCGCCGACCGAAGTGGTCGCCACCGATTTGCCGCGCAATTGCTCGAAGCTCGTCAAACCTTTCTGCCCGAACAGAACCAGGGTGCTGCGATCGACGCTGGCGGCGATGTAAATCAAATCCGAGCCGCCGACGTTGGCGTGAATGGTCGCGGTGCCGCCCTGGTAAATGTCGATTTGGCCCGAGACCAGCGCCTGGGCCGAAGCCGTGGCGCTGAGCGTGCTCAGATGCACCGTCACGCCGCGCTTGCTGAAATAGCCCGCTTCGCTGGCGAGAATCACCGGCAGGTAGAGCGGGCCGGTGGCGGCGATCGCCACTTCGAGCCTGGTTTTCTCCGGCTTGAGCTCCGCCTGGGCGGCGGGCGCGCATTGCGCCGAGGCGACGATCCACGCGGTCACGGTCAGTATCCGAATCCATGTCTTGTTCACGGCGCGGTCTCCAGTCGATTTTCGTGTTTCATTTGGGCGCGAGAATGGCGGCGAGCTTGCCGCGCATGGCCGGCGTGAGCTTGAAAAGATCGTCGACGATCTTTTTGACCTCATCGCCGCCGAGCGGATTGATATCCAGGGTAGCGCGCTTGGCTTCGGCGATAAACTCCGGATCGGTCAAGGTTTGGGCGAAGGCATTGCGCAAAATCTGCAGGCGGTCTTTCGGTATGCGCGGCGTGGTGACGTAAACCCGCACGATGGCGGCGGGATCGATGGCGCCGGCTTTCAACAATTGCCGGGATTCCTCGGTTTTCGCCAGATCGAGGGCCATCGGCACGCTCGGCAGATCGGGGATTTTCTTCGCCGTCACCTGCAAAACTACGTTGACTTCGCCGGCGGGGATCGCGTTGCTCCAGGCGACTTTCAAAGTCTCCCACGCCCAGCAGGCGCCGTGCAGCTCGCCGGCATCGGCGGCGAGGCGAATCTCGTTGGTGCCCTTGTAGCCTTCGACGAGCTGCACCGGCAGATTGAGCGCGGCCATCAGTATGCGCGCGACGTCGCTGGTGCTGTTGCCCGGGCTCAAACCGCCGAGTTTCATCGGCGTCCTGGACGCAAACCATTGATCCATGTTCGTGACGCCGCTCTCTTTGCGCAGTGCGCAGACGGTGCTGTCCTGCACCGGCACGCCGAGAAATTCCAGCTCGCGCATGTCGAAGTCGACGCTCTTGTTGCCGAGCGCGCCGCTCAGGATCAGCGCGCCGTTGAACATGCCGAAGGACAAACCGTCCGGCTTGGCGCTGCTGTGCAGATACTTGGCCGCGATCAACGTGCCGGCGCCGGTCATGTTTTCCACCACCAGGGTCGGGCTGCCGGGAATGTGCTTGCCCATGTGGCGCGCCATGGCGCGGGTGTAAATATCGAAGCCGCCGCCGGCGCTGCCGCCGACGATGACCCGAACGGTTTTGCCCTTGTAAAAATCATCGGCGCGCGCCGATGCCGCGGCCAACACGATCATGGCGCTCAAGGTAAAAATCGATCGGAGTCGCATACGGCCTCCCCGCGAATGGGTCGTGCATACAGGCAAACTTGCGTGCTTGTCAACGTGTGCGCCGCAGGCGCGCGGGGGCGGCGGCAAAATTCCGCAGTTGACCGGAGCGACGGGTTTCACATACTTTGGGCGCGAGCCCAATCGGAAAGGAAAATCCTCATGGGACGAAAAGCTCTGGCCGGCGCCGCGGTCGCGCTGATTTTGCTATCGGGATCTGCTTCGGCGGTGCGGGCCGCGGCCGCGGAATTCTACAGCGGCAAAGTGATTCGCATCGTCGTCGGTTTTTCCGCGGGCGGCGGCTTCGACACCTACGCGCGCACGCTGTCGCGCTACATGGGCAAATACATCCCCGGCCATCCGACGATCATCGTCGAAAACATGCCGGGCGCGGGCAGTCTGATCTTGGCGAATCATATTTACCGCGTGGCCAAACCCGACGGCTTGACCATCGGCGCGTTCAACGGCAACCAGATTCTCGGCCAGCTGATCGGCGCGCAGGGCATGGACTTCGACCCGCGCAAAATGGAATGGATCGGCGCGCCCGGCTATAACCACGATCTCTGCGTGCTCAACCAAAAGACCGGCATCGCAAGCGCCGAGCAGTGGCTCGCTTCGAAGACGCCGATGAAATTGGGCGGCAGCGCGCCGGGCTCGACCACCGACGACACCGCCAAAGTTCTGAAGGAGGCGATCGGTCTGCCCATGCGGCTGATCACCGGCTACAAGGGCACGGCGGACATCCGCGTCGCGGTGGAGTCCGGCGAGATCGACGGGCTTTGCGGTTTTTCCTGGGTCTCGGTGCGCTCGACCTGGCGCAAGGCGATCGATGCCGGACTGGTAAAAATCCTGCTCCAGACCAACAGCCGGGCGCATCCCGAGCTGCCCAAAGTGCCGCTGTCGATCGGCTTTGCCAAGAGCGCCGAAGCGCGCCAGCTGATCGAAGCGGGAGTTCATCAGCCGAGCCAGATGACTTACAGCTATTCTTTGCCGCCCAAGACGGCGAAAGATCGCGTGCAAACGCTGCGCGCGGCATTTGGCCAGACGATGAAAGACGCCGATTTTCTCAACGACGCCGCGAAGGCGAACCTGGAGATCGCGCCGGTCTCCGGCGAAGAGACCGAGCAGTTGATTCAAAATTTATTCAAAACGCCGGCGGCGGTGGTGGCGAAGCTGAAGGAAGTGCTGAAGTGATCGAGGGTCGAAGCGCCGAGGATGGCAAGAGCAAATCGCGAATGACCCCGATCGAGCTTCTACAGAATTGACTGCACCGAAGGGCGCTCTTTCATGCGTTGGAGCCATGCGCCGAGCCGCGGCAGGGAAGGCGTCGGCAGCGCGCCGTACTCTTCCATGCGCAAAAAGCGCGGCACGACCGCGATGTCGGTCAGGCTCAATTCGCCGAGAAAGTAGGGCTTGTCCGCCAGCGCCGCTTCCAAATAGAGCATGAGCCGTTCCAGAACGCGGCGCTGGTCGGCGGCGACCTCCTCGTCCCGCTCGGCCGCGGGTTTGCGCATCTCGCCGCGCAGCGCCCAGTAGGGTTCGTGCATGAAATTCAGCGCGTAGTCCACCAGCACCCGGCCGCGGCCGCGCAGGTAGGGATCCTTCGGCATCAGCAGCGGATCGGGATATTTTTCGTCGAGGTATTCGTTGATGATGCAGGATTCGAACAGGACGTGGCCGTCCTCGACCAGCACGGGGATTTTGCCGTAGGGATTGAGCTGCAGAAATTCCGGCTGCTTTTGCTCGCGCTGGGCCAGGCGCACGCGCACGCCTTCCCATTTGAGGCGCTTTTCCGCGAGCGCGATTTTTACCCGGTCGGAATTGGACGAAGGAACGTCGTGGTACAGCGTGATGGCCATGCCGCTGCTCCTTTGCGAACGAATCAGTGTCCCTCTAGCATTGCGCCGTTCAGCGCGCAAGCAACACGCGGATAGCGCGCCGGGTGAATTTCGCCCCGCGCATTGAAAACGCCGCCTACCAGGTTAAGCTGTGACTATCGCCGCAGCGCACTCACGGCGCGGTGATGAGAACCCCCGCGCATGCGCGAATCCTCCGAAGAGCCGTCCTCGAAGCGGCGCCGCCAGCGCTCGCCGCGCAGCAATCCGGGCGATCTGGCCGAGCTGTTCAGCGCCGTCAACGTGCGCTCGGTGGCGCTGACCGGGATGTTCATCCTGGCGGTGTTTGCCGCGCTCAAGGCGGCGAGCGTGTTCTTCGTGCCGCTGACGCTGGCGCTGCTGCTCAATTTCGTGTTCGCGTCGACGATCCGCGCTCTGGAGCGGATCTGGATTCCGCCGCCGCTCGGTGCGGTGCTCGTGCTCGGCTGTCTGATCGGAGCGGCGGGCTTCGGCGCCTACAAGCTCGCCGTGCCGGCGCGCGACTGGTTGACCAAGCTGCCGGTGACCGCGCGTCAGATCGAGCGCAAGCTTGCGGAGATCAAGCGCTCCGTCCGCACCATGACCCGGGCCGGGCAGGAGGTGGACCGGCTCACCGACATGGGCGATAGCGGCGAGAAAACTCAAAAGGTCGAAGTCAAAAAGCCGAGCATCGGCGAGACCCTGCTCGAGCCCACCCAGGATTTTCTTATCGGCACCGGCACGGTTTTGATTCTGCTGTTTTTTCTGTTGTCCTCGGGCGATCTGTTCCTGCGCAAGCTCGTGACCGTGCTGCCGACCCTGGAAGACAAAAAAGCGGCCGTGGAAATCAGCCGCCAGATCGAGCGCGACATCTCGCGCTATCTTGTGTCGATCTCCATCATCAACGCCTTTTTCGGCGCGGCGATCGGCGTGGCGATGTTTTTTCTCGGCCTGCCCAACCCGCTGCTCTGGGGCGTGATGGCGGGTTTGCTGCATTTCATTCCGTTCCTGGGCGCCATGATCGGCATCACCGTCGTCACCCTGGTGGCCGCCGTCACCCTGGACGGGCTGAGCGCGATCCTGCTCGTGCCGGCGGCTTATCTCGCGCTCAATCTGCTGGAGGAATACGTTTGCGTGCCGCTCGCGCTGGGCCGGCGCTTCATGCTCAATCCGGTGGTGCTCTTTGTCTGGCTGATTTTCTGGGGCTGGATGTGGAGCGTGCCGGGCGCGCTGATGGCGGTGCCGCTTTTGGCGATCTTGAAAATCGTCTGCGATCACCTGCCGCCGCTGGCGCCGCTCGGCGAATTCATCGAGCGCTGACCGTTTTCAGCCGCCGCGGCGGCGCGCTCACCAGCGCCACCGAGCCGATGATCAGGCACGCCGCGAGCAAAATGCGCGCGGTCAGAATTTCTCTGCCGATAAAATAGCCGAGCACGATCGCCACCAGCGGATTGACGTAGGAATAGGTCGCCACGAGCGGCGTCGGCGCGTTGCGCAGCAGCCACGCGTAAGCTGCGAACGCGACGGGACCGATGACGGTGAGATAGAGCCAGCCGAGGGCCGAAGCGAGAGAAATTTCATCGAGGCTGAATCGGCCGAGCTCGCCGAGCAAAGACGCCGCGGCGATCTGGCCGACGCCGCCGGCGAGCATTTCGATGCCCGCGGTCAGCAGCGGCGAGGGCGGCAGGGCGGCGGTCTTGCCGTAGATCGAGCCCACCGCCCAGAAAAACGACGCGGCGAGAACGGCGAGGGCGCCGAAAAAATATTCGGTGCTCGCGCTGGCCGCGCTCCAGCCGAGCAGCAGCAGGGCGCCGCAAAAGCCGATCAGGATGCCCGCCAGCGCGCGCGCCGCCGGCCGCTCGCCGCCCGGTCTGAGCGCGTCGAGCGAGATCATCCACAGCGGCACGGTGGCGACCAGCAGCGCGGTCAGGCCCGAGGGTATGAATTGCTCGGCCCAGACCACGCCGCCGTTGCCGCCGACCAGCAGAAAGATGCCGGCCACCGCGGCGTTGCGCCGCTGTGCGCCGCTCGGCTTGGGATCGCCGGCCAGACGCCGCCAGCCGTACAGGAACGCGCCGGAAACGAGAAAGCGTCCCGCCGCGGCGAGGAACGGCGGCATGGTCGCGACCGTGAAGCGGATCGCGAGATAAGTCGAGCCCCAGATGAAGTAGACCGCGGCGAGCGCGAGCCAGATGCGCGCGGCCGAGGCCTGCGGGGTGGCGGCGGGCGGAGTCACGCCGGCGCTACCCGAGTCGGAAACTTCAGCTTGTAAGAAAGCGCCGGCGCGATGGGGAGGCAGATTTCTCGCCAGCAGCGAAACGTTGTGGGGCCCATCTTTTACTTATAACCGCCGCGTTGGGCTTTGGGAAATCTTGGCGGGTGTTCAGTCCGGGCAATGGCTCTCCCGCTTGGTTCGAGAACAAGGCTGCTTGAGTTGTCATCCCGAGTGAAGCGGAGCAATCTGTCCGAGGTTTGGAATTCCGAGCGAGCAGGAAGCGAGCCGACGCGCAGCGCCGGCGCGGCCGCTAGGCCGGCGCCATGCCCTTTTTTCTCAGCTCGCCCAGGGCATTTTCGCTCTTCGCGATGGGTTCCACGCCCATGCCCGCGAGCACCTGCGGCGCTTTGGTGAACTGGCAATCGTCGTAGGGAACGATTTCGATGCGGTTGCCCCACGGGTCGAGGATGTTCATGCGCTCATTGATGCTTTTGATGCCGTTTTGCTCCATCGCGCGGCGCACCGCTTCGCGGTCGTTCACCACCAGACCGAAGTGGCGTTTAGTATCCGCCGCCTGAGCTCGTCCGAGCGTGAGCTGGATGAACTGATCGCCGAGATCGATAAACGCGTTGTGCTCGCTTCGGCCGCGCAGCGTGAACGCAAACAGCCTGCCGTAGAATTCCAGCGCCCGGTCGAGATCGCCGACTTCGAGGACCACGTGGTTGATGCCCAGGGCGCGCGCCTTGGCTTCGCTCATCGCTTTTCTCCCTTGATCGTTTCCAGCGCTTTTTCCAGGCTCTCCATCTGGTTGTTCAGGTGGCGCACCAGAGTGCTTTCGGCCAGCGCGGGATTTTTTTTCAGAAAGGCGTCGAGAATCTGGTCGTGCTCGCGCATGGAATATTCCAGCCGCTGGGGCGCGCGCAGCGCCAGCACGCGGGTCTTCTGCATGCCCTGGCGCAGTCGATCGATCATGCGGTACAGGCGCTCGTTGCGGGCGAGCTCGGCGATGAAACGGTGAAAGCGGTTGTTGGCCTCGAAGTAAAGCGTGCCATCGCGCTTCTGGCAGGCTTCTTTGAGCGCCCTGTGCAGCTCGCGCAGATGCGCGATCTCTTCGGCGGTGGCGCGCTCCACCGCCAGGCGCGCGGCCAGGCCTTCGAGCGCGCCGGCGATCGCGTAGTCGGCCGCGATTTCTTCGCGGCTCGGCTTGCTGACGACGACTTCGTCGTCGGCGCGAAAGGTGACGTAGCCTTTGGCTTCGAGGGCGCGCAGCGCTTCGCGCACGGCCACTGCGCCGACCTTGAGAGAAGCGGCGAGCTTGGCTTCGAACAGGCGCTCGCCGGGGGCGAGCTTGCCGGCGAGGATCGCGCCGCGCAGCTCTTCGAGAATTTCCCGGGTGAGCGACTGGAAGCGCTTTTCGGCGCGGCTGGTGCCGTGGTCGAGCATTTACTTGACGGGTTCTTTCGCGGCGCTCTTCAGCGCCGGCTTGCGCCGAAACAGTTTCATGAAGGCGTCCTGGACTTTTTGCATCTGGCCCTTGACCCGGAAAAGCGTAACCCCGTCCATGCGGCGCAAGTGGACTTCCTGGCCGATCCTGAGCGGCGTCTCATCCTCGCCCTGGGCCATGAGCAGGCGGCCGTCCGGGGTGCGAATCAGCGCCAGCGCGAGCGGCGGCAGAAAACCGTCCGGGGTCACGTAGACGATCGTGAAGGTCTCGATCACGCCTTCCTCGGCGTGGGCCGCGGGCGCGGGCGGTGCGGCTTTCGGACGGGCGCCGTTTTCGCCGGGGGCGCCGGCCCAGAGGTTTTGCACCGCGGGCGCGTCGGCGCGCTGGGCGATGGTCACGAAATTATTGGTCGCCAGCCCGCCGGTGCTCTGGGCGATGGCGCGCTTGCATTCGCGCCTGAGCGCGCCTTCGCCGCGCAGCGTCTTGACCACTTCGACTACCTGCGCGAGGCCGCTGGCGCCGACCGGATGGCCGCGCGCCTTGAGGCCGCCCGACGGATTCACCGGCAGCGCGCCGTCGAGGGCGGTTTTGCCGTCGAGCACCGCTTCGCCGCCCTTTCCCGGGGCAAAAAAGCCGAGATCCTCCGTGCTGATGATCTCGAAGGGTGTAAAGGCGTCGTGCACTTCGGCGAAATCGATGTCTTGCGCGGCGCAGCCGGCCATGCGGTAGGCGCGCGCCGCGGCGATCTTGGTTGCCGGAAACGAAGTGAAAAATTCCCGGTCCTGCAAGCTCAGCGTGCCCGTGCCCTGGCCGATGCCGGCAATGCAAACATCGCTCTTGTCGGCGCAGAGCACGAGGGCGGCGGCGCCGTCGGTGATCGGCGCGCAGTCGTAAAGGCGCAGCGGCGTCGCGACGAATTTGCTCTGCAGGTAGGTTTCCCGCGTGATCGCGCGCTGAAACTGGGCCAGCGGATTGCGCGCGCCGTTGGCGTGATTTTTCAGCGCGACGGCGCACAGCATCTGGCTCAGGCGCGACTCCGAAAGGCGCGCCGCCTGGCGGTATTTCTGCGTCACCATCGCCGCCAGCGCCGGCATGGTGGCGCCGCACTGGCGCTCGCGCCTGTCGATCACGCCGGCGAGCACGCGGGTGGTCGCGCTGGTGGTGAGATGGGTCATCTTTTCGCCCGCCAGGATCAAAACCCGGCGGTAATAACCGGAGGCGATCGCCTGAAAGCCGGCGAGCAAAGCCGCGGCGCCGGCGGAGGACGCGGTTTCGACCCGTAGCGCCGGGATGCCCGTCAATCCGACCGCGTCGGCGATCAGCGACGCGATGTTGCTGTCGCCGGTGAATTCTTCTGGATTCATCACGCCGATGTAGAGCGCGTCGACGGAGTCGAGGTCGGCGGCGCGCAGCGCGCCCGCCGCGGCCTCGCGAAAAATCTCCGCGAGCGCGCGCGCATCCCGCCCGAATTTGGTCATGCCGGCGCCGGCGACGTAAACCGTTTGCATGGCAAAAAGAATTTTAACCTCACAGCGAATTCAATCCAAGACGGTGGCTCGGCGCAAGGCGCGTCGCCTGCGAGAAAAAGACCGCGGCGCGACTCGTTTTCCTCGATATCGCGAGCCGCTCTGGCGTTTCTGGCGCATTTTCGCACCGGCCGATTACGATTCGGTTACACGCGGCGGCGGATTCGATGATCATTCTGCGCCGCTTTACGGCGCTCCGGCGGGGCAGAAAGGGTCAAGGATGGCCAAGATCGGCCAGCCGCCGGCGCCGCCAACCCGGTTCGAAGCGCAAGGCAAACAGGAATGGCGGTTCAGCGGTGTTGCCCGGAGCCGCGCGGCTCGAAATACGCCGGCGGCAGCTTGAATCCGTAGCGCTGCAGCCGCTTGAGAAAGAGCGGCACCGTGCCGCTCGCATAAAAGTTGCCGATGACTTTGCCGTGATCGTCGACCTCGGTCTGCTCGAAGCCGAAGATCGTTTGGGTCGTGATGGCGCTTCCTTCCATCCCGGTCAATTCGGTAAGCTCGACCACTTTTCGCGTGCCGTCGCTCAGGCGGGCGAGCTGGATGACGACGTCGAGAGCGGAGGCGATCTGCTCGCGCAAAGCGCGCTCGGGAAGATTGAAACCGGCCATCATCATCATGGTCTCCAGCCGCGCCAGCGCATCGCGCGCGCTGTTGGCGTGGATGGTGCTGATGGAGCCGTCGTGGCCGGTGTTCATCGCCTGCATCATGTCCAGCGCTTCGCCGCCGCGGACCTCGCCCACGACGATGCGGTCGGGACGCATGCGCAGGGCGTTGCGCACCAGGTCGCGCTGGGTCACGGTGCCCGTGCCTTCGATGTTCGGCGGGCGCGTCTCGAGGCGCAGCACGTGGCGCTGCTGGAGCTTGAGCTCGGCCGAGTCTTCGATCGTGACGATGCGCTCCGTGCTTGGAATATAATTCGACAGGCAGTTGAGCAGCGTGGTCTTGCCGGAGCCGGTGCCGCCCGAGACGAGAATGTTCAAGCGCGCTTTGACGCACGCTTCGAGGACTTCGACCACGTGCGCGGGAACGGAGTTCAGCTCGATGAGATCTCTCATCGTCAACCGCTCCGCTCCGAAACGGCGGATGGACAGAATCGGCCCATCCAGCGCGAGCGGCGGGATGATCGCGTTCACCCGCGAGCCGTCGGGCAAGCGGGCATCGACCATGGGCGAATGCTCGTCGACCCGGCGTCCGACGCGGGTGACGATGCGTTCGATGATCTGCATCAGATGGGCGTCGTCGCGAAACCGGATGTCGGTCTCTTCGAGGCGCCCGTGGCGCTCGATATAAACGCTGCTTGCGTTGTTGACGAGGATATCCGTGATCTCGGGATCGTTCATCAACGCTTCCAGGGGCCCGAGACCGAATATCTCGTGCTCGATTTCATGAACCAGGCGGTTGCGGTCGTCGTGGCTGAGAGCCGCCGGAGCGGCCATGACCATTTCCTCGAGGATGTGCCGGACGTCGGTCTCCACCTTGGGGGAATCGATCTGGGAAATTTTTCCCAGATCGATGGTGTCGAGGAGCTGGCGATGGATCTGCAGCTTGAGTCGATCGAAAATACTCGGGCTTACCGGCGTTTTGATCCTGTGCAGGGGACCGAATCTGTCATGATCATCGGCAATTTGGCGCAGCACAGTTATTTCCCTCGAGCATTCTTGCAAAGTTCTCGCGGAAATTAAAAGCGCAATAGACATGCCACCGCCGCCCGACGGGTTTCGCTGCTGCTGCCGCGCCGTAAGCAGAGCTCCGGGCGCTCGGGCTCAACGATCGTGGCACTCGCGGGAGGCGAGGAGTATTTCTGCGCCGCGCAGCCGATGCGGATCGCCAACGCGACCGGCAACCCTTCTCATTCCTGCAAGCGCATTCCTACGCGCTGGAAAAGAAAGGCTGCGCGAATGGGATTGCGTGTTCAAAGACGCCGGCAATCGGGAAACGATGACGCTGGGAAATTCCCGCGGGGAAGGGCCGAGCAGGTCGGGATTCTACGCGCTGCCTGGCGCGTCGAGGACGCAGCGCAGCGGCGCGAACAGAGCGCCGCGGCGAATCGTCGCCAGCTCGACCCGACCGAGGTGAGGCGCGGGGCGTTGATGCCGGCTTTGCAGCGTGAGGCGGGCGCGCATGCCGGAGAGCCTGAGCAGATGGCCGGCCAGGTCCGGACGCGAAACAGCGCGCGTGGCGGCGACATGGCAGAGACCGGTCTCGGCGCTCTGCGCCAGACTCATGATCCGCGCCGCAAGATCGCCGGCCCAGACTGCCGAACGGTATTCGTCGCGGACGATCGTCACCGGCAGATTCCGATCAAGCCGATAGCGCAGCCAGTCGCGGTGGCCGGTGCGCCCGTCGGGCGACGGACCGATCGGCAGGCCGATGCGGATCACCAGAGAACCGGGCCGCGCCAGCGCCAGCTCTTCGGCGTCGACGCGAGTGCGGCCGTAGACGCTGATCGGGCAGGGCGGCGAGTTCTCGTCGTAGACGCCGTCGCCGCCGAAAACATGATCCGACGACACGTACACCAGGCGCGTGCGCGCCGGCAGCGCGGCCAGAACCCGGCGCACGTGGCCCACGTTGATCGCCCGCGCCCACGCCGGCGCCTCCTCGCATTTGGGCACGTCGCACACGGCATGGCAATAAAGCAGAATCTCCGGCCGATGTTCTTCGAAGACCGAATCGATCCACGCGGCATCTTGCAGATTGAGCGCCGGCCACGACCGCACCCTCCGCGCCCGCGCGGCCGGCGTGACGAACGGCCGGACGCGCGCTGGATAGAGACGCGCCAGATTATAGCCGAGGATCGATGTGGCGCCGAAGAGGAGGATTGGATGAATCATGAAGCCGATCGAGAATAGTGCGGATCAGAGGCTCGGGAGTGATTGAAGTTTGTCTTCCGCTGGCGGACGCCGGGAGGCTACGAGAATATTTTGCGCGGATCGCCATAACTCGGTCCGATGGGCGATGTCACTTGGCCTGAAGACTTGTCGATGAAAAAGCCTTTGATGGGTTCGCCGGCGTATCCAAATTCCCCGTCGACGATCCAGTGGTCTCCTCCATCCAGAATCCCCGTGAAAGCACCACAGCCAACATTTCTGGCAAAATAGCTTCGCGCAATAATTTCCGCTTCAGGGCGCGAGATGCCATCCAACAAGATGACAGCTTGCAACTTCTGTCGAAGCTCGCGCTCCTCTGGGCGAAGCTCGGCGTCATCTGGGCTTACTGCCTGAACACGACAGCCGAGGCAGATGAAAAGCAGCAGGAGAAGCACGGTGACAATCTTCATAATGCAAAGAGGCCTAATGATTCAGTTGACATGGTGCCGCTCAGCGAAAAATAGCAATTCCAACGATTAACCCACGGAGCTGACGTAAACTGAAGCAGCCTCAAGGTACCTTCTCAACCCAGAAGCCCGTTGCCGTTCAGCAAACTCCGGCCGCGGTCGGTGAGTTTCACGACGGGGTCGGGGTCGGAGGGCTTGCGGTCGAGCTGGATGTAACCCTCGATGATCGCGTCTTCCCAGATGGTTTGTCTCGGGCAGTGGCTTTGCCAGGCGTCCATGGTCTCGCTGTAGGTGCGGCGGCGCTCGATGAGCCAGGAAAGAAATTCGATCATCAGCAATGGGGGCGCTTCGGACATGGACTTATCTCTATGATCGGGTTCAGTCTGGCCAATGATTCTGCCCGCTGGCTATTCGAGACGGCGGACACGTAGGTCCGCCCCTACGGGATCCGGGGTCTGAATAATTTTAATTCATGATACCGGCACGGCGCCGGGTCGGCAACCGCAGCTCGCTCGGCGCCTCGGCTTCGATCGTGTCCTCGCGCGGAGCCCTCACGCCTCACGGCATCTTACGCAAAAAACTTTCCATATTTTCTTTTGACCTGTTCCTTCATGTCCGCGCTCGAGCCCGAGGCGAGCGGGAAATCCTTCATCCATTCATAGGGACGAGTGGCGTCGATTACGGCGCGGGTGCTGAAGCCTTTGCGATCCTTCGGGATCACCGGATCGAGCGGGCCGCTCCAGGCGCGGCGGATGAAGTCCGTGTCGTTGGCCGGATCGGAGCGCGTGCACAGGGCCCAGAGCACGTCGTTGATGTCGTAGGGATCGATGTCGTCGTCGACCACCACGATGTAGCGGCCGAGATAGGCGCCGGCGCCGCACTGGGCGGCGATCATGCCGGCCTGCTTGGCGTGGCCGGGATAGCGTTGCTTGATCGCTACCGCGGTGAAAAATCGCCCTTGAAAACACGCCACGCCGCGCACGTCGGGCACGCCGGCTTTTTCCAGGTGATCCCAGATAAAAGCCGAGCGCACCAGATTGTCGTCCGAGCCGCCGGGCGGGCGCGACGAGGGCGCGCCGGTGAGGATCGGATGGTTGCGGTGCATGAGGCGCTTCACTTTGATGATCGGTTCGGTGCGCTCGCCGCTGGCGTAATATCCGGTCCATTCGCCGTACGGACCTTCGCGCCGCTGCTGATCCGGCAGGCAGTCGCCTTCGATGGCGATTTCCGAGTACGCGGAAATCGGCAGGCCGGTGTGTTTGCCGAGGATCACGTCGATTGCCCGGCCGCGAATGCCGCCGGCGTAGTCGTATTCCGATTTTCCCCAGGGCAGGCTGTTCGCCGCGGCGGTGAGCAGCAGCGGGTCGTCGCCGAAGCTGATCGCCACCGGACAGGGCCGGCCCTGATCGAAATATTTCTGGCGAATGATGCGGCCCTGTTTTCCCGGCGAGATATAAAGCGCGAGCGTGTCGCGGTCGTGAACCATCACCCGATAGCAGCCGAGATTGACCCAGCCTTCGTCCAGGTCGCGGGTGATGACGACGTGAGCGGTGCCGATGTAGCGGCCGCCGTCTTCTTCGTGCCAGTGCGGCACCGGCAGCGAGAACAGATCGATGTCGCTCCCCTCGGCGATGTTTTCCAGCACCGGCCCGCTCTCGACCACGCGCGGCGGGATGTAGGACGGATGGTTCAAGCGCTGGCGCCAGGCTTGGATGAATTGATAGCGGTCGTAATCGAGCGGCAGATGCGTGGTCAGGCACTGGCGCTTGAGCGACTGATGATGGACGCCGACGAGCACGCGATGGCCAGCGGGATAATCTTTGATGTGGTCGAAGAGGATCGCCGAATAGGGCGGATTGCGCGCGTAGACTTCGGTCACGGCGCCCATCTCGTAGCGCCAATCCACGCCGTTCACCCGTTTCAGCTCGCCGAATTCCTCGACCTTCTCCATCCAGCCGCGCAAATCGTTGTACAGCATCGCCGCCTCGGTAAAAAAAATTGCCGCTATTTTGCCGCGAACTATATGTCCGCGCCGAAACCGCGTCAAACCGCGGATGAGCGGCGCGCGCGTCAGGCGCCGAAATCAGCCCTTGCGGTACGGGTGCCAGCCGTCGTTCCAGTCGAGGTATTCCAGGCCGGTGAAATTTTTCTTGTAGTCGTAGATGAACGGCTCGCGGTAGGCGTAGCCGGGATAGTAATAGCGGTAGCCCTGGCGGCGCGAGAATTCGATCGATTGGAGAATCATCAAAATGCCGGGACTGCGCCTGGCTTCGGCAGGATCGAAGATCGCGTACACGGCGGAAGTCGCCGTCTCGCCGAGATCGAGAAAGGTCACGCCGAGCAGCTTTTCCGCGAGGTAAATGCAAAGCTCGACGTTGCGGCAGGGAACCGCTGCGGGATCGGGCGAGAGAAAATCGTCGAGCGAGGCGGGCGCGTTGTCGCGAAAGCGTTGCCGGTGGCGCAGAAAGAGCTCGGTTTTTTCCGCGTCGACAAACGACGGCCGCACGCGGACTTCGGCGTCGCGATTTTTGGCGAGCACGCGCTTCTGGCTGCGCGAGGGGACGAAACGCTCCAGATCGACGCGCAGCGGCACGACCGTGAATCGTCCGCCGTCGTGAAAGGCGTGCGGATAGCGGAAAAACAAAATGCCGAAGTGGCGCCAGCCCTCGGCCCAATAGCGATCCATGGCGGCGGGCGACGCCTCCGTGCAGAAAAAACTCTGGTCCCGATCGAGGCCGGCCATGGCTCCATTATGGCGAAGCGCGCGTCAACGGCGCTCGACAGGGTTCAGCAAAGCGGCCGAATCATCTCCAGATCGTCGAGCAGCGGATCGTTTCGGTACGGGCCGATCCTGGCCGTGAGCGTGAAGCCCAGGCGCCGGTAAAATCGGATCGCGGGCTGATTGTTGCTGGTCACCACCAGCCGGAGCAGCCGGGCTTTCTCGGCGCGGGCCCAATCGACGATCGCGCCGACCAGTTGAGTGCCGACTCCCAGACGCCGGTGCGCCGGCGCCACCCACATGGAGACCAGCTGCGCGCGGATTGCATCCTGGGGATCGAGAAAGCCGCCGACGATGCCGCAGGCCGCGCCCTGGTCGAGGGCGAGAAAGGACCGGGACCTTGCACCGCTCCACTGGCCCGCGCGCCGGATCCAGTCCCCGTCCGTGAGCCGGCTTTCATCCTGATACGTCGCGGCGAACGCCCTCGGCGCATCCTGCAGCGCGCAGAGCCGCGCGCTTTTGAAAACCAGCGCGTTTTCGGGAGTCAGAGGCTCGAGGGTAATCATTGCCGGACCCGCCAGAAAATTTTTAGCACGGCTCGCTTCGATCGTGAAGCCTTCGAGCCCGGCAAGCCGCGCGTCTCGTCTCATCTGCATCTGGCGTCCATGAAACAGCCGCGCGGCTCGGGCGCGAGATTCGAATGAACTGAAAATCGTTCCAGGCCGCCTTCGCGGAGAAACCCCGCCTTTTCGAGGGCTCGGCGAGACGCGGTATTCTCCGCGCCGCAAAACGCCCGGACGCGAAACAAGCGCGCATGCGCAAGCGCCGCAGCGGCAAGCGCGCGGATCACTTCGGGCATCAGACCGTTGCCCCAGTGCGGGCGCGCGAGCACGTAACCGATGTCCACAGTGGTATTTTGCCTGCGTGTTTCGATCATGCCGATGGGATCGTTCGACTCGCGCAGGGTGATCGCGTAGGGCAGGCGAGCGCCGTCTTTCCAGGCTTCGCTGCACTCGGCGATGAAGCTGGGCGTGACTTCCACCGAATCGTGCGGCGACCAAACCAGAAACCGGCAAACCTGCGCATCCTGCGCGTAGACGCGAAAAGTAATCTCCGCATCGGCATCGATCGGCGCGCGGAGGCGCAGCCGCTTTGTCTCCATGATTTCCGGCAGCAGGCGTTCCATCTTCGTCAGTGATCTCTTCCGACCGGATTCGCGCGTTCTTCCGCGATGCGCTTGAGCGCAGTCTGCTTCGTCGCGACGAACCAGCGCATGTGGCGGCGCAGAAAAACAAGATCGGCGAGGCGCCCGGCGATGCCAAAGGGCGCTTCCCATTCCAGGATGTCGCGCATGAGCGTCGCGTCGCGACCGGCTTTGAACTCGTGCACGTGGCGCAGCCATTTAAAAGCGCCTTCGACCATTTCGTCGACGAAACGGTGCGGGCGCTCGAGCGCCGTGATCCGGGCGGCAAAGCGCTGTCGCAGGCCGAAATGCCGCCCTTCGAACGCAACCAGATCGCCGAGCTCGAGCAGCCCATGAGTGCGGCCCGGTGCGACGACGCGCTCGGCAGAGAACGCTGCCGATTCCGCGTGCGCGCCCACGTCTCGCGCCAGATCGAAGCAGCTCTCAATGGGGGCGTGGATATAAGTTTCGATGATCAGGCTGGTCACGATCGCGGCGCGGCGTCGCTCAGTCTTGCGATTTGAAATCGAGCATGCCCTGAAACTCCAGACCTTCGATTTCCTGCAGAGTCTTGCCGGCGATGCCCTGGAGATCGCCGTACATGCCGACGGTGGCGCTCATCACCCGGTCGATCTGCTCCTCGCGCTTGGCCCACTGGCGCGTGATCGCTTTGCGCTCCCGGTCGAGATCTTCTCTCATGGACGAGAAAGCTTCGACGATCGCCTGGATTCTCTGGCGAAAGCGCGGACCCATGAGGTAGCCGTAGACCATTTCCATTTTGCTCTGCTGGCCCTCGGACGCCTGGCGCGCGGCGGCGACTTCGATCAAGCTCTGGCGCAGCGAGAGGGCTACCGGCAAAGCAACTTTCGGGTCGGCCACCCAGACTCCGTCGATCAGGCCGAAGGTTTCAACATCTTTCGGCAGCGCGTGGCTGATAATCACCGCGATCTCCGCTTTGGCCGCGCGCTGATCCTCGCGCAGCTTGGGCAGCCAGCCGTCGCTCCAGTTTTTTGTGCGCTTCGATTCCCAGAGGATCGTGCCGCAGATCTGATTGTTCGGTCCGGCCACGCGCTGCAGCACGTCGCCGCCGAATTCGCCCTTGGGCACCGGCTGAATCGTGTCGCGGGGAAATTTCGCGGCGAGCAAAGACTCGAGCTCCAGCTCCTGAACCTCTCCTTGAAGTTGCTGCGAGCCCTGCTCGGCGCGCCGCTTCAAGTCTTCGATCTGCTTTTGCATCGCGGTGATGGTCTGGTCTTTTTCCATCACTTTGAGCTTGAGCTCGTCTTCGGCTTCCTTGCGCGCTTTATCGCGCTCGGCGCCGAGATCGGCCTGCACCCGCTTCTCGATCGTCAGATCGAGCTCGCGCCGAGCGTCATCCAGCTCGCGCTGTTTGCGGATCAATTCGGCCTGAGCTTTTTGCGCTTCGGCGAGCTTGGCGTCGCGCTCTTTCAACACTTCCTGGAGGATCTGAATTTCTCTGGCTTTGTGGTCGAGATCATTGCCGAAAGCGAGCTTGGCCTTGCGCTGTTCTTCCGCCGCGATGCGCAGTCGTTCCTGCTCGAGTCGCTGCGCGATCTGCTGCTCGAGGGCCGCCCTGGCCTTGTCCAGGGATTCGCTGCGCTCGGCGAGCGCCTGCTCGCGCCGGGTCATGTCGGCGTCTTTCTGACTCAGGCGCTGCTCGTAGTCGCGCCGCACCGCCTCGAGCAGCGGGGCGGCCAGCGATTCGGTGAGCTTGATCTCGCTTCGGCACTGCGGGCAAACAACGGTGGGTTCGGCCATGCGGGTCTCCTAAAATACGGCGATCGCATCGGGCGAGCGCGTGACGACGAGCTTAACGAAAAGCCGGAGAAGTGCCAAGTAAAAGAGGTCGCACCAGCAAAAGACTCCAGTTTGCCGCCGCGAAACTTCTTCAGGTAGATAAGCCGCCGCTCAGCCGCTACCCTGCTAGAGGCGGAAAAATTCCACCGCGTTGCCGCAGACCATCTTGCGCTTTTCCTGATCCGGCACGCCGGCGAAGTTCTTGTCGATGATTTTCAGCGACTCGGGCCAGTCGGATTCCTGATGCGGAAAGTCCGAGCCCCACATCAAGCGATCGACGTTGATTTTGTGGCGCAGCTCGACGCCGACCCGGTCGAACTGAAAGCCCCAGTAGAAAAATTCGCGGATGTATTCGCTGGGCGGACGCTGCAGAGGTTTCAGCCCGAGCAGACGATGCGCCCAGCGATGGTGGCGGTCGTAGCGCACGTCGGCGCCCTGGAGAAAAAACGGAATCCAGCCGATCTGATTTTCGGCGAAAAAAATCCGCAGGCTCGGAAAGCGATCGAACAGGCCGGATAAAACCCACTGCACCGCGGCGACCGAGCCGTTGCCGCGCACCGGGCCGAAGCGGCCGACCTGATCGACCAGATCGTGGGTGAGTTTTTTCAGGATCTCATCCGACTCTTTGGGATATTTGAACAGCGGTCCTTTGCGCGACTCCGAGCGGTCGAGATCGACGTGCACGCTGATCGGCAGGTTCAATTCGAGCGCGCGCGCCCAGAAGCGATCGTCTTCATCCGATGGATAAGCTTTGCCGCTCGGAAATCCTTGAAGCAATACGGTTTTCAGTCCGGCGCCGTGGCAATAATTCAACTCCTGGATGACATCTGAAATGTCGCAGCCAATGGGCAAAATGCCGACGCCGATCAGGCGATCGCGATCTGCCGCGCAATATTCCTCGGCCAGCCAGCCGTTGTAGGCGCGCACGATCGCTTTGTAAGCGTCGTTGTTTTCAATGCGCCGCCAGAGCTTCGGTCCGCCCTGCTGCGACGGGAACAGCACTTCGGCATCGATGCCGTCGCGCTCCTGCTCGCGCAGCCGCTGTTCCGCGCTGCCTGTGCCCGGCGTGCCTTCGTAGCGGCCATTGAAGGGCACGTACTGGTCGCGGCCCTTGCCGCCGTAGAGATCCGCCGCGGCTGCCGGGCGCTTGATCGTCTCGCCGATGAGCCAGGCATCGCTGCCGTCGGGTTGCCGCGCCAGGCGCGGCGCGAAGTCGCGAAATTTTTCCGGTACGCGCGCGAGCCAATGCTTGGAATCGATCTCGAGATGCGAATCGGCGGAAATATAACGGTAGGGTCTTGCCACCTGAGCGGCCTCGCCACGAATTTGTCCCGATACTAGCGGAATCCGCCCGGGCTGCCAAGGCGATCAGGTTAAAGAAGCGCTGCGCGGATCGGGTTTCGAATCAAGCTCGAAGCTGAGCGCAATTCATTTGTAGAGTGCGTCGATGTAACCCGAGCGATCCAATTCCTCGAGCAGGCTCGTGTCCATGAAGTCTTTCGGGTTGGCGGTTTTTGCCGCCGGAATTCGCTCGGCGGCGTCTTGAATGATGGTGCGAAAGCCGTCGATGGACGGATAAGGTTTCGGCTTGGCGATCTCGCGCAGCGCCTGGTAGGCGTCTTCGAGCTGCTTCTCGTCTTTGATCTGGCGATATCTGGCGAGCGCGCGCTTGGCCAACCCGGGGTTGGCGCGGACGGCGTGAATCGCATCCACGAACGCTTTCAGAAAGCGGCGCGCGAGATCGCGATTCTTCGCCAGCAGTCGCTGGGTGGTTACGAGCCCCGTGCCCTGATAAGGCACGTTGAGATCGCGCAGGTTGAGCAGGACTTTCATGCCGATGCGCTGGGCCTGGAAATGATCCGGCGGCGAGAGCAGGCTGGCGTCGATGGCGCCGCTGGCGAGCGCGATCAGCCGCTCGGGCGTGTCGCCGACCTGCAGGAAAGTCACGTCGCGCTCGGTCATGCCGTAGCGCGGCAGCACGTTCAGCAATCGCATGTGCGAGGCCGAGCCGAAGCGGAAAACGCCGATCCGTTTGCCTCTGAGCTCTTCGACGGAATTGATGTTGGGACGCACCATGAGGCGGTCGTTGAGAACGTCCTGCACGCCGGCGATCATCACCGGGTCGGCGCCCTGAAGCCGCGCCGAAAACATCAGCGAGCCGGTCATCTGGCCGAAGTCGACTTCGCCGGCGACCAGCGTCTCGATGGCCGCGCGCGTGTAAATAATTTCCGTGCTGAGGCCGTTCTTGGTCAGATATCCGCCCAGGTCCGCAACCCACAAAACAGCTTGCGTCGGCGAGATCGACGAGAACGCGATCCGCGTCTTGTCCGCGGCGCGAACGGTGAGCGGCAACAGCAGGATTGTGCTGGCTGCCAACCATGCCGCAAAGAAGTTTCCTCTAAGATTCATCGCCGTAACGGAAAATAGGCAAACCGCTCGAAGCCGTCAAGCGATTTTTCGGGGGCGCGGCGGCGGCGAATTGCGCTGGTCGGATTAATACACGCAGCCTGGCTCAACGCAGGTCGGCTTAGCAAAAGCGCAAGCCGACTCCCGGATGGCGAACGGCGCGCTGTGCAGATCGAGAAGCATTCGAGGCGGGCATCTCGCCGCGGCGAGCCAATTTTTGTCTTCGGCAATTTGTGCAATTGTGCGCAGCCGTGCGCAGGGGCGGCGTTACGCTGCGCTCACGTGCCCGGCGGTTACCGATCTGCGGCGCGGGTGCGTCTGCGCGCTGGAATTGCCGAACCACTCCGCCAGAAAATCGACGAACGTGCGCACGCGCTCGGGAATCCGGCTCGCGGGCGGGTAGACGACGTAAAGCGGCCGCTCGGGCGGGGAATAGCGCGGCAAGAGCTGGCGCAGCGCGCCGGATTTCAAATCTTCGTCGATGCAATATCGCGGCAGGTAGCCGATGCCGAGACCGGCCAGCGCCGCTTTGCGCAGAACCAGCGCGCTGTTGGAGGAAAAGGCGCCGGCGATTTTTACCGAGATCACGTGGTCGGAGTTGTGCAGGCGCCAGGCGTGGTCGTTGGGATCGAGATTGACGTGGGCGAGGCAGTCGTGCTTGCCGAGGTCGGCGGGTGATTTCGGCTCGCCGCGGCGCGCGAGATATTTTGGCGCGGCGCAGACGACCCATTGCAGCGCGGCGATCTTGCGCGCCACCAGGCTCGAGTCGGGCAAGTCGCCCAGGCGCACGGCGACGTCGAGCCCCTGATCGACGAAATCGTAGGCGCGGAAAGAATAATCTTCCAGGATCAGGCTCAATTGAATGTCCGAGTACCGGGCGGAAAAGCTCACGACGGCGTCGGAAAGATGCAGCGTCCCGAAGGATTTCGGCGCCGCGACTTTCAACGAGCCGCGCGGTTCCTGTTGCAGCCGCGCGATCGAGGATTCTTGCTCGGCGATCTCCGCCAGCATGCGCCGGCAGAACTCCAGATAATTCGCTCCAGCCTCGGTCAAGGTCAGGCTGCGCGTGGTGCGGTTGAGCAGGCGCACGCCGAGCCGCTTTTCCAGGTCGGTGACATGCAGCGAGACCAGCGCGCGCGACATGCCGAGCTGCTTGGCCGCGGCGGAAAAGCTGCCGGCGCCGGCGACGCGAATGAAGCTGTCGATGGTTTTGAAGCGGTCCATGAGCTCGAGCGATTGTTCAACTATCTTCAACAAAGTGTTTAGCACTTGTCCGCTTGCCGTGCCAAGCGGCTTTGATATACCAGCGGGAAAGAGAGGCAGGTTATGAAGGATGGAATCGAGATGAGCCGCCGCGGCTTTCTGGGCGCGGCGGCGACCATGGCGCTGGCCGGCTGCGCCGCCCAGGCGGCGACGAGTTCATCGAAGGACGCGGGCCGATCGCGTCCCGGCTTGCCGGAGCGCGGCGAATTTATCGTCAAGAACGCCCACGTGCTCACGATGGATTCCAAGCTCGGCGAGATTCACGGCGGCGACATTCACGTGCGCGACGGCGCCATCGTCGCCGTCGGCAAAAATCTAACCGCGCCGCAGGCGGAGCTTGTCCGCGCCGACGGCATGATCGCGCTGCCGGGATTTATCGAAACCCACTGGCACATGTGGGGCGCGGTGGCGCGCAACATGGCCGGGGCGACCGAAGACACGGGCTATTTTTATATCAGCCGCCTGCTCGGGCAATTTTTCACGCCGGAGGACAACGCGCGCGGCGTGCGGCTGGCGCTCGCCGAGGCGATTTCTTCGGGCATCACGACCGTCACCAACTGGTCGCACAATCTGCTCGCGCCCGAATACGCCGACGCGGAAATCAAAGTGCACAGGGAAGTCGGCGGGCGCGCGCGCTTTGCCTACGGCTATTCGCGCAAGACGCCGCCGGACGCGACGTTGCCGCTGGCCGACGTGGCGCGCGTGCAGCAGCAGTGGTTTAGCGATTCGAAGGATAAGTTGCTGACCCTCGGCATTGCTTCGCGCGGACCGGAGACCAACGCGATCGAGATCGCGCGCAAGGAATGGGCGTTCGCGCGCGCCCACGGCCTGCCGATCACCACTCACATGGGCACGAGCATGGAGCGGGTGCAGAAACGCCAGGGCATTCAAGCGCTCGCCAAAGCGGGATTGCTGGGGCCCGATCTCGTACTGGTGCACGTCACCAACCATTCGCCCGATGACTTGAAGCTGCTCGCGGAGACAAAAACTGCGGTGAGCCTGAGCCCGTACACGGAGCTGCGCACCGGATTCGGCATCACGCCGGTGGGCTCGTTTCTGCGCGCCGGCGTGCCGGTGAGCCTTTCCGTCGACACGACCATCCTGTGCGGCAACGCCGATATGTTCGCGATCATGAAGGCGATGCAGAATCTGGAAAATGGCCTGCAAAAAAGCGAGTTCGGCATCACGCCCCAGCGGGTGCTCGAAATGGCGACCATCGACGGCGCGCGCGCCCTCGGTCTGGCCGATCACATCGGCTCGCTCACGCCGGGCAAGCGCGCCGACCTGATTCTCGTGCGAACCAGCGACGTGAACCTGCTGCCCTTCACGATCCCCGCCAACATGATCGTGCAGTCGGCGCAGCCGTCGAATATCGCAGCCGTGATCGTCGACGGGCGCTTTCTCAAACGCGACGGCCGGCTCACGACCATCGATGTGAGCCGGCTGGCGCGCGATTGCGCGGACACCATCGAGCGCGCGCGCAAGGAAGCGAGCAAAGAAGGCGCAGGCAAGGGCATCAACCAGCTGTTCACGCGCTGACAAGGGGAAAGGATCGTCATGGCAACGACACAGAAAGATCTCGCCAATCTCCGCACCGACGTGGTCGGCAGTCTGCTGCGTCCCGATCGTCTCAAACGCGCCTATGCCGAGCGCGAGCAGGGGACGATCGACGCCGCGGCGCTCGCCCGCATCGAAGACGAAGCGATTCGCGAGGCGGTCGCGCTGCAGGAAGGCATCGGCCTCGACGTGGTGACCGACGGCGAATTTCGCCGGCTGAATTTTCAGGACAGCTTCGCCGCGTCGGTGAGCGGCTTTGCCGCGCGCCAGGTCGATCTCTCGTTCATGGAGAGCCTCTCGCGCGAAGGCAAACCGCTGCAGCGCTGGGATCCCTATCACATTGCCGGCGAGGGGGCGGCGATCCTGCAGCGCCGGCCGGTGGCGCAGAAGCTGCGCCTGGCGCGCAATCTGCCGCTGGAAGAATACCGCTTCGTCAGCGCCGTCGCGCGAAAGCCGGTCAAGGTGACCCTGGTCGGGCCGGATCGGATCACCCAGCGCTTCGATTATCAAAATTCCAAATCGGTTTACTGGAGCACGGAAGACTTCGTCGCCGACGTGGTGCGCCTCGAGCGCGAAATGGTGCGCAGCCTGATCGACGCCGGCTGCCGCTACGTGCAGATCGATGCGCCGAGCTACACCGCCTACGTCGACGGGCCGTCGCTCGCCGAGATGAAAGATCGCGGCGAAGACCCGATGAAAAATCTCACCCGCTCGATCCAGGCGGACAACGAAATTCTGCGGCTGTTCGACGGGACGACCTTCGGCATTCACCTCTGCCGCGGCAACCAGCGCAGCATGTGGCATCGCGAGGGGAGTTACGATGCCATCGCGGAAAAACTTTTCAACGAATTGCGCCACGACCGGTTTTTACTCGAATACGACAGCCCGCGCGCCGGCACCTTCGAGCCGCTGCGCTTTGTGCCCAAAGGCAAGATCGTGGTGCTCGGCCTGGTGAGCACCAAAGTCCCGGACATCGAGACGGTCGATGATCTCAAACGGCGCATCGACTCGGCGGGCAAATACATTCCTCTGGAACAGCTCGCGCTCAGCCCGCAGTGCGGCTTTGCGTCCGACGTGGTCGGCAACCTGATCAGCGAGGACGATCAAAAAAGAAAACTCGAAGTGGTGGTGGAGACCGCGCGCCAGGTCTGGGGCCGCGCGTGAATCCGGCATGCCGCCGCTCCGTCGCTTTCCTTGGGCGCAATTCGCGCTAGGCTTGTGAGAGCGGCAATTTCACCGGCAAAGGCACGAAGCAATGAGCCTGCGTGAGTCGCTCGAATCGAGGCGGTTCGTCATCACCACGGAGTTGGAACCGCCCAAGGGCACGGACCTGACGGGTTTTCTTGCCGCCGCGGCGCGGCTCAAGGGAAAAGTTCACGGCATCAACGTCACCGACAATCAGCGCGCGACCATGCGCTTGAGCTCGGTGGGCGGCGCGTGCGCGCTGGCGCGCGAAGGCCTGGAGCCGATCCTTCAATTGACCTGCCGCGACCGCAATCGTCTGGCGCTGCAAGCGGATTTGCTCACGGCCTGGGTGCTCGGCGTGCGCAACGTGCTCGCCATGACCGGCGATCCGGTGGGCGCCGGCGATCATCCGGCGGCCAAGCCGGTCTTCGATTTGAGCTCGGCGGCGCTGCTGGAAACGATCGGCAAATTAAATTCGGGCCAAGACGCGGCCGGCAACGCGCTCGAAGGAAGCACGGATTTTTTCTGCGGCGCGACGGTCAACCCCTGCATCGAACCGCTCGAGCCCGAGCTCCAACGCTTCGAGGAAAAGATCGCCGCCGGCGCGCGCTTTTTCCAAACCCAGGCGATCTACGATCCCGGCGCCTTCCGTCGTTTTATCAAGAGCGCCCGGACGCCGTCGGTTTATATTATCGCCGGTCTCATCCCGCTGCGCTCGGTCAAGATGGCCGAGTTCCTCAACGAGAAGGTGCCGGGCATCACCGTTCCGCGGGAGATGATCGAGCGCTTGCGCAAATCGCCCGACCCGGTGGAAACCGGATTGGAAATCGCGAGCGAGCTCGTCGACGAGCTGCGCAACCTCTGCCAGGGAATCCATCTCATGCCGGTGGGCCGGGAAAACGGTTTTGCGATCCTGGAGCGTCTGGCGCTCGTGAAGTAAAAATTCCCCAGCGGTTTTGCATTCGGCGCGTCTTTTTTTCTTGCCTAAATCTTGCTGTGGAGGTATTGGCGGCGAGTAGACTTTGCCGCCACGGAGGTTCTCATGGCCGTGCGTTTTCGCGCCGATAATATCGGCAGTCTCTTGCGTCCGCCGGAGCTGCTCGCCGCGCGGGCGGCGCTGCGCGACGGGCGTATGGATGCAGCGCAAGTGCGTCAAGTCGAGGATCGCTCGGTTCTCTCGGCGCTGGCGATGCAGAAGGCCGCGGGCGTGCAGGTCTTTACCGACGGCGAGTATCGCCGGGATATTTTTACCGCCGATATCACGAAGGCGATCGACGGACTCGTGCCGGGCAAGCCGGTGGTGAAATTCCAATGGCGCGGCAGAGGCAAAGAGCTCGCGGAAGAATCGAAGGAAGGCAATCTCCAGTACATCGTCGGCGGCAAGCTGCGAAGAAAGGGCCGCTTCACCCCCGACGAAGCGCCATTTCTGAAAGAGCACGCGCCGGGGCCGTTCAAAGTCTGCACGCCGGCGCCGATGCAGCACGCGATCATGCGCTACCGGCCGGGCGTGAGCGATCGCTTTTATCCGACCGTCGGCGCCATGCTCCAGGATGTGGCGGCGATCATGCGCGAGGAAGTGCAGGCGCTGTTCGACGAAGGCGCGTCCTACGTGCAGCTCGACGCGCCGTCCTATTCCAATTTTTTCGACCGCAACCGCCGCGAGGCGCTGAAGCAAAGCGGCATCGATCTCGACGCGGCGCTCGATGCCGCCATTGCCGCCGACAACGCGATGATCGCGGGCATCCGCAGGCCCGATGACAGCGTAATCGGCATTCACTTCTGCCGCGGCAACAAGCGCAGCGCCTGGGGCGCCGAGGGCAGCTACGAGCCGATCGCCGAGAAGGTTTTCGGCGCCATGAAAATGGATCGATTTCTGCTCGAGTTCGACACCGAGCGCGCCGGCGGCTTCGAGCCGCTGCGCTTCGTGCCCAGAGGAAAGACCGTGGTGCTCGGCCTGGTCACGACCAAAGAGCCCGAGCTCGAATCCGTCGATCTGCTGGCTCGGCGCATCGAGCAGGCGTCGAAGTACGCGGCGCTGGAAAATCTCGCCGTCAGCACGCAGTGCGGCTTTGCCTCGGCGGCCTCGGGCAATCTGATTTCCTGGGACGACATGCGGCGCAAGCTGGAGCTGGTGGCTCAAGTGGCGCGGCGGGTTTGGGGCTGATTCCCTCCCGGTAGAGGCGCACGTGCGTGTGCGCCCGATCGGTCAATCCCGTCTGTCAAAAGGGCAGGCGCGGGGCCACGACGCATCACGGATTGCGGCGATGTCGCTAGACAACCCGGCGGCTTCCGGTTTAAAAATGGCTCATGCGCGCTCGCGCGTGAAAAATTTTCAGTTGGAGGAGCTTAGATGACGCAGGTGGTTGGCAAACCCACGCCGAGAGTCGAAGGCGTTCTGAAAGTAACGGGCAAGGCGCTGTACAGCGCCGATTTGAATCTTCCCGGCGTGCTCTGGGGGCGCTGTTTGCGCAGCCCGATCGCCTACGGCCGCATCAAGAAAATCGATACCAGCAAAGCCGAGAAGCTGCCCGGCGTGAAAGCGGTCATCACCGGTCAGGATGTGACCGGACTGCGCATCGGCCGCTGCATCTACGACACGCCGGTGCTGGCCGACGGCGTGGTGCGCTTTATCGGCGAAAAAGTGGCCGCGGTCGCCGCGGAAACGAAGTCGGCAGCGGAAGCTGCGCTCGATCTGATCGACGTCGAATACGAAGAATTGGACCCGCTGCTCGACCCGGTGGAAGCCGCCAAAGCGGATGCGCCGGTGCTGCATCCCGATTTGCTGACGTACAGAGGTCTGCCGGTGCCGGTGGCAAGCGTCAGCAACGTCTTCGCCGCTCTCAAGTGGGGCAAGGGCAACGTGGACGAGGGCTTTAAACAGGCCGACGTCATCGTCGAGAACACGTTTACGACCCAGGTGACGCATCAATCCTATCTCGAGCCGCACGCCTGCGTGGTCAAAGCCGCGGCCGACGGCAGCGCCGAGGTGTGGTCGTGCAGCAAGACGCCCTTCGCCGTGCGCACCCAGCTGTCGAACTGCATCGGGGTCGCCAAGGAAAAACTGATTTTCCACCCGCTCCACATCGGCGGCGATTTCGGCGGCAAGGGCGGTTTCATGGACGTGCCGGCGGCATATTTTCTCTCCAAGAAGAGCGGCCAGCCGGTAAAAATGATCATGGACTACACCGAGGAGCTGACCGCCGGCAACCCGCGCCACGCCGCGATCATCAAGATCAAAACCGGTGTGAAGAAAAACGGCGCCATCACCGCGCATCAGATCGAATTTCTCTTCGACAGCGGCGCCTACGCGTCGATGAAGCCGGCGGGTTATCTGATCGGTGCCTCGACCTGTGCCGGTCCGTACAAGATCGCCAATTGCCTGATCGAAGAGCGCATGGTGTACACGAATAAAATTCCCTGCGGCCACATGCGCGCGCCGGGCGATCCGCAGGGTTTTTTCGCCAACGAGAGCCAGCTCGACATCGTCGCGCGCAGGCTCGGCATGGATCCGGCCGCGTTCAAGCGCAAAAACATGCTGCGCGACGGCGACGAGACGCCCACCGGCGGTCACATCTCGCACATCCGCGGCGAAGAAGCGCTCGACCGGGCGCTACAACTGGCCGGCTACGACAAACCCAAGGCGAAAAACGTCGGCCGCGGTTTGTCCTTCTCCGAATGGAGCCCGAGCGGCGGCGAGGGCAATGTGTTCGTGACCATCGAAGAGGATGGCCGGGTCAAAGTGCTCTCGCCGGTGGTCGATCAGGGCGCCGGCGTGCTGACGGTGATCGTCGAAGTGGTCGGCGAGGAATTGAAAATCCCCGCCGGCGAGATCGAGCTCAAGCAGGTCGACAGCACGGTGGTGCCGAGCGACGGCGGCGTCGGCGGCAGCCGCGCCACGCGGGTCTACGGCAACGCGGCCTACGAGGGCGGCGTCAAGGCGCGCGAAGAGCTTTTTCATTTCGCCGCCCAGGCGCTGGAGGTCGATCCCAAGGAATTGTCGCTCGCAGCCGGCGCGGTGGCGCACAAACCGAGCAAGCGCAAAATGACCTTTGCCGAGGTGGTGAGATTCAAGGGCGCGCCGATCTACGTGCGCGGCTATTACAAAAGCACGGAGAAATCCCACGATGCCTCGGTGTCGGCGCAAATCGCCGAGGTTCATGTCGATCCGGAGACCGGAAAAGTCACGCTGCGCAACATGATCTCGGCGCACACCACCGGCAAAGTGATCAATCCGCTGATGCACCAGGGCCAGATCGAAGGCGGCGTGGTGTTCGGTCTCGGCTACGCGCTCACCGAAGAGGTGCTGTTCGACGGCGCCAGGATCACCACGACCAATTTCGGCGAGTTCAAGATTCCCAACATTACCGACATCCCGCCGCTCAAAACCCACGTCATGGAAAGCGTGCCGGCGGGGCCGGGGCCGTACAACAGCCTGGCGATCGGCGAGGTCGCCAACGTGCCCACCGCGGCGGCCGTGGCCAACGCGGTGGCGGACGCCTGCGGCGTGCGCATCACGGATTTGCCGGTGACATCGGAGAAGGTGTACCGGGCGCTCAAAAACAAAAACGCCGTCTAGTGCCTAGAGTTTGGCGTCTACGGTTTTCAACGCCAGACGCTGGACACCCAACGGCCGGAGGTTTTCATGGCTTCGCTGCGTTATTACATCGCCCACAACGGCGGCTTGAAAGTGATGGAGCAGCGGTCCGGATCGCTGACCGCGGTGGGCGATTTTTTTGCGGGAAAAACACTCGAGCACTTGATCGGATGCAAGACGAAGCCCGAAATCGTCTTTGCCGCGGTCGCCTTCGACGGCGGTTATCGCACCGAGGACGCCGGCAAGTCCTGGACGAAAATCATGGACGGCGACGTGCGCACCTTCACGGTCGATCCGCACGACGAACGCATCGTCTATATGGGCATCGGACCGATTCGGCTCTTTCGCAGCGAGGACGCGGGCAAGACCTGGGAGCCGCTCGACGGCATGCTCGCGGTTCCCGACGAAGCAAAAAAGAAATGGGACGTGCCGGCGCGGCTCCGCGGCGTGGAATTTCCCCACGTGCGCCATATTTTCATTCATCCCGACGATCAGAATCTGCTCTACGTTCTGCTCGAGCACGGCGGCGTGCTCTTGAGCCGCGATGGCGGCCAAACCTGGTACGACCGCAGCCTCGGCATCGACTACGTGGACATGCACTACATCGAAAATTATCCGGGCAGCAAAGAGCGCTACTACGCGTCGTCGGCGCGCGGTTTTTACCGCAGCGACAACTCCGGCGAGCACTGGCGCCGGGTGGAAACCGGGATGCCGTGGGGCTACACGGAGCTGTACAGCTACTCGCACGAGTGGCATTTTCTTCCCGGACCGACGCCGCGCATGGTGCTGTGCGGCGGCAAGGGCTCGCCCGGCGTCTGGCACCGCGAAAAAATTCATCCGCACGGCTGCATTCTGCTGAGCGACGACGCGGGCGAAAGTTGGCGCGTCGCCGCGCGCGGTCTGGACCAAGAAAATCCCTGGATGCCGTGGGTGCTGCTGCGCCATCCCACGGAACCCGATGCGCTCTTTGCCGGCATGGGCGACGGCGCGCGCGGCTACGGCTTCGATGCGCGCATCGCCGGCAAAGGCGCGCTCTACGCAAGCCGCGACCGCGGCGAGTCGTGGGAGCCGGTGCTGAAAGAAACGCCGTCGGTTCTCACGGCGTGGGTGGCGGCGAGCTGACGACGGAGCGGCCCGCGGCGGCGCGAAAGCGCCGATGTTTTTCCGGTCGATCCGCAGGCGTGGAAACCCTCTGTGAAAATCATCGTCTCTTTTATTGTCCTCGCTTGCTTGAGTCTCGCATCGCCGGCCGCGGCGCAGAACCCGACGCGCCTGAACTGGGGCGCGGTGAGCGGCGTCATGAGTCCCATCTGGGTGGCGCAGGAAGAGGGGCTGTTCAAGAAGCACGGTCTCGACATCGAGCTGATTCATATCGCGTCCACCTCCAAAGCGATCCAGTCGATGATCTCCGGCGAGATTCAGTTCACCACCGCGGACGCGCTCAACAGCATTCAGGCCGTCGCCGCGGGCGCCGACGTGGTCATGATCTGCGAGGGCGTCAACCGCTTCGTGTTTTCGCTGATGGCGCGTCCCGAGCTCAGGCGCGTCGCGGATCTCAAGGGCAAAAAAATCGGCATCACCCGGCTCGGCTCCTCGACCCACACCGCGGTGCTTTACGTCGCCGCCAAAGCCGGCCTCGGCGCCGGCGATTACACGTTGCTTCAGCTCGGCGAGGTGCCCAATATCCTCACCACGCTTTTAGCGGGGCAAATCGACGCCGGCGCGCTCTCGCCGCCGACCAACAGCCGGGCGAAGAGAGCCGGCTTGCGCGAATTGGTGAATCTCGGCGTCGACGGCCCCGAATATCCCTCGACGGTGATGGCCAGCACTCGCGTTTACGTGAGAGCGAATCCGGACACCACGCGGCGCATGGTCCGGGCTCTGGGCGAGGGGTTGAACGTTTTCAAAGCGAATCGCCAGATCGGCATTCGCGCCATCCAAAAATACGCGCGGCTGAACGACCCGGAGATTCTCGAAGACACTTACAACCAGTTTCGCGACGCGTTTGACGCCGTTCCTTACGTGAGCCGGGCGGGCATCGCCGCGCTGCTCGCGGGCATGGGCGAAAAGGATGCGAAAATCCGCCAGATCAAATACGAAGACGTGGCGGACATGCGCTTTGTCGCGGAAGCGGAAAAAGAAGGATTTTTCAGAAAGCTCGCCGTCAAATAAAAGCGCCGCGCGCCGGCGCGGGGTTGCTTGAACCCGGGACGTATTTGAAATAGCGTGCGGCGACCTGTTCCTCGGGAGGTGAAGCATGGCGCTCAAAGCGGCAATCGTGGGTGGCCTCGCGGCTCTGCTGCTGGCGACCGGGACGGCGGCTCAGGCTCAGAAAGAAATGCGCAAGATTCAGTTGAACGTGTTTCGCATCGATGCGGCGACCGTGGCGGCGCGGGTCAACGGCTACTTCGCTGCCGAAGGATTCGATGTGGAGATCACCCAGACGCCCAACTCCACCGAGCAGATGCGCGGTCTCAGTCAGGGAAAGTACCAGATCGTTTCGACGGCGTTCGATAACGTGCTCGCGTGGTCGGGCAGGGAAGGCGCCGAGATCGTCGCGATCGCGCAGATTTCCGACCGGACCGTGCTGCCGGTTTTCGTGCGGCCGGAGATCAAGGACTGGAGCGATCTCAAGGGCAAGAAGCTTGCCGCGGACGCGGTGGACACGGCTTTCGCGCTCGTGCTTCGGCGCGTTCTTCTGGCGCACGGATTGGACATGACCAAGGGCGATTACGAGCTGGTCGCGCTCGGCGCCACCGGCGCGCGCCTGGAGTCGATGATCAAAGGCGAAACCTACGCGGGCATTCTCAATGCGCCCTTCGACGGCAAGGCGCTCGCCGCGGGCATGCGGCGCATCGGCGATTCCCGCCAGGTCTTGCCGGACTATCCGAATACGGTTCTGGCGACGAGCCGCGAATGGGCGCAGAAAAACCGCGATGCGCTGCGCGCCTACCTGCGCGCGTGGCTCAAGGGGATGGCCTGGGTCAAAGATCCGGCCAATCGCGAGGCCGCAATCAAAACGGTCGGCGCGGAGCTGAAGCTCAACCCGAAACAGGCGGCGGAAAGCGTCGACGAATTGTCCACCACCGGTGTTCTCAATCTTCCCGGTTTGCAGGTGGTCCTCGACCTGCGCAACCAGTTCGGCTTCAAGCTCGCCAAGGGCGACAAGCTGCCCGCCTATTACGACGCGAGCTATTTCAACGCGGCGAGAAGCGAGTAGCGCCAGCTCGGGTGTTCCCGGTTAGATGCTGAGCTACGACGTGGTCGAGTGGGGGAGGCCGCTCGAAAAAATGATCCGCGAAACGCCGGCGCCGCGCGGCACCGAGGTGCTGGTGCGCCTGGAATACTGCGGGGTGTGCCACAGCGACGCGCACATTCGCGACGGCTACTTCGATCTCGGCGGCGGGCGGCGTTTGCCCATGAGCGAGCGCGGCATGCGCCCGCCGGTGACGTTGGGCCACGAGCCTTTCGGCCGGGTGATCGCAGCCGGCCCGGACGCCGGCGCTGCGCCGCTCGGCCAAGAGCGGCTCGTGTATCCATGGATCGGCTGCGGCCGGTGCGCGCGCTGCGCCGAAGGGCTGGATAACTTCTGCATGGCGCCGCAAATGATCGGCATCCAGCGCCCCGGCGGTTACGCCGATCATCTGATCGTGCCGCATCCGCGCTATCTGATCGACGCCGAAGGCATCGACCCGGCGTGGGCCGCGACGCTGGCGTGCTCGGGTCTGTCCACCTACGCCGCCGCTTCCAAGCTCCGGCCGATTCCCGCTGACGAATGGGTAGCGGTGTTCGGCGCCGGCGGTCTCGGGCTCTCGGCCATCGGCATGCTGCGCGCTTTCGGCCATGAAAAAATCGTCGCCGTCGATCTCGGCGCGGCCAAACTGGCGGCGGCAGAGCAGGCCGGCGCGGCGGCGGCGATCGACGGGCGGGAAGACGGCGCCGTAGCGCGGTTCAGGGAAATCACCGCCGGCGCGCTCTACGGCGCGCTCGATTTTGTCGGCGCCGCGAACACGGCGGAACTCGCGCTCGGCGCGCTGCGCAAAGGCGGCCGGCTCGTGCTGGTGGGACTTTTCGGCGGCGAGATTCGTCTTTCCGTCGCTGCCGCGATCCTGCGCGCCGTCACCGTGCAGGGCTCGCATCTCGGCAGTGTGGCGGAGTTGCGTGCGGTTGTCGCGCTGGCGCGCGCAGGTAAAATAAAGCCGATCCCAATCGAGAAACGGCCGCTGGCGGAAGTGAGCCGCACGCTGGATGAATTGAAGGCGGGAACGATTACCGGCCGGGTGGTGCTGGAGATTTAGCCGCGACGCCGACACCGACATGAGTGAAAACAAAAATGCCAACGGCTGGCTTTTCGTCGCGCTCGCCGCGGCGGCCATGCTCATGGTGACCATGGGCGTGCGCCAGGCGCAGGGACTTTTTCTTTTTCCCATCGCCGGCTCCACCGGCGCGGGCATCGTGAAGGTCAGCTTCGCCATGGCGGTGGGACAATTCGTCTGGGGCGCGGTGCAGCCGTTCGCCGGCGCGCTGGGCGACCGCTACGGCTCGGCGCGGGTGCTGGTGGCGGGGGTGTTGATCCTTGCGCTGGGCAACGTCCTGACGCCGTTCGCAAGCTCGCCGTTGGGACTGGTGCTGACGATCGGGATTCTCACCGCCATGGGCTCCGGCGCCGGAAGCTTTTCGGTTCTGATCGGCGGCCTGGCGCGCTGGCTGCCGCCGGCGCACCGCGGCACCGCCGCGGGCATCATCACTGCGGGCGGCTCCTTCGGACAATTCGTCTTCGCGCCCGCGGCGCAATTTTTTATTTCGCTGTGGGGCTGGATGGGCGCGCTCTGGTCGCTCGGGTTGCTGACCCTGATCGCCCTGCCGCTGGTCGGGCCGATTGCCTCGCTGGCGCCGCCCGAGGGCGAGCGCCGGCACGTCGGCGGCGAGCTCCGGGCGGCGCTCAAAGAGGCTTTTGCCGATCCGAGCTATCTGCTCCTGCACGCAAGTTTTCTCACCTGCGGTTTTCACATCGCCTTTCTCGTCACCCATCTGCCCGGCGAAGTCGATCTGTGCGGGCTGCCGGCCTCGGTGGCAAGCTGGTCGCTGGCGATCATTGGCCTGGCGAACATCGCCGGCAGCATCACCGCGGGCTGGCTGCTCGGCCGCTTTCGCGGCAAATCGGTGCTGTTTTTCATGTACGGCTCGCGCGCCGTGCTGGTGCTGCTCTATCTGGCCGCGCCGAAGACGAGCTGGACTTTTTATCTGCTGGCCATCGGCCTGGGTTTTTCCTGGCTCGGCACGGCGCCGCCCACCGCCGGCGTGGTCGCGAAGCTTTTCGGCACGCGCCACCTGGCGACGCTTTACGGTCTCACCATGCTGTCGCATCAGATCGGCGGATTCTTCGGCGCGTGGCTCGGCGGTGTGGCGTTTAGCCAATCCGGCAACTATCTCTGGATGTGGTACGCCGACGCGCTGCTGGCGCTGACCGCGGCCCTGCTCAATCTGCCGATCCGCGAGGCGCGCGCGGGCGCGGCGCCGGCCGCGGCGCGGGCCTAGCGCGCTTTTGAAAGGAATTTTGTGCACGCGGATTTTCGTTCCAAAGTGGATCTCTGGCTGGTGGCGATTTGCGCCGCCGCGCCGATCGCCGTGCTGGAATTTTTCGTCGAGGACAGCGGCGTGAGCGACCGGTTCGCCGATCTGCTGGCCTACGGCATCGTCGCGCTCGTGCTGCTGCTTTTCGCCGTGACCTATTTCACCACGCGCTATCGCTTCACTGCCGATTTCCTGATGATCCAATCGGGACCGTTCTCGTGGACAATTGCGCTGCGTTCGATCACCAAAGTCGAGCCGAGCCACAGCCCGGCGTCGGGCCCGGCGCTGTCGCTCGACCGGCTGGCGATCCATTACGACGGGAAAATTATTCTGATCTCGCCGGCCGACAAGCAGGGCTTCATGACCGAATTGAAAAAGCGCACGCGGCGGCCGTGACTCGAGCGCGGGTTTCCGAGGCGCAAGGCGCCGCCGAGCCGGGTGTCGCCGCCGGGAACGCGGGCTGTCGCTTTCGGCGACGCTGGCCGCGGCGGCGTTTGCCGGCCATGCATCAATCCGCGGAGTTAGCTCGGGCGAAGGCGAAAACATCGCTGGCACCGCGCTTGCTGTTTTCCGGGCAGAACCACGGCAGGCGGCGCGATGAAAGAGCGAAACCCGCAGAGCGCGAATTTCGATTTCCACGACCCCGTGTGGCAAGCGGCGGCGCGCCAGAGAAGCGCCGGCGCGCCGGCGTCAAGCGGCGCGCGGCTGCCCATCGGCATCTACAACGTGCCCGCGGCGGTCGAATATCTGCCGCACAATCCCGAGGCGCGCCGGGTCGCGCAGGCGCTGGCCCGGCTGATCGTCAGGCGCAACGCCAATCTTGAGGTCGAGCACATCGGCAGCACCGCGGTGCCCGGCTGCTGGGGCAAAGGCATCATCGATTTGCTGATCGGCTACCCCGGCGGCACTCTGCGGGCGGCGCGCGAAACGCTCGATCGGCTCGGTTTTCAACGCCAGGGCGGGCCCGAGCCGTTCCCCGAGTCGCGCCCCATGCGCGTGGGCAGTTTCGAATACTTTGGGCGCGCGTATCGCATCCACGCGCACGTGATCGAGAGCGGCACTGCCGAGGCGGTGAACCTGATCAAATTCCGCGACGCCCTGCGCCAGGACGCCACGCTGCGGCGCGCCTACGAAGCGGAAAAGCGCGCGATCCTCGCGCGCGGCATCACTCAGGGGACCGAATATTCCAAAGCCAAGGGCGATTTCATCCTGCGCGCCCTGGGCGAGCGCGGCAAACATTTGTGAAACGCGCCTTCTTATGCCTATAAATTAAATGTGCCTTTCGCCAAGCTGGGTCTTTCGCCCAAAATTCTCGACGGCGTCAACGCCGCCGGCTACACGGATCCGACACCGATCCAATTGCGCGCGATTCCGATCATCCTTTCGGGCCGCGATCTGATCGGCTCGGCGCAGACCGGCACGGGCAAAACCGCGGCCTTCGCCTTGCCGCTGCTCTCGCGCCTCGGCCAGCGCGGCAAGCTGCGCGCGCTGGTGCTCGAGCCGACCCGCGAGCTGGCGGCGCAGGTGGAAACCGCGATCCGCGACTACGCGCGCTTTACCGATCTGCGCACCGTGGTCGTGTTCGGCGGCACGGGCTACGGGCGCCAGGATCAGGCGCTGCGCCAGGGAGTCGACATCGTGGTGGCGACGCCGGGCCGGCTCCTCGATCAAATCCACCGGCGCATGCTGCGCCTCGACGAGATCGAAATGCTCGTGCTCGACGAAGCCGACCGCATGCTCGACATGGGCTTCATGCCCGACGTGCGCAAAATCATCGAGCGCTGCCCGCGGAGCCGCCAGACGATGCTTTTCTCCGCGACCATTCCGCCGGAGATCGAGCAGCTTTGCCGCTGGGCGCTGCGCAATCCCGAAACCGTCGAGATCGGCCAGCGGCGCGCGCCGGCGGAGACCGTGAGCCATGCTTTCTATCCGGTCGATGTCGGCCAGAAACAGGAGCTGCTCGAGGAGCTGCTGCGCCGCACCGACTACGATCAGGTGCTGATTTTCTGCCGCACCAAGAACGGCGCGGATCGGGTCGCCCGGCGCTTGCAGCAAAAGGGCCACTCGGTGGCGGTGCTGCACTCCAGCCGCACCCAGCGCGAGCGCGAAAGCGCGCTCGGCGGCTTTCGCAACGGGCGCTACGAAGTGATGGTCGCCACCGACATCGCCGCGCGCGGCATCGACGTGGAGCAGATCAGCCACGTGATCAACTTCGACGTGCCGCATCATCCGGAGGACTACGTGCATCGCATCGGCCGCACCGGGCGCGCCCAGAGCGTCGGCGACGCGTTCACGATCATGACCGCGGAGGATCTCCAGGAAGTCGCCGCCATCGAGCACTTCATCGGCCAGAAGATCCCGCGGGTGAAGCTCGAAGGATTCGACTACGCCTATTGCCGCCTCCTCGATCCCAACCCCAAGCCCGCGTTCGGCGCGCGCTCGAGCCGGCGCTCCTACGCGCCGGGCCGGGGCCGCTGGTAGAGCGAGCCGCGCTCCGGCAGAGCCGCTGATCAAGTTAAGTTTTCCCGGACCCAGGACCATGAATCAGAAATTCGATCTGGAAGCTTTTGTGCGCGCCGCCGCCGACGCCGTCATCGCCGCCTCGGCCGACGGCACGATTATTTTCTGGAATCCCGCGGCCACGCGCATGTTCGGCTTCAGCGAAGCCGAAGCGCTCGGGCGCTCGCTCGATCTCATCATTCCCGAGCGCTTTCGCGCGCGCCACTGGGAAGGCTACCGCCAGGTCATGGCGCGCGGCGCGAGCAAGTATCAAACTTCCGTGCTGCGCGTGCCGGCGCTGCGCAAGGACGGCCAGCCGCTGTCGATCGCCTTCACCGTGGCGCTGCTCGACACGGCCGAGGGCCGCGTGATCGCGGCGATCGCCCGCGACGACACCGCGCAGTGGAGCGAGGAGCGCGAGCTCAAGCGCCGGCTGGCGGAGCTGGAAAAGCGTTCCGCGTAGCCGCCGGCTCTCATCCGCCCGGTCGGGGCGCGCCGCGAAGCTGTTTCCGAGTTGCCGTCGGCGGCGCAATCATCTACAAAATTGCAGCCGCAAAGAGCGGCGCGAGTCCCATGTACGTTCCAGCTCATTTCAGCGAAAGCCGAGTCGAAGTTCTGCACGCGCTGATTCGCGAGCGCCCGCTGGGAATTCTCGTCACCTTCGGCGCCGAGGGCCTGAGCGCCAATCACCTGCCCTTCGAGATCGCGCCGGAGCCCCATCCGTTCGGCTTGCTGCGCTGCCACGTGGCGCGCGCCAATCCAGTGTGGCGCGATTTTTCGGCCGATCACGAGGCGCTGGTGATTTTTACCGGGCCATCGACCTACGTTTCGCCGTCCTGGTATCCGAGCAAAAATGAGAGCGGCGAAGTCGTCCCGACGTACAATTATCTGGCCGCGCACGCCTACGGCGCGATGAAGGTTGTCCACGACGCCGCATGGCTGCGCGGCCTGGTGACGCGGCTGACCGAGCGCTTCGAGACCGGGCGCGAAGCGCCGTGGCGGGTGAGCGATGCGCCGGCGGCTTTCATCGAAAAGCAGCTGGGCGCCATCGTCGGCATCGAAATCCCGATCCGAAGACTCATCGGCAAGTGGAAGGCGAGTCAGAACCGCCCGGCGCAGGACCGCGAAGGCGCGGCGCGCGCGCTCGGCGAGGCGGGCGATGCGGACAGCGCGGCGATCGCGCGCTGGATCAGGGAGAAAGCGCCGCGCTAAGAATCGGACCGCGTGCCATGGGCGCCGACGATCCGCCATGAAGCAAGAAAAATCCCTCGCCCGCGGCTTCGCCGCGCTTCGTCCCGGCGCCGCGCTCGAGCCGTACGATTTGCCGCCGGCGGCGCTGGCGCCCGCGGAAATCGAGATCGCGATCACGCACTGCGGCATCTGCCATTCGGATCTGCACCTCATCGACGACGATTGGGGCGTGTCGGTCTATCCGTTCGTCCCGGGGCACGAAATCGTCGGCACCGTGGCGCGCATCGGCAGCGCAGCGGGCGGTTTTCGTATCGGCCAGCGGGTCGGTGTCGGCTGGCTCGCCGGTGCGTGCATGCGCTGCGAGCTCTGCGCCCAAGGCAAAGAAAATCTCTGCCGCGCAGCGCAGCCGACCTGCGTGGGAAGAAACGGCGGCTTCGCCCAATCCGTTCGCGTCGACGCGCGCTTCGCCGCGCCGATTCCCGACACAATCGCCTCCGAGCTCGCCGCGCCGCTGTTTTGCGCCGGCCTCACGGTTTTTGCCCCGCTGCGCCGATACGCGAACAGGACGTCGCGGGTCGGCGTGATCGGCCTCGGCGGCCTGGGCCATCTGGCGGTGCGCTACGCGCGCGCGCTGGGCAGCGCGGTGACGGTGTTTTCCATGACGGCGGCGAAAGCTCAAAGCGCGCTCGCTTTCGGCGCCGATCGCTTCGTCGATACGAGCCGGCGCGGCGCGCTCGCGGGCGCCGCGGCGAGCTGCGATTTCATTCTGAGCACGGTTCCCGTCAGCCTCCCCTGGGCCGAGTACCTGAACGTGCTGAAACCGGACGGACGGCTCTGTCTGGTCGGCGCCGCGCCGGGCGATGTCCAGGTTCCGGCGTTTGCTCTGATCGACGGGCAGAAAAGTATCGGCGGCAGCGCCATCGGCTCCAGCGCGGAGCTCCGCGCCATGCTGGAATTCTCGGCGGCGCACGAAATTTTCCCCGAGATCGAGCTTTTCCCGATGGCCGCGGTCAATCGCGCGCTGGCAAAATTGCGCCAAAACGGCGTAAAATATCGCGCGGTGCTGGCGAACGAAAGCTGAAGCGCTCTCTTTATGATGATTCATCCGGCTTACCTGGTGCTCGCCGCGATCCTGCTGCTCATGACCGTGGGCCGCCTGGTGGTGGTGCGCTCCGCGCCCAAGGGCATCGACTGGGCGCTGGAGGTCGCGTTTATCCGCCTGGAATTTCCCCCGGCGCAGCGGATCGTGGCGCAGCAGCTCGCTGCCGGCCTGGCGGAGATTGTCGGCATGAAAATCAAGCAGCTCAAACCGGAAAACAACCTGAGCCAGATCGCCGAGTGGGCGGAAAACCAGATTTACGCGAAGGACCTGATCACGCTCTTCGTCGTCGCCTTCAGCGTCAAGTGCGACGCCGACACGACCTTTCGCGATCTGGTCGAAAAGGTCGCGCAGAAAAAAGCCGAGCGCGCCGCCGCCGCGGCGGCAGCCAGAAGCCAGTGATCCGAGGCCGGTTGTCAGGGAGAGAAAATCGCGGTTTACTGCCTGCGATGGCGCGGCCACCGGCTTCTAACTTCTGTCCTTCATGATCAAAGCGCTCATCTTCGACTTCGACGGACTGATCATCGACAGCGAAAGCCCCGAATTCCAGGCCTGGCGCGAAGTGTTTGCCGAGCATGGCCGCGAGCTTGGCATGGACTGGTGGGCCGATCTGATCGGCCGCCCGCCGACCCACCGCGACGTCTACGCGTATTTCTGCGAGCAGGTGAATCCCGCCGCCGATATCGAGCAATTGCGCCGGGACCGGCGCGCCCGGGTGATCGCGCTCACTCTGGCCCAGCCGGTGCTGCCCGGCGTGCGCGATTATCTGCGCGGCGCGGCTGAGCTCGGTCTTAAAATCGGACTGGCTTCGAGCTCTTCGGGCGATCACGTGCGCGGCCATCTGGAGCGCCTCGAGCTGCTGCATTATTTTCAGGCCACGCGCTGCTTCGAGGACACGAGCCTGCACAAACCCGATCCGGCGCCGTATCGCGCCGTGCTCGAGGATCTCGGCGTCGGCGCCGAGGAAGCCGTCGCCTTCGAGGATTCGCCCAACGGCGTGACCTCGGCGCGCGCGGCGGGAATTTTCTGCGTTGCCGTGCCCAACCCGATCACCTGCCAGTTGCCGCTCGATCACGCGGATCATCTTGTCGCTTCGCTCGCCGAGGTGCCGCTCGAGCAAATCCTGGCGCGGGCCGAAGGCGGGCGCCGGTGAGGCCGGCGCTGGAGATCGGCGCCGGCGCGCTGGCGGCGATCGGCTTCAGTTATCTCGTCCAGGCGCTGGCCGGGCGCCGCGCGGCGATGATTTACGCCGCCGGCTTGATCGCCGCTGCGGCGGTTTATCTGGTTGCGGCGTTGCCGGGCGGCTATAAAAATATTTTTTCCCAAGCGATCGGCGTGGGCATTTTTTCCGCGCTGGCGCTGGCGGGCCTGCGGCGCGCGCCGATCCTTCTGGCGCTCGGCTGGCTACTTCACGTTGGCTGGGATTTATCGGCCTACCCCTTGACCAGCGCCCACGCGATGCCGCATTGGTATCGCTGGTTCTGCGCCGGCTTCGATCTGGTGATCGCCGGCACCATCGTTGGGCGCTTCGGCCCCAGGAGCGGGTAAGTCCCGCCGGCAAAAAATCATGAAATTCTTACAATCCCTCGTCATCCTTTTCTTTCTCTCCGCCTCTGCGAGCGGCGCGCAGACGCTGGAAAAACTGCGCCTGACCTACAGCGCGCTCGGCGGCTCGCAGGCGTCGTTCTGGATTCCCTACGAGGCGGGCATTTTTCGCAAGCACGGGCTCGATGTCGAGCTGCTCTACGTCGCCGGCGGCGGGCGCGCGGGGCAGGTGGTGCAGTCCGGCGAGGTGCCGATCGGCGTTTTCACCGGCGGCGCGGTGATCAACGCCAATCTCGCCGGCGGCGATCTCGTGGTCATCGCCAGCTCTATGAACGTGATGACCTTCGCCGTCATGGCCCGGCCCGAAATTCGCCGCCCGGAAGATCTCAAAGGCAAAAAGGTCGGCATCTCGCGCTTCGGCTCGGCCACCGATTTCGGGCTGCGCTACGCCGAGGAGAAGTGGCCGGTGAAGCGCCAGCGCGATTTCGCGGTGATTCAGGTCGGCGGCGTGACCGACGTGTTCAACGCGCTGCGCGCCGGCGCCCTCGACGCGGCGGTGATCAACGCCGAGCTGGCGATCCTGGCGCGCCGGGAAGGCTTCCGCGAGCTGGCCGACATCGCCAAAATGGGCATCAGCTTTCCGACTTCGTCGGTCATCACCACGCGCTCGTTCATCAAGCGCAGCGAAAACACCGTGCGCAAATTCATCCGCGCCTTCGTCGAGGGCGTGCACTTCGGCAAGACCCAGCGCGCCGCCACAATCAAGATCATGCAGAAATACCTGCGCAGCAGCGACGCCGCCATGTTCGACGAGCTCTACGAAATGTACATCGTGCGCAACATTCCGCGCATTCCGCGGCCGTCGCCGGAGTCGCTCAAGACCGTGCTCGATCAGATGATCGAGACCGACCCGCGGGCGGCCGATCTCAAGCCCGAGCAGTTCATCGATGCGCATTTTTTTCAGGAGCTCGACAAGGAAGGATTCATTCAGAAGCTCTGGAAGTAAAATTGTCTCGGCTTGCGATTTGGCTCAGGGCAAACGAAGAAGCATGTGAAATTTGTGCAGCGGTGCCGTTCGTGGCGAGTGCAGCCGGCGAAGCGAGGAATTCTTCTCGATGTAAGGCGCACCGCCGATCGAAGCTGAACCATACCGGGATTTATTCCTGCGCCTGGTCTGGGCTCATGGTGAGGCGCGGCATACCGCAGCCGCCCTGAAAGAGCTCTTTGCCCATTGTCATGGCGCCGAGTTGATCGGGCCACTTCTCGCGCGAGCCGAATGGCGCGCGCTTCGCGAAAGGATTTATGTCGCACGGCTTCACCTCTGTCGCTCTGGTCGGATTTCTCGCCGCGTCCGCCTCGGCCGAGCCCCATGGGGCTTCCCATTCGGCGCCTATTTTATTCGGGCTGGCGGTGCTCGTGGTCGGCGCCAAGCTGGGCGGATTGATTGTGGAACGCTTCGGCCAGCCGTCGGTCCTTGGCGAGCTTTTGTTCGGAATATTTCTGGCCAATCTCTCGCCGCTGGTGGCCGGCGGCGCCGGCATCGAGTTCGTGCGTGCCAACGAGACGCTTCGTTTCCTGGGCGAGATCGGCGTTCTCATATTGCTGTTCGATGTGGGTCTGGAAAGCGATCTGCGGGCGTTCGCCAGAGTCGGTTTATCGGCCGTCCTGGTCGCCGTCATCGGAGTCGCCGTGCCTTTCGCGCTCGGGTGGTCCGTGGCCCGTTGGATCTTGCCCGACAGTCCGGCCATGGTTCATGTCTTCGTGGGCGCCACCTTGACCGCCACCAGCGTGGGGATAACCGCTCGGGTTCTGAAGGACCTCAATGTGACCGGCCGGCCGGAGTCGCAGACCATCATAGGCGCGGCGATTCTCGATGATGTCCTGGGGCTGATCGTGCTCGCGGTGGTCGCCGGTAGCGCCACCGAGAGCGACGGGGTGTCGGCCGCCACGATCGTTGCGATCGTTGCCAAGGCCGTGGGATTTTTGGGAGTCGCCGTGCTGCTGGGACATTTTTTGTCGCCGAAGCTCGTGAGCTTTATCGGCAGAAGCCATGGACACGGACTGCTGCTCATCACCGGCATCGCGCTCTGTTTCATGGGCGCCTATATCGCCGAAACCATCGGCCTGGCGGCGATCATCGGCGCCTTCGCGGCCGGCGTCTTTCTAGACCCCTACGGCGTCGGCGTGCGATCGGGCCCGGCAGAGATCACTTTGCGCGAGCTGCTGACGCCGCTGTCGGATGTGTTCGTGCCGTTATTTTTCGTGCTGATGGGATTGCAGGTCAATCTTTCGAGCTTTGGCGACGCTTCCGCTCTGGGCTTCGGCGGGCTGCTGATCGCAAGCGCAATCGTCGGCAAGCTGTTCTGCGGTTTCGGAGTCGTCGGCCGCGGCCTCAATCGGTTCGCGGTAGGGATCGGCATGATTCCGCGCGGCGAAGTGGGACTGATCTTCGCGGGGATCGGCGCCAGCCTGACCATCGAGGGCCAGCCGATTCTTTCGCAGAACACCTATTCGGCCATCGTCATGATGGTTCTCATCACGACTCTGACTACTCCGATCGGGCTGCGCTGGATCTTCGCGGCGAAATAAATTGAAATTTGAAAAAACCCGGCGCGCCTCCGCCGATCAACTCGATGCCGGTTTGCTGGCATATGCGAGCGGCATTCGATAAGCTGACAGTTACGTGACCGACTCAGATTCCACACCGGTTTCCTCACCGCAGAACTCCGTCGCCAGCGCCGAAGCCAAGTCCGAAATCGAAGACTATCTCGAGGTCAGCCAACAGCGCCACAAGCTTTTTCCGCGCGCTGCGATCGTCGGCCTTCTGGCGGGGGAGCGGCGCGGTGGTTTTTCGTGCTTTGCTCGCCGGCGCCGATCTGCTGCGCAGTCACTTGATCCACTGGGCCCCGGGCGCGCCGGCGTTCGGCCGGCTCGCGCCGATGCTGTTTAGCACTGCCGGTGCAGTAACCGCAGTCTGGCTAGTGTTTCGTTATGCACCCGAGACCGGCGGCAGCGGCATCCCGCATCTGAAGGCGGTGCTGCATCGGCTGCGCGATTTGTCATGGCTCCGCGTGTTGATCGTGAAAATGTTCAGCGGCGTGCTGGCAATCGGCGGTGGTCTGGCGCTCGGACGCGAAGGACCTACGGTGCAAATGGGCGGAGCCATCGCCGACGGTGCTGCGCTGGGCATGAAGGTTTCCCAGTCCGACCGCTTGACATTGACCGCAGCCGGCGCGGGCGCAGGACTTGCGGCAGCCTTCAATGCGCCGCTATCCGGTTTGGTTTTTGTCCTGGAAGAAATGCGCCGCGATTTTCGTCCGGCGGTGTTCGGAGCAGCATTTATTGCAGCGGCGTCCGCCGACGTGGTAGCGCGCTCGGTATCGGGGCAGCTGCCGGTGTCACCGTCCCGAATTACGCGATGCCGCCGCTGAGCGCGTTGCCGGCGTTTGCCTTGCTCGGCATCACCGCGGGCGCGTTTGGCGTGCTATTCAATCGATGCTTACTCGATGCGCTCAATCTTATCGAAAAGTGCGCGCCCTGGCGCTTGCATGTGTACGCTGTGGTCGGAGCTGCGACGGGGCTCATTGCCTGGTTTGATCCGCTCGCGGTCGGCGGCGGCCACGATCTCGCCGAAGCCGTGCTGACCTATCGAACCGCGGTGGCGGCGATTCCTGTTTATTCTACTGCGATTTGCCATGACCGTGACGAGTTATGGAACGGGCGCGGCAGGCGGCATTTTCTCACCGTTGCTATCTGCGCGATCTGCCGATTTACGAAGCGTTGCTCGAGCGCGACCTGGAGCGCGGCGGACTCGGCAGCCCCGCAGCGAGCCGATCATCGTGGAGTTCGAAATCGAGCCCAATGCCGCGTTTGCCGGGCGCCTCGTGCGCGAGCTCGGTTTGCCGGCGGGATGCGTTCTGGTGCGCTCGAGCCTGGACGGTCGCGAGCGTGTCGTCACAGCGAGTACGCGTCTGCACACGGACATGCGCATCACCGCGGTGATCGCGCCGGAAGCCAAGGAAGCGCTGGAAATTCTTCGGCGCGGCTGCGCCGCAGGGAATTGAAAGAGTCGGGTATCGCACGACGATGACACCGCCAAAAAAAGATATCTGCGTCTTCACCGGCTCGCGCCGCGGCGCTTTGCCGGCTTACGCTGAAGCGGCCAAAGAACTTGGGCGCGAGCTGGTCGCGCGCGGTTTCGGCCTGGTTTACGGCGGCGGCAACGTCGGCTTGATGAACGTGGTCGCCGACACCGTGATCGAGCTTCACGGCCATGTGACCGGAGTCATTCCCAACGCGCTGGTCAGCAGGGAAGTTGCGCACACCGGCCTGTCCGAGCTGCGCGTGGTCGGCTCGATGCACGAGCGCAAGGCGCTGATGGCCGAACTATCGGACGGCTTCATCGCTTTGCCCGGCGGCATCGGCACCCTGGAAGAGCTGTTCGAAGTGTTGAGCTGGGCGCAGCTCGGCCTTCACAACAAACCCTGCGGGCTGCTCAACGTCGAGGGCTACTACGATGCGCTGATCCGATTTCTCGACGACGCGGTGGCGCGGGATTTCGTCAAACCGAAGCACCGCGCGCTGCTGATCGTGGACAGCGCTCCGGCGGCGCTGCTCGACCGCTTCGACAAGGTGCTCGCGACGCCTGCGGCAAAGGGATTCGATCCTTCCATCACGTAAAGCATTTTCTCTCCGCGCTTGTCGCGCGCCGACCTCAAGCGGAACCGGGCCGCGGCGAATATTCGGAGTCCTTCGACTCGGCTCAGGACGAACGGACGGACCGGGTCGTCGTGTTACACATCATCAAAAAAAGCAAAGCGGCGTTGGCGCGGCGAAACGCTTTGCGATAGAGAGCGAGCACCGGGTTGTTCTCATCTCGTTCGCCGACAAGCAAATGGGAGGGTTCATGCTTCACCGCTTTTGCTTGATGCTGTTGCTCGGTGGTTCTGCTCTGGGTGCGCTCTGCCGGCAAGCGCCGGCGCAATCCAATCCGCCGCCGGCGCTGGTGGACGCCGCCAGAAAAGAAGCGCAGGTGGTCTTCTACACGCCGCTCAACATCAACGACTCGCGGCTGCTCCTGCAGCGCTTCGAGCAGCGTTACCCGTTCATCAAGACCGAGCTTTTGCGCCTGAGCGCCGAGCCGCTGCTCAACCGCATTTTCACCGAAGACCGCGCCGGGCGAAATTCCGTGGACGTGATCAACAACACGATCATCAATCCGCTGAAAAAGGCGCGCCTGCTCCAGCCCTATCGATCGCCCGAGCACGCGGCGTTTCTCGATGCGTTCAAAGACCCCGACGGCTATTGGGCGAGCGTCAACAACAATTACTACGTGATCGGGTATAACACCCGAATGGTGAGCGCAAAGGACGCTCCCGCCGACTGGCCGGACCTGCTCAATCCCAAATGGAAGAGCCGCATCGGCATGGATCAGGAAGAGTACGAATGGTTCGGCGCGAGCCTGGAAGTCTGGGGGCGCGAGCGCGCGCTTAAATTTCACCGCGCGCTGGCGCAGCAGGAAATCCAGTGGCGCAAAGGCCACACGCTGATCTCGCAGCTCATCGCCGCCGGCGAGTTTCCCGTCGGCATCGTCTACGCGCACCGCATCGAAGCGATGAAGAGAGCCGGCGCGCCGCTCGAATGGGTGAAAACCAGCAATCCGATTTTCGTCGCGCTGTCGCCGACCGGGTTGGCGGCCAAGGCGCCGCACCCCAACGCGGGGAAACTCTTGTTGGATTTCATGCTCTCGCACGAGTCGCAGCAGCAGTTGCGGGCTGCCTATCGCTTGTCGGGCCGGATAGATGTCGAGCCGCTCGCGCCGGAAATGCATTACAGCAAGCTCAAGCTCGCCGCCATCGATCCAAAAGTTTCCGACGACATCAACCGCCACGCCAGGGATTATCGCGAGATCTATTTTCGTTAAGGCAATCGGAAATCCCTCCCGGCCGCTTTTCAAAGGGAGGACACCGGCCGGGACGGTCTGAGCTTGGCCGAGCGGAGCGCTACCCAGGCGGCGCGAATTTCTGCTATGGAAGAAAGACCGTTTACAGAGCGAGCGAACATCCATGGCGCATCACGTCGATCCTGTTCTCACCGCGGAAGAAGTCAGAATCCTGTCCGCTGTCGCGGAGCGCATTTTTCCTAAAACCGATACGCCGGGCGCAGTGGAGATCGGCGCAGTGCGCTATATCGAGATCGCGCTCGGCGGCGATTACGCGGCGCTGCTGGCGCTTTATCGGCTGGGGTTGCGCGCGATCAGCCGGCACGCCCGGAATAAATTTGCCCGGCGCTTCGAGGCGCTCGCGGACGCGCACAAAGACGCGCTGCTGGCGGATTTCGAGGCCGGCGCCGTGCCGGGGTTTGCCCGGGCCGCGGAGTTTTTCGAGACCGTGCGCTACCATGTTCTCGAGGGCGTGTTTTGCGAGCCGCAGTACGGCGGCAACCGCGACATGATCGGCTGGCGGCTGGTGAATTTTCCCGGCCAGCAGTTCGGCTACGCCGATCCGTATATCAACCAGCGGGTCGATCTCGAGCCCCTTGCCGTCGATTCCACGAAGGCGGCGGAGAAAGAATCATGACGGCCGGCGCGGAGAGTTGCGACGTCTGCATCGTCGGCGTCGGCGGCCTGGGCGGCATCATGGCGAAGGAGCTCGCCTCCGCCGGCCTGAAGGTCGTCGGCTTCGAGCGCGGTCCGGCGCCAAAGAAAGAAGACTACGCGCCGCGCGATTCGATTCGTTTCCTTATCCGCCCCGAACAGCTCGACTGGGTGCGCCACGAGCCGACCACGACGCGAGCGCGGCGCGGTGAAGTGTCGCGCCTGCAGTATCGTACCAGCCCGCTCAACGTTCTGGGCGGCGCGCTGCTGCACTGGACCGGCCAATCGTCGCGCTACCTGCCCGGCGATTTCAAGCTTCTTACCAACGAGGTCGAAAGCGGCAACGCCGAGCGCGCGGGCGCCGATCTCGCGGGCTACGACATCATCGACTGGCCGCTAAGCTACGACGACCTCGAGCCGTACTACGAGCGCTTCGAGTGGGAGTTCGGCATTTCCGGCGAAGCCGGCGCCAATCCGTTCGCCGGGCCGCGCCGGCGCGGCTTTCCGCTGCCGCCGCTGCGCCACAGCGCGCGCATGAAGCTTTTCGCCGAAGCGTGCAAAAAGCTCGGCTATCATCCCTACGACACCGCCGCGGGCATTCTGTCGCAGCCCTATCGCCCGCCGGAGCCCTACGACACGCGCATTCCCGAGCGCCCCGCCTGCGTCTACTGCGGCCACTGCAATTTTTACGGCTGCCACGTGCATGCCAAGGCCGCAACGCTCTACACCGCGATTCCCGTGGCGCTGCAGACCGGCAACTTCGATCTCAGAACCCGCGCGAAAGTTTTTCGCATCAACAGCGACGGCGCCGAGCGGGTCACCGGCGTCAGCTATTTCGATGCCGATGGGCAGGCGCGCGAAGTGAGCGCGCGCGTGGTGATCCTGAGCGCGTTCGTGTTCGAGCATGTGCGCCTGCTGCTTTTGTCCAAGACCGGCAAAGGCCGCTTCGCTCAAGGACTCGCCAACACGAGCGGCTACGTGGGCCGCAACCTCATGGCGCACGGCGACGTGCGCGCCATGGGGATTTTCGACGATTACCTCATCAACGGCTTCATCGGGCCCGGCTCCGCGGCCATGCGCATCGACGATTTCAACGGCAACAATTTCGATCACGCCGGTCTGGGCTTCATCCGCGGCGGCACCATCGGCACCAGCGGCGACGGCACGCCGGTGACCCGCCTTGACGTTGTGCCGCCGGGACTGCGCGGCTGGGGCAAGGAGTTCAAGGAGTTTTACGCGCGTTACTACACCCGCACGATGGATCTCAACATGCAGCCCGAAACCCTGCCGCACCGGGATAACCGGGTCGATCTCGATCCGCGCCACCGCGACCGCTGGGGCCTGCCGCTGCCGCGGGTGACTTTCGATTTTTATCAGAACGAGCGGCGCCTGCAAAAATTTCTCGCCGGCGTCGGCGAGAAAATCATGAAGGAGACGGGCGCCAGCAAAGTGTGGACGGAAGAAAAAGGCCGGCCCAACCGCTGGGCCGGCGGCACGCGCATGGGCGCCGAGCCGAAAAATTCCGTCGTCAATCGGTTCTGTCAAACCCACGACGTTGCGAATCTCTTCATCGTCGGCTCCTCGGTGTTTCCCACCATGTCCGGCTATCCGCCGACTGCAACCGTGGCCGCGCTCAGCTACCGCACGGCGGAATATATTCTCAAACAGAAGCAGTGGTTCGACTGAGCGCAGCCGGCGCGCTCGGCTGCGGGCCCTTCATCTGCGGCTTTTCAGCCGCAGCGCGGCGCGAAAAATTCGTTGGACCCGGTAAAATCCTTGACCTGCGGCTGCCAAGTTGAGGAAAATTGCCACGCGGTCAAACAAGCCTGTCACGAGGAGTCGCTATGAAACGCATCGTCATCTGTTTCGACGGGACCTGGAGCAAACCGGCGGACGAAGCCTTGCCGGCCAACGACCGGGTCGAAACCAACGTGTGCCGGTTTTATGAATCGATCAAAAACCAGGGTCCGGATGGTACGCGGCAGATCAAATGGTACGACGAGGGCGTCGGCAGCAAATGGTACGATCGCTACATCGGCGGCGCGATCGGCGCCGGGCTCGAGATCAACATCGTTCAGGGCTACGACTACCTCGCGCAGCAATACGAAGCGGGCGACGAAATTTACGTGCTCGGGTTCAGCCGCGGCGCCTACACGGCGCGGAGCCTGGTCGGCATGATTCGCAACTGCGGTCTCATCTACCCCAAGCATCTGAGCTTGCGGGTGGCGATGGCCTACGGCATCTACCGCACCCGCGGCGACGCGGTGGATTCGTTCACCGCCAAAACTTTTCGCGCGGCGTTCGCGCGCGAGGTCAAAATCAAATTCATCGGCGTCTGGGACACGGTGGGCGCGCTGGGCATTCCGCTGCACGTGCTCCAGGACGTGAACATGAAGTTCTACGAGTTCCACGACACCCAGCTGAGCAGCATCGTCGAGAACGCCTACCACGCGCTGGCCGTGGACGAGCACCGCCAGGACTATCGCGCGACGCTCTGGGACCCGGAGGTCGCGCCGACGCAAAAGCTCGAACAACGCTGGTTTACCGGCGCGCACTGCGACGTGGGCGGCGGCTACCCGGACCGCCGGCTCTCGGATATGACCCTGCGCTGGATGCAGGACAAAGCGAGCGCGCTCGGCTTGGCCCTGGAGCCGGTTACGGTCGGCGCGCAGAATTACCTGGGTGCGTACACCGACTCCTACGCGCAATTTCTCGGCGGGCTTTACGCGAAGAAAAATCCGCGCTATTACCGGCCGGTGCTCGCGACCAAGTTCGGCCATGAGTTCGTCGACGATTCCGTGCAGCGCCGGCGCAAGGAAGACCGCGGCTACGAGCCGCAAAACAACGGGTTGCCGAAGGTGAGTTGAAGCTGAAACAGGCGCTAAAAATAGTTCTGGTGTTTGTTTTTCTTTGCGGAGCGATTCTTGGCTCGTGGGCTTTTTGGCTGGAGCCGGCCAGTCTTAGAAATCAAAACTATGAGATTACGCTTTCGTCATGGCCCGCCGCGTGCGACGGAATCCGCGTTGCTATTCTGGCGGATCTTCATGTCGGTTCGCCCTTCAACGGTCCTGATAGGCTCAACCGAATTGTCGATCTCACTCTTGCCGCCAAGCCGGATGTGGTTTTACTGGCCGGCGACTACGTAGTTCACAGGGTTTTGGGTGGAACCTTCGTTGCCCCCGAAACGATCGCGACCGGGTTGCGCGCTTTAACTGCGTCCCACGGAGTGTTTGCGGTGCTCGGAAACCACGACCACTGGCACGATGCCGGTCGAATCGTGGCGGCCTTCAGTGCCGTGGGAATAAAATTTCTCGAAGACGACGCCGTGAAGGTGGATACTCCGCCCTGCAGTTTTTGGCTCGTGGGCTTGAGCGATTATTGGGAAGGGGCGCATCAGTATCAAGCTGCCTTTGCGAGAACACCGGCGGGAGCGGCAGTGATCGCGTTTACGCACAATCCGGATATTTTCCCTTCGCTGCCGGCGGTGGCCACAATAGTCTTTGCCGGCCATACCCACGGAGGCCAAGTGTACTTACCTGGCTTAGGCAGACTCATTGTGCCGTCCCGTTACGGTGACCGCTATGCCATTGGACCCATCGTCGAAAACGGCAGGCCTATGTTTGTGAGTCCCGGCATCGGCACGAGCATTCTTCCGGTGCGGTTCCTGGTTCCCCCGGAAGTCTCGGTGGTGACCCTTCGCGCAAACGTTTCCCCGCGTCGCAATCCGGCAAAGGCAGCTTAGAATTTGTGGCAGAGCCTCTCGATATCCTCGTCAGCGGCGGCACGGGCTACATCGGCCGGCATCTGATTCCGCTGCTGATCGCGCGCGGCCATCGGGTGCGCGTGCTGGCGCGCGCGGAGTCGTCGGCGCGCGTGCCGGCGGGGGCGCAGCCGGTGATCGGCGACGCGCTCAGCGAAGATTCGATCGCAGCCGCGCTGCGGCCCGGCGATACGCTGATCCACCTCGTCGGCACGCCGCACCCCTCGCCGAGCAAAGCCGAACAGTTCCAGAAGGTCGATCTCGTATCGATTCGCGCCAGCGTGAGCGCCGCCCGCCGCGTCGGCCCGGCTCACCTCGTTTATGTGAGCGTCGCGCAGCCGGCGCCGATCATGCAGGCTTACCTCTGGGTGCGCGCGCTCGGCGAGTCGATGATCCGCGAAGCCGGACTGACGGCGAGTATCGTGCGGCCGTGGTACGTGCTCGGGCCGGGCAGAAGGTGGCCGAAGCTGATCGTGCCGCTCTATAAGCTCGCCGAACTTTTTCCCGCGACACGGGCGACGGCCGAGCGGCTGGAGCTGGTCACCATCGAGCAATTCATCAACGCGATGGCGAGCGCGGCGGAAAATCCGCCGCCGAACGGCCGGCAGCGGATCGTCGACGTGCCGGCGATAAAAAGAGCGCGGCTGTGAAGGTCGCAGTCAAAAATATTTTCGCGCAGACGATGGCGGATGCCGTCGGCGAAGAATTTCTCACGCTCTGGGAAAATTTGGGGGTCAGGATCGAGCGGATTGTTTCGCACTCGCACGCCAGCCCGGAAGGCTTCTGGTACGATCAGGAGAACGACGAGTGGGTAATCATCCTGCGCGGGTCGGCGACTCTGGCGTTTGCCGGCGGCGAATTGATTGAAATGAGCGCGGGCGATTATTTAACGATTCCACGGCATCTCAAGCACCGCGTCGCGCGCACGAGCGGAGAGACCGTTTGGCTGGCGGTGCATTTGAAGTAAACGCTGTCAGGCGATTCTCGGCCGCGCCCAGGGCTTGCCGAGCAGGCTGTAGAAAATTCCCGAGAGAAAAAACATTCCCACCAGCGCCCAGAGCATCGGCTCGTAGGTCTGCCAGCGGTCCCAGATCGCGCCGGCGATAACCGGGCCGACCACGCTTCCCCAGACGTAAAATACGCTCATGTAGCCGCGAATCTTGGCGAAGTGCTTGCGCCCGAAAATATCGCCGACCATGGCCCACGCCACCGGGTAGGTCGCTTCGACCGTGGTGAAGAGCAGGATAAAAATCCACAGATGGCCGATGGAGCTGCCGAACAGCGGAAACAAGATCGAAATCCCCGCGGTGAACAGAATCAGCGAAACCAGGCGCGGCTTGTTCATCGAGTCGGCGAGCCAGCCGAAGAGCAGAGTGGAAATGAAGCCGAAAAGAGCGAAAGAACTGAGCAGCAGCGCGGCCTGCTGCTGGCCCATGCCTTTCCAGATCATCAGCGGCATGAAGTGCGTCGAGATCGCGTGATAGGACGCGTTGCGCACGCCGGCCCCGAATACCAGCGCCCAGAACGCAAAAGAACGGATCGCCCGTTTGGCGTCGATGTCGATTTCGCTCGCGACGAAAGCCGCGGCGCCGGCCGTGGTCTTGCTCTCTTCGACCGCGGCGGCGCCGTCGGGCACAAGGCCCATGCTTTCGGGGGAGCGTCGGATCGTCAAGCACAGCGGCAGGCCGACGACGATGAAGGCCGCGCCGGCGCCGGCCGCCCCCCAGCGCCAGCCCCAGGTGTGAACGATCCAGCTCAGCAGCGGCGCCAGGAGCACGCCGCCGAGACCGTAAGCCGCGCTGTTGATGGTCATGGCCCGGGCACGGAGCCGGATGAACCAGGTGTTGGTCAACGTCATCGGGGCGTGCATGAAGCCGCCCGAGTGGGTGAGCGAGATCAAGCCGGTGTAGATCAGCAGGAAGGCGATGTAGCTCTCGACCTGGGAAAGAAGCAGATACCCGACGCCCATCAACAGCACGGCGGCGATCATGATCGGGCGCGGCCCGTAGCGATCGAGCAGGTGGCCGACGATCGGCCCTTCGATGGCGCCTTCGGCGCGCGACAGCGAAAAGGCGAAGGAGGTGGCGGTGCGGCTGAGATTCAATTCCTGGCTGAGCGGCAGAAAGAAAACCGTGAAACCGTAGCTGTGCAGTCCGGCGCCAAGCACGCGCACCGCCGAAGATGCGGCGACCATGCGCCAGCCGTAAAAAAATTCCCTGGGCCGCGGCATCGCCGGGAGCCAGCGCCGCGGGGCGCGGCGCTCAGAATCTGATGCCGGGATTGGAAGTCGGCGCATCGGTTGGCTCGGTGAATTTCAGATGGACTGCGCCGCACCGGTCGTGAAAGAGCGCGGGTGAAACCGCGCCCCACGCGAGACTTATTCGGATTCGCCGTCGGCCGCAGCTTTCAGACGCCGCTCGCGCGCCGCGGCGGCGAGCGCGTCGATCAGAGTTCGGCTGTCTTCCCAGCCAACACAGGGGTCGGTGATGCTCTGGCCGTAGGCCAGCGGTTTTCCCGGGACCAAATCCTGGCGCCCGGCTTTCAGATGGCTCTCGACCATGACGCCGAAGATGCGCGCGTCGCCGCCGGCGATCTGCGCCGCGACGTTGTGCCCGACGGCGACCTGTTTGAGGGGATCCTTGCCGCTGTTGTCGTGGCTGCAGTCGATCATGATGCGCGCGGGAATCCCCGCTTCGGCGAGATTCTTGGCCGCGGTGTCGACGTTGGCGGCGTCGTAGTTGGGCTGTTTCCCCCCGCGCAAAATGATGTGGCAGTCCTCGTTGCCGCTGGTCGATACGATCGCCGAGTGGCCGGCCTTGGTGACGGAAAGAAAATGATGCGGCGCCTGGGCCGCGCGGATCGCGTCCATGGCAATGCGCACGTTGCCGTCGGTGCCGTTCTTGAAACCGACCGGGCAGGAGAGACCCGAGGCGAGCTCGCGGTGCACCTGGCTCTCGGTGGTGCGCGCGCCAATGGCGCCCCAGGAAACCAGATCGGCGAAATATTGCGGCGTGATCATGTCGAGAAATTCGCAGCCCGCGGGCATGCCGTCTTCGTTCAATTCCAGCAGAAGCCGGCGCGCCAGGCGCAGGCCCTCGTTGATCTGAAAGCTGCCGTCGAGATGGGGGTCGTTGATCAGGCCCTTCCAGCCCACGGTGGTGCGCGGTTTCTCGAAGTAGACGCGCATGACGACCAGCAGCTCGGCGGCGTGGCGCTGCTTGGCTTCCTTGAGCCGCGCGGCGTATTCCCTGGCGGCCTTGGGATCGTGAATCGAGCAGGGCCCGGTGATCACCAGCACGCGGTCGTCGGCGCCGTGCAGAATGCGGTGAATCGCCTGGCGGGTTTCGTAAACGGTCTCCGCCGCTTTGTCGGTGATCGGGAAATCTTCCAGCAGCCGCGCCGGCGGCGCCAGCTCTTTGATTTCGTTGATCCGCAGATCGTCGGTGCGGTGCTTCATCATCCCACAGTTTCTTACGAGCATTATAGACAAAAACTTTTCGCAAAATCCATCGCGGCAATCGCGGCGATCCGTTGCCGGACGGCCGAAGCGGGCGGACACGCAGGTCCGCCCCTACGACGTGGAATTGCAACATTCCGGCTTGTAGGGGCGGACCTATGTGTCCGCCCTCCGAATCTCAGCGCTGCAAGGTCTCGCGCGCCAGCGCGCCGAGCAGGATCGCGGAGAGAATCAACAGCGGCGCGTAGGCGAGAAACGGCACGCCGGGATTGAACCGGTCGGCGAGATAGCCGCCCGCAAGCGGCGCGCTCACGCCGCCGATCTCGGCGATCGTGCGCCGCGCGGCCTGCAATCGGCCGCGCGCGCTCGGCGGCACCACGTCGTAAGTCGAAGTCGCCAGCGAGCCCAGCGAGAGGCCGTTGGCGATGCCCAGAAAAGAAATCAGCACGGCGAGGTGAAAAAAACTGTCGGCGAAGGGAATCAGCAAAAACGCTACGGCGGGAATGCCGGTGCTCGGCACCGTCGCCCATTTTCTGCCGACCTTGTCGATGACGAAACCCGCCGGCAGGATCATGGCGAAAACGGAAATGCCGGAGATCGTGAACAGCATGCCGATTTCCTTGGGCGACAATCCGAGGCGCGCAGTGGCGAGCAGCGGCAGCATGCTCTGAGTCGTCACCCGGTGCATGAAGCTGGTGAAAGTCGCCAGCACCAAAACGGCGTAGGTGGTGCGCAGCTCGGGCGAAATCTGATGAAACAGATCCTGCAAAGCGCGCAGCCGCCGGCCGAAAGCGGCCCAGCCCCAGCCGAGTCCGGGCGAGCTGGGCGCGAGCGGCGCCGCCGGATGCGCGCCATCCACCGCCAGGCCGATAAAAACCGACGCGGCGGCGCAGCCGGCGTAGCCGAAAAATACCGCGCGAAAGCCGACGGCCTCGGTCAGAAGGCCGCCGAACAGCGGGCCGAGAGCGAGGCCGAGATTGTTGATGCCGTGAAAGCCGCTGAGCACGCGGCCGCGCTGATCCTGGCGCGCCAGGTCGATGCCGGCGACTTCGCGCGCGATCACCCAGATGCTCTCGCCGACGCCGATCACAAACACCAGCGCGAGAATCGAGCTGAACCACGGCGTCAGCCCCGCCAGCGCCGCCGCGCTGCACGCCAGCGCCGGCCCCGAAGTCAGCGCCGCGCGCGTGCCCAGCCGATCGAGCACGGCGCCGCTGATCGGCATCCCGGCGAAGCGGCCGAGGGCGAGCGCGGTGATGGTTTGCGCCGCCACGCCGGGGCTGACGCCGAAGGCCTGGGCCATCACCGGCACGGCCGGCACCATCATCGACCACATGCCGGCGAGAAGCGCGCTCGTATAGAGCGTGATCAAGCCGCGCGCCGTGGCGCCGAGCGCAAGCGGCCAGCGGATTCGCAGCGCCCTGGTCAGCATGTCGGAGCGCCGTGCCTGCGCGCGCCGATCGCCGTAGCCGCGCCGCATCGAATTTTTTTCAGAGCCATGATAGGGAAATAAAAAGTTGAAAGGATTGAGCCGGTAAAGCGGATAAGCCTTCGTGCTCTTACTTGCCATGCCTTGAGAGCGCGAGCAAGCGGACCGCGAGCCCGAGATGGGGTTGGGAAGGCTCGCACTCCATCGACCGGCCTGCACGAAAAGGTTTCCAGCGGGTTCCCCGATCGGCAGCTCAAAGAGCCGCTGACCCCTATCGACGGCTCAGGGCGAACCCATCGAAAGGAAGACGCCATGATCATCGACACGCATTTTCACGCGTTCCCCGGAAAATTTCTCGAAATGCTGCCCGAGGCGCAGAACGACGTGCGCGGGGTCGGCTTTCACGCCTTCGACCATGGCGAATATCTCAACGTGATGGACCGGCACGGTATCGACATCGGCGTGCTGTCGAATACCGGCGGGCGCATCGAGCGCAGCGGGCGCGAGCGTGCGCTGGAGCTTTGCCGCGTGCTCAACGATGCTTTCGCCGAGGCGCACGCGAAATATCCCAAGCGGTTCCTGGCCTTCGCCCGGCTGCCGATGGTCGATATGGACGATTGCACGCGCGAGCTGGAACGCTGCTACCGCGGGCTCAAAATGCACGGCGTTATGATGCCGACCAACGTCGCAGGAAAATATCTCGACGAGCCGCAATACGCGCCGTTCTGGGAGGCGCTGGCGGCGGGCGGCAAGCCGCTGTTCGTTCACCCGGCCAATGCGCCGTGCCAGTCGAACTGGGACCGATACTCGCTGCACCAGAAAATTCTCTGGCCCACCGACAGCACCTTGGCGCTTTCGCGCATCGTCTACGCCGGCATCTTCGACCGCCATCCGAACCTGCAACTGATCGCGTCGCATCTCGGCGGCATGATCCTGCTCTACCTCGACCGGCTCAACTGGCGCGAGGGCAATCCGGTCTGCAAGGAGGAGCCGGAGTTCTACTTCAAGAAGATTTATTACGACACCGCCGGACCGATTCGCGCGCCGTTCATCAAGCTCGTCTACGACACGGTGGGCGCCGATCGGATTCTCTTCGGCGCCGACTACCCGCACGGGCGCGGCGGGCGCGACGATCAATTCTATCCCATGACGCTCAAGGAAATGGCGGAACTGGATATTCCGCGGGCGGACAAGGAAAAAATTTACTGCTTGAACGCGAAGCGGCTTTTCAACCTGTGACTCCGCCCAGAACAGCCAGACGGCATCAGCGCCCCATGACGGCCAGCGCCTCCACGTGGAAGGTTTGCGGAAAGAGATCGATGGGCTGAACCATGCGCAGTGCGTACCCGCGCTTTGCCAGAGCGGCCAGATCGCGCGCCAGGGTCGTCGGGTTGCAGGAAATATAAAGGATCTTCTCGGCGCCGAGGGCGTCGAGATCCGCGTCGAGATCCTTGGCGCCGGCGCGCGGCGGATCGAGGACGATCTTGGCGAAACGCTCGCGGCGGTTTTTCAATCGCGCCGCAGCCTGGGGCACGGCGGCCGCGCTCCAGCGAATATTTTCCAAACCATGCTTTTGCGCGTTCAGCTTGGCGCAGGCGATCGCCGCGCGCTGGCCTTCGACGGCGCTGATTTCGCGCACGCGTTTGGCGATGGGCAAGGTAAAATTGCCCGCGCCGCAGTAAAGCTCGAGCACGCGCTCGGCCGGTTGAAATTCACCGGCGGCGAGGAGGGCGCGGAGAATTTGCAGGTTGCCTTCGGGATTGACCTGGGTGAAGACATCGGCGTCGACGGTAAGAGAAATTTCGTCGAGCAAATGCACCGTGAGCGCCGGCATTCCCCAGGTCCTGCGCCAATCGTAGCCGGCCACGATCAAGCCGCGCACGGCGGCGTCAGCGATCAGCTCCTCGCATCGGCGTTCATCGCGCGGCGCGAGATCGCCGCTGGCTTGGACAACGGCGATGAGCTCCCCGGGTCCGTCGCCTGCGACGAATTCGATATAGTCGATCGCGGTCTCCAGGCCGCGCGCCCAGCGCCGCAAGGAATCCAGCAGCTCATTCAGGGGCTCGCCGGCGATCAGGCAGGAGTCGATTTCCACCAGGCGGTGCGAGCCGGCGCCAAAGAAACCGAGCTGCTTATCAGGGCCGACCTGCAGGCGGATGCGCCGCCGGTAGCCGAGCTCGCGCGCCGATGCAATGATCGGGCGCAACTCGTAACCGTCGAGCTTGCCGATGCGGCGCAGCGCATCGGCGACGCTGCGCTCTTTGGCTTGGAGTTGCGCATCGTAGCGCAGATGCTGCCAGGAACAGCCGCCGCACACCCCGGCGTAGGCGCAGGGCGGCGTGCGGCGCAGAGGGGACGGCTCGAGAATGCGAATCGATGCGCCGAGCGCGTAACGCTCCTTCGCTTCGACGATGCGCGCTTCGATGGTATCGCCCGGCGCCGTGTGCGGCACCATGATGGCTTTCCCGTCCAAACGGCCGATGCCGTAGGGACCATAGGACAGAGCGTCGATCTTCAGGAGCGGGTTCTTGGCCGCGGGAGGTGACATGCAGAAGGAGATTAACCACAAAGCATGTCCTGAGCAAAGCCGAAGGGAAGGCAAAGAACACAAAGGAGGATCTTCGGCAGGGCGACCGCCGGTCGGGCCGGCACTTTTTGCATTCTTTGCGCTCTTTGCGGCAAGTTCTCTTCGGCATCGCTTTGCCGCGGTGCGGGCTTTGTGGTTAACTCTACGGCATGGACCCGCAGGACGATCCGCGCTTTTTGAGGGGCATTCAGGAATTCAACGAGCGGCTTTTCTTCGAGTGCCATGAGACGCTCGAAGCGATCTGGCTCGAGGAGCACGGCGAGGACCGCAAGTTTTATCAGGGGATCATTCAGATCGCCGCGGCCTACTTCAAGCTCGAGCAGGGCGTTCCCGCCGGCGCGCTCAAGCTCTGGCGCATGGGCCTGGAGAAACTGCTGCCCTATCGGCCGGCGCACCTGGGGATCGGCGTCGATGCGCTGGTCGAAGCGGTGAGTGCTGATCTTGCGGCGCTCGAGGGCGCCCAGCAACGAGGCGCCGTGGCGGCCGTCGAGCCGCCGACCATCCATTTTATCTGCTGATCCCGCGCCGCATGATTCGCTGCATCGATGTTTGCAAAACTTACCGCCAGGGCGGGAGCGAGATCACTGCGCTGGCGGGCGTGTCCCTCGACATTTCCGCCGGCGCGTTCGCCGTGATCATGGGGCCGAGCGGCTCGGGGAAAAGCACGGTGCTGCACCTGATCGGCGGGCTCGACCGGCCGAGCAGCGGCGATGTGCTGGTCGACGGCAAACTCATCGGCCAGATGCCCGACGATCAGGTGACGCTGTTTCGCCGCCGCAAGATCGGTTTCGTGTTTCAATTTTTCAATCTGCTGCCGACGCTCACCGCGCTGGAGAACATCGCGCTGCCGCTGGTGCTCGACGGCCAGCCGAGAACCGAGGCGGCGCGGCGCGCGGAAAATTTGCTCGTCAAGGTGGGTCTGGAAAATCGGCGCGGCCATCTGCCCGAGCAATTGTCGGGCGGCGAGATTCAGCGCATCGCGGTGGCGCGCGCGCTGGCCTTCGGTCCGCCGATCGTCCTGGCCGACGAGCCCACCGGCAATCTCGACTCCAGGACCGGCGGGGTCATTCTCGGCCTGCTGGAAAAAATCAATCGCGAAGAGGGCTGCACGGTGGTCCTGGTGACCCATAGCGAAGAGGCGGCGCGGCGCGGCACGCAGCGGATATTTCTGCGCGACGGAAAGGTGGAATCGTGATGCTGCGGCTCCTGACGACGATCTCCTGGCGCCACGCGCGGCATCACCGCCTGCGCACGCTGCTGACTTTTTTCGGCATCGCGCTCGGGGTCGCCGTCATCGTCGCGGTGGGCGCGGTCAATCGCTCGCTCACGACCTCGTTTCAATCGACCATCGATCGGATCGCGGGCAAGGCCGTGCTCCAGGTCGCCAACGGCGAAAGCGGCATCGATGAAAACCTCTTCCCGGCGATTCGCGACACGCCGGGAGTGGAGCACGCCGCGCCCGCGGTGGAAGGATTTTTGCCGGTGGCGAGCGCGCCGGGCGAGCGGCTTTACGTCTACGGCGTGGATTTCCTCACCGACTCCGCGATGCGCGAGCATCGCTTCTCCCAGGGCGAGTTTACCTTCGATCAAGCCCTCGATTTCATCGCGCAGGCCGATTCCATCGCGCTGACCGAATCGCTGTCCCGGCGGCTGGGATTGCCGAAGGGCGCGAAACTGACCTTGCTCACGAGCGAGGGCAAGCGCGAATTCACCGTGCGCGCGCTGCTCAGGGAGGAGGGCGCGGCTAAAGTATTCGGCGGCAGCTTCGCGCTGATGGATTTGCCGGCGGCGCAAAAAGTTTTCGGCAAGGAAGGCAAGCTCGACATTGTCGATGTAACCGTCACGGCGGGAGACCGGATCGAGGCCGTGCAGCAGCGGTTGCGGGCGCGGCTTCGGGGCGCCGCCGAAGTGGAGCGGCCGCGCAAGCGCGGCGAGCAGATCGAGCTGCTGCTCACGTCGTTTCGGGTCGGGCTTTTTTTCGTCAGCCTGATCGCGCTCTTCGTCGGCTTTTTTCTGATCTACAACACGCTGTCGGTCTCGGTGATCCAGCGCAAGAAAGAAATCGGCGCGCTGCGCTGCCTCGGGATGAAGCGCAGCGAGGTGCTCCGGCTGATTCTCGCCGAAGCGCTGCTGCTCGCCCTTGTCGGCTCGCTGGCCGGCGCGCTTTTCGGTTGGCTTTTGTCGCGCGCCGCGCTCATCGCCGTGGGCGAGACCGTGGGCAATCTCTTTTCGCTGATGGATTTGCAGGCGGGGAGCTTCACGCTGCGCGAGGGGGCGGTGGCGCTCGGCAGCGGCGTCGCGGTGGCGCTTGTCGCCGCGCTTCATCCCGCCTGGCAGGCGATGCAGGTGAGCCCGTTGGAAAACGCTCGTCAGGCCGCGTGGGCGCCCGGCGGACGCGGGCAAACCGCGTGGAGCAGTCGGATCGGCATTCTTTGCCTGGCGATTTCGCCGCTGCTCCTGATCTTCGCGCCGCGGCTCGACGGGCCGGTCGAGCGGTTCAGCGCCGGCGTCGCCGGCATGCTGGTTTTTCTCCTCGCCCTGGCCGCGCTCGCGCCGGCGCTGATTCGATGGATCGTCGCGCGCTTGTGGCGAAGCGCTCTCCTGGATCGCAGGGTCGAAGCGCGGCTGGCCGCCGACGGATTGCGGCGCAACCCTTTTCGCGCCGGCATCACGGTGGCGACGATGGTGATCAGCCTGGCGGCGATCTTCACCATCGCCGCCTTCGTGCACAGCGTGCGCGGCTCGCTGCTCGCCTGGGTGGATCAGATGGTGACCGCGGATCTGATCGTGAGCTCGGGCGCGCGCACCGCCGGGCCGCGCAATGTGCCGCTGCGCGAAGATCTCCTGCCGGAGCTGAAAAAAATCCCCGGCATCGAGATCATCGATCTCTATCGCCTGATCCGCTCGAGCTACCGGGGACAACCGATTCTGATCGAATCGTTCTCGGCGCGCGATTCGGCCCGGGTGCGGCAGTTGCCGATGGTCGAAGGGAACGGCGCTCAAGCGCTGGCCGCGATGGCGCTCGGCAAGGGCGTGATACTGAGCGAGAGCTTTCAGCGGCGCTTCGGCAAAGGCCTGAACGACACGGTGGAGCTGGCGACGCCGTCGGGCCTGATCGCGTTCAAAGTGATCGGGGTCTATGTCGACTATTCCTCCGACTCGGGCAGCGTTCTGCTCGACCGCGCGCTTTACAAAAAATATTGGCAGGACGATTTGCTCGACGCGTTCGATCTCTGGCTCGGGCCGGGAGCGGACCAAGCGGCGGTGATTCAAACCATTAAAAAACGCTACGGCGATGCCTACGAGCTTTTCATCAGCACCCATCGCGAGCTCAGGGAATCGGTGGTGCGCATCATGGAGCAGTCCTTCGTGGTGAACTACGCGGTGGAAATCGTCGCCGTGGTGGTGGCGATTTTCAGCGTGATCAACACCTTGCTCGCTTCCATTCTCGACCGCACCCGCGAGATCGGCGTGCTCCGCGCCATCGGCGCGACCCAGGCGCAGTTGCGCTCGATCATCGCGCTGGAGGCAGGTTGGATGGGACTCCTCGGCGGCGTGCTCGGCTTATTTGCCGGCACCGTGATGGCGTACCACCACGTGGTTTACAACACGCGCGAGCTCACCGGCTGGACTTTTCAGTTTTACTATCCCTACGGCGTGGCGTTTTTCTCCCTCGTCGCGAGCGTGGGCTTGTGTCTGCTCGCCGGCTACGGCCCGGCGAAAAGAGCCGCGGCGACGCCGATCGTCGGCGCGATCGGCTATGAATAAAGAATTTTAATCACGCCGGCGCGCAAAGGTCCCCATGATCGGGCGCGAATTCAACCTGAGGAGGAGATTCTAACGCTGGTTGCGGCGCTACCGGGTGGGGCTTTTGTGATCGAAAATCCGATCAGGACGTTGGCACTTCGGTGAAGATCACGAAGCGCGCGCGGCGGTTTTTGACCCGGCATTCTTCTGTGAGCTCGAAGCAGGCCGGCGCTTCCTTGCCGTAGCTGATCGTGACCAGGCGGTCGGTGCTGACGCCCTGGGAGACCAGAAAATCCTTGGCGACCTGCGCGCGCTTGGCGCCGAGCGCCAGGTTATATTCGGCCGAGCCGATGTCGTCGCAGTGTCCTTCGACTTCCACCCGGGCTTTGGGGTTGGCCTTCAGCCAGTCGGCATTCTTTTTGAGAACTGCCTCCGCTTCGGCGTCGAGGTCGACGCTGTCGAATTGATAGTAGACATCCTTGAGCGCTGCGCCGGGCGGCGTCACCGCCGCGACGCCGCGGCTGATCGCTTCCATGGCGGAAGGCGAGCGCGCTTCGGCGGCATTGGCCAGGTTGCCGAAAGATTCCGGCGGGGAAAATAGCTTGGGCTGCGGGGCTGGGCTCGAGCAGCCGGCGAAGATCACAAGGAGCAAAAATAAGAAGGCGGCGCGGCAAAATGCGGATAGTGCAAGCAACGGGGGATTTCCTCGGTTAAAAGCGCTGAGCGAATTTTCCAATATCCTCGCGATTTGCCTGCGGCTTGTCAAGTTTTTTCTGGGATTGGCGGCGCGTCCTCGCGCCGGCTGCGGCCGGCGCCGCCGGCCGCTCTTTATGGTTTCCGTTCCCGGGGGTTCCTGTTCCTTTTCACTGACGCGCGCCATTCGCGCCAATGAAGCCACAGGACGCCGCAGATCGCGCCCGCGGCGTCGATGGACACGTCGGCGGCGCTGGCGCTGCGGCTGGGCACGAAGGACTGGTGCCATTCGTCGCTGATCGCGTACAGGATTGCGATAACGATGCTGCGGTGGATTCGGCCCCTGGCTCCGGCAGCGCCGTGCGCGCGCGGGAAGGCACGCATCAGCAGCGCGCCGAGAATGAAATATTCGCCGACGTGGCCGAGCTTGCGCGCCGCCGTCGCGATCCCCAGGACGTGCTCCTGGGCAAGATGAGGGAAGAGCGCCGATAGCAGCGGCGCGATCACCGGGGTGGTATGGGCGGCGGAGAACGCGTCGGTGGAGAAGGTGAAGATCGCGCCCATCCAGGCGCCGACCGCGGCCCAGTGCATCGAGCCCTGACGGGAAGCGGTTTTTTTCACGGCAGCGGAGCGCGTGTGGGATTTTCTAAACGCCGGCGCAAATTCGCCACCGGCGCGGCGCCGGCGTGTTTTGCGCGCGCGAGAGCAGGGTAGCGGATGCGCCCGGCCGAAGCAACGCGCTCGGCCGCTCAAGCTGTTATTTGCATTTCGATAGTGTATAAAAAAATCAGCGCGGAGAATTCCGCGGAGAGGACTGAAGCTTCGATGAAACACAGAATCACATTGATCCCCGGCGACGGCATCGGCCCGGAAGTCACCAAGCCGACCCTGGCGATCATCAAAGCGGCGGGCGTGAAGATCGACTGGGAGCCGCATCTCGCGGGCGCCGAAGCGCTCAAAAAGCACGGCACCACGATTCCCCAGTCACTGATGGATTCCTTCGAGAGAAATCGGGTCGCGCTCAAAGGGCCGGTCACCACGCCGGTGGGCGAGGGCTTTACCAGCGTGAACGTGGCCCTGCGCCAGACTTTCAATCTTTACGCCAACCTGAGGCCGATCAAAAATCTTCCCGGGGTGAAGGCGCGTTATCAGGGCATCGATCTGATCGTCGTGCGCGAGAACACCGAGGGCCTTTACTCCGGCATCGAGCACGAAGTGATTCCCGGCGTGGTGGAGAGCCTCAAGATCATGACCGAGAAGGCGTGCACGAAGATCGCCAGGTTCGCCTTCGACTTCGCGCGCCGCAACGGCCGGAAAAAAATCGCCGCGGTGCACAAAGCCAACATCATGAAGCTGAGCGACGGCTTGTTTCTCGACTGCGCGCGCAAAGTCGCGGCGAGCCACAAGTCGATCGCTTTCAGCGACGTCATCGTCGATAACGCCTGCCTGCAGCTGGTCATCGACCCCTGGCAGTTCGACATGCTGCTGATGGAAAATCTTTACGGCGACATCCTTTCCGATCTCGCCGCCGGACTGGTGGGCGGGCTCGGCGTCGTGCCGGGCGCGAATCTCGGCGACGGCCACGCGCTCTTCGAAACCGTGCACGGCAGCGCGCCCGACATCAAAGGCAAGAACATCGCCAATCCCTCGGCCATGATTCAGGCGGCGATCATGATGCTTCAGCACCTGGCCGAAAAGGCCGCGGCGAATCGGATTTCCCGGGCGCTGGAGCGCGTGCTCATGGGCGGCGAAACGCTCACCGCCGACCTCGGCGGGCATGCCAGCACGACGAAGTTCGCCGAAGCGATCATTCGCGAGATGGAACGATAACCGCGCGCGCCCCGCGTTCAGGATTTCAACGGCTGGGCGTCGGCCGCCGCGGGCTCGGCAAGCTGAAGCTCGACCGCGGCTGCCAGGTCGGCCACCGTAGGCGCGTCGAAGAGAAGCCGCAGCGGCACTTCGATACGGAAGAGCTCCAGGATGCGCGCAATGATCCGGCTGGCAATCAACGAGTCTCCTCCAAGATCGAGGAAGCGGTCCGCGCGGCCGATCTGATCCAGCTCCAAAAGCTCGGCCCAGAGCGCCGCGATTTTTTTCTCCACCGCCGTGCGTGGCAGAAGAAAAGGCGTTTCAGGGTCCCGACGCGTCCCGCCGAGCGCCGCAAGGCCGCGGCGGTCGACCTTTCCCGGGCCGATAAGCGGCAGGGCGTCCAGGTAGACGAAAGACGACGGAATCATGTAATCGGGCAAGGCAGCTGCCAGAGCTTTTCTGATCGCGGCAACCGTGGGCGGCGGCTCTGCGGCCGGCACGATATAGGCCGCGACGATCTGATCGCCGTGGGCGCGCTGCCGGATGGTCACGGCGGCTTCTTTGATCTCGGCGAGCGCGATCAAGGCGGCTTCGATCTCGGCCAGCTCGACGCTGTAGCCTCTGATTTTCACGTGGAGATCCTTGCGCCCGCGGTGGAGCAGGCAGCCATCGGGAAGTATGCAACCCAGATCGCCGGTGCGGAAGATCCGCGCGTCGCCGCCTTGCGGGTCGGGAAGAAAGGCGGCTTCGGTAAGATCGGGCCGGCGCCAGTATCCCGGCGAAAGGTGGCGGCTGCGCACGGCGATCTCGCCTGTTTGTCCAACACCGACCGCGCCGCCATCCGCATCGAGCAGCAGAACTTCGCATCCTTCCATGGGATAACCGATGGGAACGACATTCTCCGCCAGCGGAGTCTGGCGGTCCATAAAGAAGACTCGAGTGCTGCCGACTTCTGCCGTCGACAGCATGTTGATCGCCAGGCACTCCTTCGGAAAGTGCTTTTGATAAATCTCCATGTCGCTCTTGTGCACCGGCTCGCCGCTCAATTTGAGCAAGCGCACGCTGGAAAAATCCTCAGCTCCGGTCAACGTGCTGCCGAAATGGCGAAAGAGCGTCACGACCGAATTGAAAATCGTGATTTTTTCGCTGGCCAGCCAGGCAGCCAGGGGAACCAGCCCGCGCGCTTTGACGTCGAAGGGAACGACCGCGGCGCCGCACAGCAGAGCGCCGAAGAGGTCGCGGATCGAGCCGCTCACGTTGAGCGCGCGTAACAGGCTGAGACGATCGCCCGGTGAAAGATGGACGACGTTGATCCAGCCGCGGGTTTTGTGAAGCACGTTGCGGTGATTCTGAACCACGCCCTTGGGCTCGCCCGTCGAGCCCGAGGTGTACATGAGATAACCGAGGCAATCGGGCGCGATCTGCAGACCGGGATTTTCGTTCGAAAGGCCCGCTTCCAGATCATCGACGTTGATGACGGCGACGGCCTTGCCGGCGAGCGCGCAGGCGGACCTGTGGTTGTCGTTGTCCGCAAGGATGAGCCGGATCTCCGCGTCGTCTAGAATGAACCGGTTTCGAGCTTCGGGCGCGCCGGGATCGAGCGGCACATAGACTTTGCCTGCCTTGAGACCTCCAAGCGTCGCGGCGATGGCGGCAGCCCCCGGGTTGCAAAGCAGCCCCACCTGCTCTTGCTTTTCACCGCGGATTCCCAAAATGGCATGGGCGATCCGATTCGCGGCGCGATTCAGCTCCGCATAGGTGAATTCTCGATCGCGGGTTTTGACGGCCGGCCGCAGGGCATGTTTCCGCACCTGATCTTCGAAGCGCTCCGGGATCGACTGCTCGGTCTCCTCCCTGCGAAATTCGATGAAGGGCTCGGAGGGGTGAAAGCACCTGGCGCGCAACGCTTCCTGTTCCGGCGGAAGAAGCGCAACGTCATCGAAACAAACCGCCATGGCGCGGCGGTTTGTATTACAATCCTGGAATGATTGCAATCAGCCGTTGGGACAGATTACCCATTGCCTCGGGTAGGCATGGAGCGATTCGCAGCCGGTTTTCTTCACCACCAGCGTCTCGCCGAATTGCAGCCCCATCTTTTCGTCGTGGGTGATCAGATTGGGCTGGATGACGATCACCATGTTTTCGCGGAAGATCATTGCCTTCGACTCGTGGCGCTTGCGGGTTTTGGTCTGGAAGATCGGCGGGTATTGATTGACGCCGTGCACCAGATCGTCGTAGGTGCTGAAGCCGCGCCGGTGAATGATCTCGGCGGCTTCTTCGGCCTCGGTCGTCGTCGCGCCGTCTTTGATGACTTGCGACAATAGCTCGAAGGCCTCCAGCGCCGCGTCGTGCATCTTTTGCCATTGCGGCGTCGGAGCTTCGCCGATCGAAAAGGTCCGGTGAATCTGGCCGCTGTAGCCGGAATAGGCGCCGCTGATTTCACTGATCAGCGCGTCGCCTTTCTGCAATTTGCGGCTCGAGTGAAACTGCGACGGCACGGGAAAATCGGGCTCGCGCATGGGCATGCTGCTGATGAAATGAATGCCGGCGTAGCCGCCCGCTTTGAGATACACCGGCTCGATGATCGCCGGAATCTCGTCCTCGCGCAGGCCCGCGCGCAGATTTTCCGCCAGCGCCTGAATGGATTGATCGGTGAGTTGCGAGGCGAAGCGAATGCGCTCGATCTCTTCGGCGCTGCGCACCGTGCGCATCAGGCGCAGCTTGGCGCCGAGATCGACGAAAGCGGCGCTGGGAAATTTCTCACGAAGCCGGTTGTAGACCTGGTAGGAGATCGCGCCGACCAGGCCGATTTTTTTTGCTTCCAGTCCGCGCTCGCAAATCAGCTCGACGACGCTCTGGGTGGTATTCGCTCCCGCCCAGCGCACGTCTTGGATCCAGGACATCACCCGCGCCATCGGGTAGTGGTTGAACAGCTGCATCAAAATCACCGGCGCTTTCCCGGCCTGCATCAGCAGATAGGCTTCGCGGCTGCTCGGCCAGTCGCTCAGCCAGTAAATGTCGGACGCGTAACGGCCGCTGCCGTAAAACAGCACGGCATCGACGCCTTCCTGCTCCATCAAGCCGTAAACCGCGCGATGCCTTCGTTGAATTTCCGCGTCTGAGAAAGTCGGATAGTCGGAACGTTGCCGCATGAAAAAAACCTCCGGGAAAACCTGTTCGTGGGAACCAGAAGAGAGTCTCGAGCCGCCTTGCAGTCGGCTTCAGCTGTACCACCGGAGCGCGGATCGAGGCAACCGCCGGCGCGAGCGGCGCGCGCGCCTGGACATTTTTCTCGGCGCATGCGACTCTGCGGCTACTCATTTTTCCGGCAGGAGGCTTGAGATGACGACGGTTTCCAACATGCGAACGATGCTCGCGGCGGCTTGGCTGGCGCTGGCGTTGGCCGGCGCGTGCGCGCAGGCGCAGTCGGGCAAGGCCGATTACCAGCCGCAGGTCGGCCAGGAAGGCAAGGATGTGATCTGGGTGCCGACGCCGCAGGCGCTGGTCGACAAGATGCTCGATATGGGCAAGGTCACGGCGCAGGATTACGTGATCGATATCGGCTCGGGCGACGGCCGCACGGTGATCACCGCGGCCAAGCGCGGCGCCAAAGCGCTCGGCATCGAATACAATCCCGACATGGTCGAGTTGTCGAAGCGCAACGCCGCGAAGGAAGGCGTGAGCGACAGAGCGAGCTTCGTCAAAGCCGATCTCTTCGAAAGCGATTTTTCCCAGGCCACCGTGATCACGATGTTCCTGCTGCCGGATATCAACCTCAAGCTGCGGCCGAAAATACTCAATCTCAAGCCGGGCACGCGCATCGTTTCCAATTCTTTCACCATGGGCGACTGGGCGGCCGACGACACGGTGATCGCCAAGGACGGCTGCATTTCGTACTGCACGGCGTATCTCTGGATCGTGCCGGCGAAAGTGGAAGGCAGCTGGAAGCTCGAGGACGGCGAGCTGAGCCTTAAACAAACCTACCAGGTAGTTTCCGGCACGCTGCGCCGCGGCGCCAGCACCGTGCAGATCGCCAACGGCAAGCTCAACGGCGATCAGATCCTGTTCAATGCGGCGGGCTCGCTCTACACCGGGCGCGTGCGCGGCGACGCCATGGAAGGAACGATCAGCTCGGGCGGCAATTGGAAAGCGACGCGGGCCGCAAAGTAAAATGATCGCGCGGGAAAATCCCATCAACCGGCTCCGCGTTGTTCGCTCGCTTTACTGGAGTTGGTTCTTCGCGGCGGCGCTGGCGTCAGCCGCGGGCGCGCAGCCGGCCCAGCCGGATTACACGCCGCGCGTCGGCCAGGCGGGAAAGGACGTGGTGTGGGTGCCGACGCCGGATGCGATGGTCGAGAAGATGCTCGACATGGCGAAAGTGACGGCAAACGACTACGTGATCGATCTGGGCTCGGGCGACGGCCGCACGGTGATCACCGCGGCCAAGCGCGGCGCGCGCGCCCACGGCATCGAATACAATCCCGACATGGTCGCATTGTCGAAGCGCCACGCCGTCGAAGCGGGCGTCGCCGACAGAGCCACTTTCGCCAAGGCCGATCTTTTCGAGAGCGATTTTTCCCGGGCGACGGTGATCACGATGTTTCTTCTGCCGCAGATCAACCTGAAGCTGCGCCCGAAGATTCTCGATCTCCAACCCGGCACGCGGATCGTGTCGAACAGCTTCACCATGGGCGATTGGCCGCCGGACGAGACTGCGACGGCGGGCGGCGATTGCGACACCTGGTGCACGGCGCTGTTGTGGATCGTGCCGGCGAAAGTGGAAGGGCGCTGGCGGCTGGGCGACGGGGAATTGACCTTGACGCAAACTTTTCAGAAGGTCGCCGGCACCTTGAAAACCGCCAGCAACGCGGCGGCGATCCAAAATGGGCGGCTGATCGGCGATGAAATTCACTTCACTGCCGCCGGCAGGGATTATTTCGGACGGGTGAGCGGCGACACGATAGCCGGCACGGTCAACGGCGCGGCCTGGGCGGCGAGGCGCGCGAGTCGATGACGGGCGCCAGGCTGGAAAGAGTGATTCACCCCGGAGATACTTCAGACCTATCGGCTATGCGAGCTTTTTTAATCGCCTTGCAGCTGATCCTGATCGTCGCGCCAGGTCCGGCGCGCGCGGCGGGCGAGGATTACACGCCCAAGCCGGGGCAACCGGGCAAAGACATCGTGTGGGTGCCGACGCCCTCGGCGATGGTCGAAAAGCTCCTCGACATGGCGGAAGTCGCGCCCGGCGATTACGTCGTCGATCTCGGTTCCGGCGACGGGCGCAACGTGATCGCCGCGGCGAAGCGCGGCGCGCGCGCCCACGGCATCGAATACGACGCCGACCTGGTGGAGTTTTCCAGACGCGCCGCGGCGAGAGCGGGCGTTGCGGACAAGGCGACATTCGAGAAAGCCGATATTTTCGCCAGCGATTTTTCCAAGGCCACTGTCGTCGTTCTGTTTTTGACGCCGGAGATGAATATCCGGCTCCGGCCCAGGCTGCTCGCGCTCATGCCGGGCTCGCGCATTGTCGCCAACACTTTCGCGATCGGCGACTGGAACGCCGATCGCATGGCGACGGCGACGGACAACTGCGATAAATGGTGCACCGCCCGGCTGTGGATCGTGCCGGCGAAAGTCGCCGGCACCTGGAAGCTCGCCGAGGGCGAGCTCAAGCTCAAGCAGATCTATCAGACTTTCACCGGCGCGTTGAAAGGCGCGCGCGAATCCTTGCCGGTGGCGGGCAAACTCCGCGGCGAGGAGATTTTCTTCAACAGCAAGACCACCCAGTTCACCGGGCGCGTCAGCGGCGCCGCCATCGACGGCATCGCGCGCACCGCCGGTGTGGATCGCCCGTTTCACGCGGCGCGCGTCGGCGACTAGCGCGCGCTCGCGGCCCCGGCAAAGCCGTCGCTAAATTCTCTCGCGGCGCAATCTATTTGATGCGCAGCAATCGTCTGGCGTTGCCTTCGAGCAGGAGCAGCTTGTCGGCGTCCGGAATGTCCAATTGCTCGATCTTCTTGGCCGCGTCCCAGTCGCCCAGATCGTACGGGTAATCCGTTCCCACCATGATGTGATCGACGCCGCCCAGGCCGATCAGATACTTGATCGTGTCGAGGCGGTAGATCATGTCGTCGTAATAAATATTTTTGAGATAGGCGCTCGGCGCCATCTTCGCTTTGGCCGCGCGCGCGCCGGCGCGCACTTCCCAGCCGCGATCGAAGCGGCCGAGGTGATAGGGGAAAAATCCGCCGCCGTGGAGAATGCAGAGCTTTAGGTTGGGAAAACGGTCGAACACCCCGCTGTAGGTCAGGAAGCCGAAGCAAAGCGCGCTGTCGGCGGGATTGCCGCAGATGAGCTTCAGGCCGTAGGGATTCATCTTGTCGGCGCCGGCGACATCCTCGGGATGCATGACGACCATCACGTCGAGCTCCTGGGCCTTGGCCCAGAAGGGATCGAAATCGGGAGTGCCGTAATAGTTGCCGTTGACGTTGGTGCCGATGTAGCCGCCGCGCAGATGGAGATCGCGCACGGCGCGCTCGAGCACTTTCGCCGCGCGCGGCGGATCCTGCAGCGGGACCGACGCCATGCCGACGAAACGATCGGGATAGCGTTTGATCAGATCGGCGATGCCCTCGTTGTAGACGTTGCACCAGTTCTCGCCCTGCGCGCCGGTGAGGCGGTAGCCCAGGGTGGCGGTGTGCGCTTCCAGCGCCGCCATCGCGAGCTTGGAGTCGCTCATCATTTTCAGCCGCTCGTCGATCGCCGGCAGCTCGGGATGCAACAGGAACGGCGGCCCGCCGGCGAAAGAAAGCGATTGCTGCCCGTCTTTTTCGACCAGCTCGACGCCGAGCTGCTTGCCGTTTTTTCGCGCTTCTTCGAGGAGGCTTTTGGGCACGTAATGATGGTGAATGTCGATGGCACAGGCGTTCATGGCCGATGGTTCCTTCGTCTGGATTTATTTTGGAGCGATACAAATTTAGCACACACCCCGGCCCTCTCCCAGCGGGAGAGGGCCAGGGTGTGCGGTTAAAATTGAAATTAGCGGTAAACGTCAGTTAGGCAGGCACAACTGCTGGCGGCGCACTTTGCCGGGGAATACGTCGCGGCACTCGCCGTCTTCGACGACCGTGGCGCCGTTCACGACTACGGCTTTCATGCCCGGCGGATGGCGCCGCACTTCCTGGGCGTCGACCATGTCGGGGAGTTTTTTGCTGACCAGATCGTCGATCTTGTCGGCGTCGAACACGGTCACGTCGGCCGGCATGCCTTCTTTGAGCACGCCGCGGTTCAGGCGCAGCCGCCGGGCCGGAAAGCCGGTGAGCTTGTGCACCGCCTCTTCCAGGCTGAAGAGGTTTTTCTCGCGGCGCCAGTAGCCGAGAATTTTGGTCGGCGCACCGTGCCAGAAGAAGCGGTCGAGATGCGCGCCCACGTCGGTGCCGATGAGGCTGGTGTCGGATTTGATCATCTCGGCGAGCAGCTCCGGATGCGCGTTGGCGAGGCCGTGGTAGCAGATGCGCGAGCTCAAATTATCCTCGAGCCAGGTGTCGAAGAAAGCGTCCGCCGGCGTTTTCTCGGTGAGCCGGGCGATCTCGGCGACATTTTTCAGCTCGAGCTTTTTGAGCTCCGTTTTTTCCAGATGCTCGAACACGACGCGGTCCCAGCCGTGCCACTCGGGAAATTCGAGCTTGTCTTCGCAGGCGATGCGTTCCTGCTCGATCTTGCGGCGGATGTCTTTGTCACGAAGCTTCGTCTTGATGTCGCTCGAATTTTTGATCGCTTCCCAGGTCGGCAGGCCGTTGAACAGAAAACAATCGTCGAAATCGAAGCGGCGGATGTGCTGATAGGGGATCACCACGCCGTAGATATCCTGGCCGCGCCGCTGGGCCTCCTGCATGTACTCGATCGACTTCATGCCCGCCGCCTTGGCGCCGGGGCGGACGCGAAACTCGTTGCCGATCTGCAGGCCGTGGATTTTCGTCAGCATCTCCGGCACCCCGGACTCGGGCTGGAGCACCATCTGAAAGCCGTTGAACTGAAAGCAGCCGTGGTATTCGTCGGTCACGTTGGCGAGCTCGACGATTTCCTTGTGGGTCGCGAACGTGCTCGGCGTGCCGGCATGGATCGCCGGGCCGCCGCGCGGGCTGGTGGAAAAGCCGATGGCGCCGAGCTCCATCCCTTCGCGCACCATCTTTTTCATCTCGTGCAATTCCTCCGGGGTCGATTCCCGGGCGTAGGCCGCTTCGCCCATGACGGTCAGGCGCACCGGTGAATGGGGCATGAGCGGCAGACAGTTGATCGCGACTTTGCCTTCGAGGTAATTCAAATAATCGCCGAAGGTGTTCCACTTCCAGTCCTTGTCGTCGACGTACTTGTCGAGCACGCGGCGCAGATACTGGACCAGCACCTGGCGCGGCTCAGCTTTGGGCGGCACCGGCGCGCAGGAAGCGCCGCAGTCGCCGATGACGATGCTGGTCACGCCGTAATTCACCACCGGGTTGCCGTTCGGATACTGCACCACGAAGGCGTCCATGTGGGTGTGGGAGTCGATGAATCCCGGCGCTACGACGTGCCCCTTGGCGTCGATTTCTTTTTTGCCTGCGCCGAGATTTTTGCCGATAGCGGAAATCTTTTCGCCGTCGATCGCCACATCGGCGCCGTAGGCCGCGCTGCCGGTGCCGTCGATCACCGTGCCGTTCTTGATCACCAAATCGTGAGCCATAACCGCAACTCCTTCCTTTTGGTCGAACAGGTTATTTGCTTATCCCACCGAAGGCGCGGGGCTGTCAACGGCTCCGGAAAGGTTAGAGTCTTGGTCGGGCGGCGCGGGTTTGCAGAGCAAAGAATCGGCGGATCTGAGTTGTGGATACGCTGAGATGTCTCGCGCTTGAGCGTTTTTGCACGCCAGACGCCAGACCCTAAACTTCCAACGGTTCTTACATGGCGTCTTCCGGCCGCTCGTATTTGGCCTTGCCCATGCGCTCTTTGAGGGTCGGGTAGGCCACGGTGAAAACCGTGATCGCGATCAGGATCAGCACGGTGGGGAAGAGCAGCCATTTGGCGCCGTAAGCGGCCGTGGAAATCCACAGGTAATTCTCGGCGATCTTCCCGAGGGTGAGCCCGAGGACCAGCGGCGGCCGCGGCCAGCCGAACTTCATCATGAAGTAGCCGATGAAGCCGAAGGTCAGCGTCACCAGCATGTCGGCGAGGTCGTTGTTCGCAGTGAACGAGCCGATGAACACGAGAAACAGCAGAAACGGAATCAGCAGGGTGCCGCGCACGAAGGTCAGCGCGGCCAGATGATTCAAGATCAGAAAGCAAAGGCCGGCGACGATGATGTTTGAAAGGATCAGCACCCAGACCATCGAAAAAGTCACGTCGAGGCGCGACTTGAGCATTTCCGGTCCGGGATTCAGACCGACGATCAGCATGGCGCCGAGCAAAAGCGCCATGGAGCCGCTGCCGGGAATGCCGAAGGCCAGGGTCGGAATCAAGTCGCCGCCGCGGGTCGAGTTGTTCGCTGCGCCGGGACCGAGGACGCCTTCCACCGCGCCCCTGCCGGCGCGCGATTTGTCTTTCAGGCTCTGCACCGCGTGGGCGTAGGAAATCCACTGCGCCACGTTGGCGCCGAGCACCGGCAGCACGCCGAAGTACACGCCGATCAGGCTGCAGCGCGTGACCAGCGCCCAGTGGCGAAAGGTGTCCTTGACGCCTTCCAGCACGCCGCTGAGCTTTTCCTGCTTTTCGCTCGAGATGCTGGTGCCGCGCACGGCGAGATCGACGATCTCCGGGATGGCGAACAAGCCGACCACCACCGGCACCAGGTCAAGACGGTCCCAGAGGTAAAGCGTGCCGAAGGTGTAGCGCAGCGAGCCGGTCTGCGGATCGACGCCGATGGCGGCGAGCATCAGGCCGATGCCGCCGGAAAGAAGGCCTTTGATCAGCGACGGGCCGGCGAGCGTGCCGATGAACGTGATGCCCATGATCGCGATGATGAAAAGCTCCGGCGAGCCGAACAATAAAACCAGCGGGCGCACGATCGGAATCGAGAGCGCCAGCGACAGCGCGCCGATCACCGAGCCGAAGAGCGAGCTCATGATCGCCGCGCCGAGAGCGCGGCCGGCCTCGCCGTTTTTCGACATGGGGTAGCCGTCGAGGATCAACGCCGCCGAAGATCCTTCGCCGGGAATGCCGAAGAGAATCGAAGTCAGGTCGCCGGTGGTGCCGGTGACCGCCAGCATGCCGAGCAGAAACGCGAAGGCCGAGATCGGCTCTTTGATCGAATAGGAGAACGGCAGCATGAGCGCGAGGGTCGAGAGCCCGCCGATGCCGGGCAGCAGGCCGACCCAGAATCCGATGGCGATTCCGAGAAGCATGTAGCCGAAGGCGGGCCACGCCACGGTTTGCCAGAATCCGCTTATGAACGCATCAAGCATCGAGTTCTCCTGAGACCGCGAACGATTCGGTGCTCATTACCGCATAATCCCAGAAGGGTCAATAACGATGGGGAAAAAGCACAGGTCAAACGCGGCCACGCGGCCGCTGCGGCGGCGCCGGCTGAAGGCGCGAAATTATTTGACCAGCAGCTTTTTGAGCCACTCGACGACTTCGGGCGGCTGATCGATCACTTCCTTGGCCAGCACCTGAAGCTCTGCGCCGCCGATCGGGCGGATCTCCCAGCCGCTGCGCCTGGCTTCGGCGAGAAAATCGGGGTCGCGGACGGTTTTGTCGAACGCTTCGCGCAGCATCGCGACGCGGTCTTTGGGAATGCCCGGCGTGGCGAGAATCGGCCAGGAGCCGAAGCCGCCGGCGCCGAGGTAGACGAAAGCCTGGCGCCGTTTGGTTTCCGGGGTTTTGTACTGCTCCATCAGCTCGTACAGGGTCGGCACGTCGGGCAGCTTGGGATTGCGCTGGCGCGGGGTCTGGATCAGCACGCGGACAAAACCGTTTTTATACCAGGTGATGAACGGCTCGCGCGCGAAGAACGCCGCGATCGTGATCGCGCGGCAATGCACTTCGCCGCGCTCCATCGCGAGATCCTGCTCGGCGCCGCCGGGATAGCCGGTGATGATGCGAAAGCGCAGGCCGATGGTTTCCTCGAACAATTTCGGAATGTCGTGGCCGTTGGTGCCGACGCCGGTGGCGGAGCAGCGCGGCGGCTCCTTGGCGGTGCGGATATCGTCGAGCGTCTTGTAGGGCGTGTCGGCGCGCATGAACAGCAGCGAGCCGTCTCGCTCCGGCGAGCCGATCCAGGTGAATTTGGGCCAATCGAATTTCACTTCCTTGCTGCCGGTGAGCTGGGCGTAGTAAAGCGCCGGCGAAACCGAGCCGAGCGTGAGGCCGTCCGGTTTGGCGATCGCGTAGACGTGATTGGCGGCGATGATCGTGCCCGCGCCCGGCATGTTCTGCACCAGGATCGCCGGATTCCCCGGAATATATTTGCCCATGCTGCGCGAGTAGGCGCGCGCGAAAAGATCGTGAGTGTCGCCGGGCAAATTGCCGACGATAATGCGAACGGTCTTGCCTTGATAGAAAGACGTCTGCGCTTGCAGCTGAGCGCCGGCGAGCACGGCGCAGAGCAGCGCGAGAATGAAAGGTTTCAGCATCGCTGAATGATTGGAGTGCTGGAGTAACGGAGCGACCGATCCGGAGCTCCACCACTCCATCACTCCATTTTTCTTCAATTCCCCAGCACCCATTTCATTTTTTCGATCACGTCTTTGGGCTGGTTGACGACTTCCTTGGACAGGGATTCGAGCTCGGCGCCGCTGAGCGGCTGCATTTCCCAGCCGCGCTTGTTGGCCTCGGCGGTCAGCTCCGGATCGCGCATGGCCTGGCTGTAGGCGTCGCGGAGAATTTTCGCGATCTCGGGCGCCACGCGCGGCGGCGCGGAGATCGGCCGGCCGAGCGTCGCCGCGGTGAGAATCACTTTGGCGAGGCGGCGCCCGCTTTCCGGCGTCTTGTACTGCTGCATCAGCTCGTTCAACGTCGGCACGTCCTTGATGCGCTCATCGCGCCTGGCGCCGCTTTGCACCACCACGCGGGTGAAGCCGGTTTTGTGCCAGCGTTTGTACGGATCGCGGCCGAAGTAAGTCGCGACCAGCGGCGACCAGCAGACCACTTCGTTTCGCTCCACGGCGAGATCGATCTCCGAGCCGCCCTGATAGCCGCTGACGATGGTGGTTTTGATGCCGAGGGTTTCTTCCAGCAGGCGCGGAAAGTAGTGGCCGGTGGTGCCGGTGCCGGTGCTGCCGCAGCGCGGCGGCTCCTTGGCATTGCGCAGGTCGTCGATGGTTTTGAACGGCGCGTCGGTGCGAATGTAGTGGAGCACTTCGTTTTGCTCCGGCGAGCCGATCCAGGTGAATTTGCCCCAGTCGAATTTCACCTCCGGGCGGCCGACGAGCTGATCGAAATAAAGCGCGGGATTGAACGCGCCCATGGTGAGACCGTCGGGCTTGGCCACGCTGTAAACGTAATTGGCCGCTACCGCGCCGCCGCCCCCCGGCATGTTCTGCACCACGACGGTCGGATTGCCGGGAATGTGCTTGCCGATGTGCTGCGCCATCAGGCGCGCCCAGAGGTCGTAGCCGCCGCCGGCGGAAGAGCCGACGACGACGCGGATGGTTTTGCCCTGGAAAAAATTCGCCTGCGCGGCGGCGCCGCGGGCGCTCGCGGCGAATCCAAAGAGCGCCGCCAGCGCAGCCAGGCAGCTGATTTTCGTTTTCATGATCACATACCCACCAGTTTTTTCACTTTCTCGACCACGTCGGGCGGCGCGGTCATGACTTCCCTGGCCAGCGCATCGAGCTCTTCGCCGGTGGCAGGATCGATGTCGAGACGCCGCTTCTCGGCCTCCGCTCGAAGCGCGGGATCGTTGATCGCTTTATTGAACGCCTCGCGGATGATCTTCACCCGATCGGCCGGCACGCCGGGAGGAAAAACGATCGGCCGGCCGAACTCGTCGGCGGCGACGGCGACCTTCACCAGGCGCCGGGTGGCTTCGCCGGTTTTGTATTTGTCCATCAGCTCATTGAACAGCGGCACGTCTTTCAGGCGCGGGTCGCGCTTGGCGCCGGTCTGGTAGAGCACGCGGACAAAATTCTTTTTGCGCCAGGTGATGAACGGCTCGCGCGCGAAAAAGGCGTTGACCGTGAAGGCGCGGCACATCACCTCGCCGCGCTCGACGGCGAGGTCGATGTCCTGGCCCGCGACGTAACCCGGCACCACGTCGAATTTCGCGCCGACGGCTTCTTCGAGGAGCTTCGGCATGTAATAGGCCGAGGAAGTCACGCCGGTGGCGCCGCACTTGGGCGGCGTCGCCGCCGTGCGCACGTCTTCGATGGATCGGTACGGCGTGTCGGCGCGCATGTACATGAGGCTGTTGGAGCTCACCGTGCTGCCGATCCAGATGAGTTTCGCCCAGTCGAATTTCACCTCGGGCCGCTTGGCGAGCTGCTCGAAGTAGAGCGCGGGGTAGATCGCGCCCAGAGTGAGGCCGTCGGGTTTGGTCGTGCTGTAAAGCTGATTGGTGGCGATCAGCCCGGCGGCGCCGGCGACGTTTTGAATGATGATGTTGGGATTGCCGGGAATGTATTTGGGCATGAACTCCGCGACCAGGCGCGGATAGAGATCGTAAACGTCGCCGGCCTTGGTGCCGACGATAATTGTAATCGTCTTGCCCTGATAAAAGGGCGTCTGCGCGCGCACGGGCGCGACGGCAAACAGGACAAAAAGAAGCAAGAGAACTCTTACCGGCATCGGGGTCTCCTCCTCATGGATGCTGATGAACGCGTGTCTATTCGCCCAGAAGCTTGCGCATGCGCGCGACCACGTCGGGCGGCGTGGTCATGACCTCTTTCGCCAGGGTTTCCATTTCTTCCCCGTGGGTCGGGTCGATTTCGAGGCGGCGTCTTTCCGCCTCGGCGAGAAAGGCCGGATCGCTGATCGTCTTGTCGAAAGATTCGCGCAGTATCTTCAAACGCTCGGGCGGCACGCCGGGGCCGGTGACGATGGGACGGCCGAAGTCGCCGGAGGCGAGAATCACTTTGGCGAGGCGCCGGCCGCTTTCCGGAGTTTTATATTTGTCCATCAATTCATAAATCGTCGGCGATTCTTTGATGCGCCCGTCGCGCTTGCTGCCGGTCTGGATCAAAACGTTGGTGAAATTGCGCTTGCGCCAGGAGATAAACGGCTCGCGCGCGAAATAGGCGGTGATCGTAAAGGCGCGGCATTGCAGCTCGCCGCGCTCCACCGCGAGATCAATGTCCTGGCCCGAGGTGTAGCCCGACACGATGTCGAATTTAGTGCCGAGGGTCTCGTCGATGATCTTGGGAATGTAATAGCCCGCTGAGCTGATGTCGGTGGCGCCGCACTTGGGCGCGGTCGCCGCCTTGCGCACGTCTTCGATGGATCGGTACGGCGTGTCGGCGCGCATGTAGAGAAGCTGATTGGAGGTGACCGTGCTGCCGATCCAGCCGAACCTGGCCCAGTCGTATTTGACCTCGGGCTTTTTGATCAGCTGATTGAAGTAAAGCGCCGGATAGATGGCGCCGAGCGTGAGGCCGTCGGGCTTGGCGACGCTGTAAACCTGATTGGCGGCGATCAGCGAGCCCGCGCCCGGAACATTTTGCACGATGATGTTCGGGTTGCCCGGGATGTACTTGGGCCAGTATTCGGCAAGTAGGCGCGGGTAGAGATCGTAGACGTCGCCGGCTTTGGTGCCCACCGCGATGGTGATGAGCTTGCCTTGATAGAAAGGCGCCTGCGCGAACAGCGCGCCGTGCCAACCGAGGATGAGAACCAGGACGAGAATCAGAAACATAAAGGTCTCCTTCCCGCCGAAAAAGTGGCCGAGCATAGCCCTCGGGGCTGCCGCCGCGCAACAGTCCCGAGGGCGGGCTCGCGGCTTGTTTATTTTCCGCTCAGCAATTTCTCCATGCGCTGCACCACGTCGGGAGTCGCGCCCATCACTTCCCTGGCCAGCGATTCAAGCTCGCTGCCGGACGCGGGGTCGAGCTCGAGCCGGCGCTTTTCCGCGGTGGCCTGGAGCGCCGGATCGGCGAGCGATTTATCGAAGGCGTCGCGCAGAATCTTCACGCGATCCGCGGGCACGTTGGGCGGCAGGACCAGCGGGCGGCCGAACTCTCCGGCGGAGAGCACGACCTTCGCCAGGCTGCGGCCGGCGGCGCTGGTTTTGTTACTTATCCATGAGCTCGTAGATCGTCGGCGCGTCCTTGAGCCGCGGGTCGCGCTTGAGGCCGCTCTGCATCAAAGCGTTGACGAAGCCGCGCTTGCGCCAGGAAATAAACGGCTCGCGCGCGAAGTAAGCCGTGATCGTGAACGCGCGGCAGACCACCTCGCCGCGCTCCACCGCGAGGTCGACGTCCTGGCCGGACTGGTAGCCGAGCACGATGTCGAACTTGGTGCCGAGGGTTTCTTCCATCAGCTTGGGCAGATAGTAGCCGGTGGAAGTAATGCCGTTGGAGCCGCACTTGGGCGGCGTGGCGGCGCGCTTGATGTCGTCCATGGATTTGTACGGCGCGTCCGAGCGCATGTACAGAAGGTGGTTCGAAGTCACCGGGTTGCCGATCCAGCCGAACTTGGTCCAGTCGAATTTCACCTCGGGTTTTTTGGTAAGCTGCTCGAAGTAAAGTGCGGGATAGATCGCGCCGAGGGTCAAGCCGTCGGGTTTGGCCAGGCTGTAGACCTGGTTGGCCGCTATCATCGACGCGGCGCCGGGAACGTTCTGAATGATAATGTTTGGACTGCCGGGAATGTATTTCGGCATGAACTCGGCGAGCATGCGCGGATACAAATCGTAGGCGTCGCCGGTCTTGGTGCCGACGATGATGGTGATGGTCTTGCCCTGGTAAAACGGCGTCTGCGCCGGCGCCGGCGCCGGGCTCAGCAAAAGCGCCAGGAAAAAAAGCCAAAGATTCCTCATTACGAAAAAAAACCTCCTGTCGGATGATTCGCGAAAGAATCTGCCACAAATCGAGTCTGAGTCAACCGGTTGGCCGCGAGGGCCGCGTGGACGGCGGCGATTTGAACACTGCGGGCGGCGGGATTTTCTATTCAAGAATTTTTCTGACGCGCTTCAGCACCCCGGGGGGCTGGTTCATCACGCGTTGGGCCAGGGCCTGCAACTCTTCGCCGGTCATCGGCTCCATGTCCATGCGCGCCTTTTTGGCTTCGGCGACAAGCTCCGGGTTGTTTATCGATTTGACGTAGGCCTCGCGCAGGATATTCACCCGCTCGGCGGGCACGCCGGGACCCACGAGCATCGGCCGGCCGAAGTCGCCGCCGCGCAGGATCACGTCCGCGACCCGGCGGCTTTCGTCGGGAGTATTTTCCTTTTCGAAGATCTCGTAGATCGTCGGCACGTCGCCCAGGCGCGGGTCGCGCTTCTCGGCGGTTTGAATCACGTGGCGGTCGAAGCCGCGCTTGTGCCAGCCGTCGAAGGGCTCGCGGCCAAAATGCGGCGCGATGGTCATGCCGCGGCACTGCACTTCGCCTTTTTCCACCGCGATGTCGATCTCGCTGCCGCCGGCGTAGCCGACCACCGAGTTGATCTTCACGCCGAGGGTGTCGTCGAGAACTTTGGCGATCAGATAATCGGCGCTGGCGGTGCCGCTGGCGCCGCACTTGGCCGGCTCGGGAAGCTTGCGCATGTCCTGGAGGGTCTTGAAGGGCGCGTCGGCGCGCGCGTACAGCACGATGTCGCTTTTCTCCGGGGTGCCGATGTAATGCATTTTGGTGATGTCGAAGCGCACTTCGGGCCGGCCCGCCAGCTGATCGAGATAGACGCCGTAATTGGGCATGCCCAACGTCAAACCGTCGGGCTTGGCCACGCGGTAAATATGATTCATGGCGATCATCGAGCCGCCGCCCGGCATGTTCTGCACCACGAAATTCGGATTGCCGGGAATGTAGAGCGGCATAAAGCGGGCGAGCAGCCGCGCCCAGCGATCGTAAAAACCGCCGGGCGTGAGACCGACGACGATGCGCACGGTCTTGCCTTTGTAGAAGGGATCTTTCTGCGCGCCCGCGGCGCGGGCCGAGAACAAAAGCGCGGCGCCGAGAAGGATTGTCAGGATGCGAGCGTGGACGGCTCTCAAGCGCGCGATCTCCTTGCGGGTAGCCCGGCGGCGCGATTCAAGATCGGCGGAAAAACGCGCTCGGCAAGGCCGCGGCGTTCATGCGGACTAGACCCAACCGAGCCAGGTTTGAATCACGCCGTCGGGGAAGGGAAGATTCAGCAGGCGCACGAACAGCAGATAGAAAAAAATGAATGCGATCACGGTGAGGGTTGCGGCCAGCTTGAACCGCTCTTTGCCCTGGAAATACATGTAGGAAAACACCACTACCGGGATGGTGATGGTGAAACCGACCAGCCAGCAGCCCAGGAAAAAGCCGATGAACCAGGAAAAAATGTTCACCGTGCGCTTGAAAGCGACCGCCGGGTCGATGTTCTTGCTCATCTGAAAGTCCACCGGCGCGGCGCTGTCGTCGGCTTTGCTTTCGATGCCTTTCAGATCGAAGATGACCTGGATGATCGCAAGCACGATCATCGGGATGCCGATCGCCCAGGGATAGAGCCGCGCCTGCATGCGCCACTCGTGGGCCTGATAAACGAACACGCAGAAAAATATCAGGGCGCAAAGACTGAAAATCACCGCCGGTCTGATCTTCAAAGCAAATTTCCTCCCCAAAAGGATCGGCGCACGCTATCAGAGTTCGCCGCGCCGGTCCATCCCGAACGCGCCGCCTATTTTTCGCTTAGCATAGAGCCGATCGAAGGGTCAACGCCTTTGCTCTTCCGTTGCTCGCGCGAGGTGTGATAAGTGAACTTCGTTCGATCGAGAATCGCCGCGCGCCCGCCTTCGCCGGCTCTAGCACAGACAGGAACTTCGATGGACTTTCGTCTTTCCGCCGAAGAAGAGGCTTTGCGCCAGAGAGTCGAGGAGTTCGTGCGCGCCGAGCTGGTGCCGCTCGAGCCCGAGTTCGCCGACGCGCCGGATATTTTCGACGGCAGCCGCTGGAAGAGCCGGGTGAAATCGAGCGCCGATCCGGAAATCCGCCGCTACCTGGCGCTCATGGAGGGGCTGGAAAAAAAGGCCGAGGCCGCCGGGCTGTGGCATCTCGACGTGCCCCGGCAATACGGCGGCATGGAGGTTAGCAACGTCGCTTTGATCGCCGTCACCGAGGAGCTGGAGAAAAGCGCGATCCCGTTCGAATTGGGCAACCACGTCTCCAATATTCTCTACAGCTGCAAGGGCGAGCAGATCGATAAGTATCTCTGGCCCTGCATCCGCGGCGAAAAAACCTCGGCCTTCGGCTTGAGCGAGCCGGCCTCGGGCGCCGATCCGTCGATGATGCAGACCACGGCAACGCCCGACGGCGATTATTTCGTCATTAACGGCACCAAGATGTTTCCGACCTTCGCCGACGTGGCGGACTTCGTGCAGCTCTTCGCGCGCCTGCCGGGCACCGCCGGGCGCGAAGGCGTGACGTGCTTTCTTATCGACACCGGCACGCCGGGGTATCGGATCGCGCGCAGCATCGCGACCATCGGCGGCACCGAGCCCTGCGAGCTCGTGTTCGAAGACTGCCGCGTGCACAAATCGCAGGTGCTCGGCGAAATCGGCAACGGCTGGGCGCTCAACCAGGCGTGGCTCGGCGCGCGGCGCTTCCAGGTCGGCATCCGCGCCCACGGCAAGTCGCAGCGGGTGCTGCGGGTGGTGCGCGAGCTGGTCAGGCATGAGCCCGCCCGCGCCGGGCAGATTGCCGCAACGGCCGGCCGATTTCTCGGCGAGATCGAAGCGCTGCGCGCGCTCACCTACGTGGGCGCCTGGAAGGCCGATCAAAAAATGGACGTGCGCTCGGAGGCGGCCAACGTGAAATTGTTCGCCACCGAGTTGCTGCACCGGATCATCGATTTCGCGCTGGAAGTCGCCGGCCAGTCGGGCCTGCGTAAAAACCACGTGCTCGCGCGCGCGTTTCGCCATGCCCGGGCCACGCGCATCGTCGAGGGGCCGTCGGAAATTCAGCGCCACATTATTCAGCGCGCTTTGTTTCGCGAAGGCGCGGCGGCCCTGGAATTGACTTAGGGGCACGGCATGCCGGGCCCGCGATCATTGTTATGGATCTCAAGCTCAGCGAAGAAGAAAAACTGATCAAGGACACCGCGGCGCAGTTCGTCGATAAAGAGCTGATCGCGCGCGAAGGCGAGTATCTGCGCCAGCCGGCGGCGTTTCTGCCGCCGGGCGCGCCGGCGCGCCGCGATCTCGACCGGCAGATCCGAAGCGAGCTGACCGCGCGCGCCCGCGAGGTCGGTTTGTGGTGCCTGGAGCTTCCCGAGGAGCTCGGCGGCTCGGGGATGAGCGCGCTGGCGCGGGTGCTGATTCACCGCGAGTTCGGCCGCTCGATCCTGCCGTTTCGCCCGGTTTCGATCCCGGCTTTTCTTTTCGAGACGCCCTACGGCGCCCGGCTCGCCGACGGCTCGGTTTCGCTGGCGCTCGCCTTTGCAGAGTCGCACCGCACCGGCGAGCTGGCGGACCTGCAGATTCTTTACCGCCAGGAACCCGACGGCAGCGTGCTGCGCGATTCTTCGATCTTCATTGCGAATCCGTCCGCCGAGCTGTTTCTGTTTCCCGCCCGCGAGCAGGGAACCCGGCGCCTGGGCTTGTTCGTCATCGCGCGCGACGCGCCGGGGGTGACGATTACGGACGAGGTCGATCTCACCACCGACGGCACGGTCGCCCGGCTCCTGCTCCGCGGCTGCAAGATTCCCAACGAGCAGCTGCTCGGCTACGAGTACGAAGCGGGAGAAACCATTGCGGCGGAGCAGCTCGGCCTGGCGGCGCGCTCGCTGGGCATCGCCATGCGCTGCCTGGCGAGCTCCATCGAGCACGCGCGCAATCGCGTCACCTTCGGCCGCCGCCTGGCCGAGCGCCAGGCGGTTCAGTGGATGCTCGCCGACCTGTCGGTCGAGATGCGCGCTTGCACGTGGCTGACTCTGGAAGCGGCGTGGCGCTGCGATCAGGAGCTGACCTACTTCGAGGAAGCGGCGCTGGCGAAAAAGCGCGCCACGAAGATGGCCTTTCACGCCGCCGACACGGCGATTCAGATCCACGGCGGCTACGGCGTCTGCAAGGAATTTCCGTTCGAAGGATTTTATCGCGAAGCGCGCCTGATGCGCCTGCTCTACGGCCGCGAGGACGAGCTTGACCGGGCGGCGGGCGCGAAATTCTTAAACGCCGAATAACGAGTGACGGTACGGCGCAGGGCGGAAGCCTGCTGCGCCCTGCGTTGCAACGATTGAAGGAGCGACCATGCGCAGAAAGAAAGTTTGTTTCGTCGGTTATGGCTCGACGGAGTACTCGCGCAAGTCGGAGGCTGCGGCGCTTTCCTATTACGCCGAGGCGATCCGCGATGCGCTCAGGAAAACCGGCATCGATAAAAAGGAGATTCGCGGCTTCTCGATCACCACCCAGGCGAGCCCCGATTATTCGCCGCACGTGGCCGAGCAGCTCGGCCTCGAAGTCGACTGGGTTTTGAACGGCGATTACGGCGGCGCGGGCGGGGTGATGAGCATCCGCCGCGCGGCGGACGCCATCGAGTGCGGCCACCTCGATCTCGCCGTGCTGGTGGGCGGCAATTCCTTCGACCGCAGCACGCCGACCCAGCGGCAGCTCGAATACCAGCGCGGCAATTTCGTCGACGTGTTCGGCTACGGCGGGCCCAATTCGCTGATGGCGCTGATCGAGCGGCTGCACATGGAGAAATACGGCACCACCCTCGAGCAGATCGGCAAGATCGCCGTGGCGCAGCGCTTCAACGCGATCAACAATCCGCAGGCGCTGTTTCGCGAGCCGATGACGATGCAGGATTATCTCAACTCGCGGATGATTTCCGACCCGATTCGGCTGTTCGACTGCGTCATGCCGTGCTCGGGCGCTGAATGCATTCTGCTCGCGTCGGAAGAGAAGGCGAAAAAGATTACCGACAAGCTGGTTTACCTGGTGACCGATGCGGAAATTTCGCACTACCAGGTCGCCAACATGCTGCCGGATAAAACCACTTTCGGCCAGAAGGTCGTCGGCGAAAGAATTTTCTCGGAGGTGAAGCGCGAAGACATCGATCTGTTCGAAATTTACGACGACTATCCGATCGCGGTGATGATCCAGATCGAGGATCTCGGCTATTGCAAGAAAGGCGACGGCGGCAAGTTCGTCGACGCGCACGATCTCACTTACAAGGGCGATTTTCCGGTGAACACGGGCGGCGGCGAATTGTCCGTCGGCCAGGCGGGTCTCGCCGGCGGCTACCTGCACATCGTCGAGGCGCTGCGCCAGCTGCGCGGCGAGGCGGACGGGCATCAAGTGAAAAAAGCCGAGCGCGCGCTGGTCACCGGCATCGGCTGGCTCAACTACGGCCGCAATCTCGGCACCACCGCCGCGCTGGTCATGGAAAGGAGAAAGTGATGGCTGAAGCAAGAATGCCGCAAAAGAGTCTGCCGAAAGTCAACAAGGTCGATCAGCCGTTCTGGGAAGGAGCCGCGGCGGGGAAGCTCATGCTGCAGAAGTGCCGGAGCTGCGGCAAGGTGCAATTCTTTCCACGCGTCGCCTGCGTCGATTGCTTCGGCGAGCTCGACTGGATCGCGGCCAAAGGAACCGGCAAAGTGCACAGCTTCACTCTGGTGCGCGTGCCGCGCAATCCGGCGTTCAAAGACGAGACGCCGATTTACTATCTCAACGTGATTCTCGACGAGGGCGTGATCATGGAGAGCCGCCTGGTCGGCGATACCAGGGAAAAAGTCAAAACCGGCGACCGGGTGAAGGCGGTGTTTCAGGAAACCCACGACCCGAAGATCAAGCTGCCGTGCTTCGAGCTGGACTAACCAATTTTGGATTTGCGATTTTAGATTTTGGATTAGGGAGAGGAGAACCCATGAAGCGATGGCGTTGTTCCAATGTCTTTTCCGACAATCCAAAATCCAAAACCTGTCCTGAGCAGAGTCGAAGGATCCAAAATCCAAAATTGATGCGGAGCTGCGCGCTGCTGATCGCGGCGCTCGCAATATTGTTTTTCCAGTTGCCGGCGCCGCTTCACGCCCAATCCAAGCCGCTGCGCGAGATCAAGGTCGGTTATCCATTGGGCGGCTCGTCCAGCTATTTCTGGGTTGCCTACCGCTCGGGCTCCTTCGAAAAGCACGGCCTGAAGCTCGAACCGATCTATATCAGAGGCGGACTGATGGGAATTCAAGCCGCGCTCTCCGGCGATTTGCCGTTGCAGCTGCAGGGCGCTTCCACGGTGGTAGCGGCCTGGGCACAGGGCGCCAAGGAGTTCCAATTCATCGGCGCCGTGGGCAATCGGCTGGATTACGTTTTGGTGGCGCATCCTTCGATCAAGCGGCCGGAGGATCTCAAGGGAAAAAGGATCGGTGTCAGCCAACTCGGATCGAGCACGGATTTCATCGCGCGGGTAGCGCTGCGACGGCTGGGACTCAATTCCGAGAAGGACGTGCAGATTGTCGGGGTCGGCGGCCAGGGAGACCGATGGACGGCGCTCACCACGGGACAAATTCAGGCGTCGGTGTTCCAATCTCCCTTCACTCTCAAGGCGCGCAAAGCGGGCTATCCCACGTTCGTCGATTTTTCCAAAGAAGATTTTGAATACACGGTCGCCGGGCCGGTGACGACCAAATCCTTCATTCGCGCCGAGCGCGAGACGGTCATGAACTTCATGCGCGGGTTGGCGGACGGCATGGATTTCTATCGCGACGATAGGAATAAAGACCGCGTGATCAAATATCTCGGCGAATACTATCGCTCCAACAACACCGAGGAGCTGGAAGAAACCCGCCGGGTGTACAGTCAGGTGACGCCCGGGCTCCCCATCGTCACGGCTAAAGCGATGGAGAACGTGATCGCCAACGACAAAAACCTGGCGGGAATGAAATTGAACGTGAATGAGCTCCTGGATTTGTCATTTCTTGAGCAGCTCGCGCAGGAAAGAAAATCGAAGCCGCGCTAAACAAAGGCAGGGAAAAATGGAATTTCAGACAATTCTTTTCGAGGTCCGCGATCAGATCGCCTTGGTGACCTTCAACCGGCCGGAGGCGATGAACGCGATGAACCGGCAGATGACCAAAGATCTCGTGGAAGCGTGCCAGCGGATCGAGGAGGACGCCGCCATTCGCGTCGCGATCTTCACCGGCGCCGGCGAGAAAGCCTTTTCCGCCGGCATGGATTTGAAAGAGCGCGCCGAGACCGCGTTCTCGCCGATCGAGCGGCGCCAGCAAAAACTCACGCAGAAAATTTACACCCAGGCGCGCGCGGTGGCGGCGATCACCAAACCGACCATCGCGGCGATCCGCGGCTACTGCGTCGGCGGCGGATTGGAATTTGCGCTGGCCTGCGATCTGCGCGTGGCGGCGGAAGACGCCAAGCTGGGGCTGACCGAAGTGCGCCGGGGCATCATTCCCGGCGCCGGCGGCACCCAGCGATTGACCCGCGCGGTCGGCGTCACCAAAGCGATGGAGATGTGTCTGACCGGCGATACGGTCAGCGGCGCGGAAGCGAAAGCGATCGGCCTGGTGAACAACGCCGTGCCCTCCGCCGATGTGCTCAAAGCCGCCGAAGAGCTCGCCGGCCGCATCCTCAAAGGCGCGCCCATGTCGGTGGCGTTTATCAAGGAAGCGATCAGGAAAGGCGTCGAGCTGCCGCTCGAAGAAGGACTGCGCCTGGAGGCCGATCTTTCGGCGCTGATCGGCAGCACCGAAGACGCCAGGGAAGGGCCGCGCGCCTTCGCCGAGAAGCGCGCGCCGGTGTGGCAAGGCAAGTAAGAATTTTGGATTTTCGATTTTGGATTGTCGGAGTAGGGAGTCCCGCCGTATGCAGGAGGGTTCCGGTGTTTTCCATAATCGAAAATCCAAAATGTAAAATTCAAAATGGAGTGATGGATGTCGGACGAAAAAGTTCTGTACGAAGTCAAAGACAAGATTGCCTGGATCACGCTCAATCGGCCGGAGTCGTTGAATGCGGTGAACCGCGACATGGTGAAAGCGATCGTCGGGTTTTGCCGCGATGCTGAAGAAGATCCCAATGTTCAGGTAGTAATCTTCAAGGCCAATGGCGAGCGCGCTTTTTCCGTGGGCGGCGATATCAAAGATCGCGCGCGCAACAACGCCGCGGCTGCCGAACAGACGGAGTCGCCGCTGGTGCAGCGCCAGGCGAAGCATTCGGCGATCCCCGGCACGCCGGCGCCGGCGATTGCGGCGATGAACAAAATCACCATCGCGCTGCTGCACGGCTACACCGTCGGCACGGGTTTGCTGATGGCGCTTGCCTGCGATATCCGCATCGCTGCCGAAGGCGCGCGCCTCGGGGTCAGCGAAGTGCGCCTCGGTTTCATGGCCGGCTCGGGGGGCACCCAGCGATTGCCGCGGCTGGTCGGCATTCCCAAAGCTCTGGAGATTTGTCTTTCCGGCGAGCTTTACGACGCGGCGGAATGCTACCGCATCGGGCTCGTCAATCAGCTCGTGCCCTACGATCAATTGATCGGTGCCGGCGAAAAGATGGCGGCGTCGTTTCTTAAAGGCGCGCCGCTGGCGCTGCGCTACATCAAGGAAGCGATCTACAAGGGCAGCGAGATGACCCTGGAGCAGGGACTGCGCTACGAATCTGATCTTCAAAGCATGATCATGCAGACCGAAGACGCCAAGGAAGGGCCGCGCGCGTTTGTCGAGAAACGCCCGGCGAATTGGAAAGGCAGATAAAACGATTTTGGATTTTCGATTTTGGATTTTGGATTGGAGAACCCGGAGAGCTACTCAAATTTCCAGAGTCTGTTGTGATTTCTCATTCGGACCATCCAAAATCCAAAACCTGTCCTGAGCTTAGTCGAAGGATCCAAAGTCCAAAATGGAAAATCGTTTGTTGATGGGCGACGGCTTGCGCCGCAACGCCGGGAAATTTCCGCTCAAGGTCGCGGCGAAAGATAACGCCGGGCAGATTACCTACGGCGAGCTCAACGCGCGGGTGAATCGGCTGGCGCACGGGCTGTTGTCGCTCGGCGTGCGCAAGGGCGACGAGGTGGCGGTCTCGGTCGGCAATCGCATCGAGCACCTGGAAATTCTTTTTGCCACCGCCAAGATCGGCGCTCTGGCGATTCCTCTCGACGTCAAATGGAAGGCGCTGGAGCTGGCGTCCGTGCTGTCGGCATTTGCGCCGCGGTTCATCATCGCGCAGGAGGATTGTCTCGGCGAGCTGGCAAAGGCTAGAGAGATCAAGGACCTGCAATCGCTTCAACAGATCGCGTTGTCGTCGGATCGCAGTTACAGCGGGCTGCTCGCCGGCCAAAGCGAGGCGGAGCCGGAAGTCGAAGTTCACGAAGATGATCCGTTCGCGGTGATGCTCACTTCGGGCACCACCGGCTTTCCCAAGGGGTGTCTGACCACGCACCGCACGTTTGTTTTTCACTGCATCAACAACGCCATCGAAAAAGGCCTCGGCGCGCACGACACGGCAATTCTCTCCTCGCCGATTTATTTCAACGCCGGGCGCTCGTTCACGCTCGGGATTGTTTACTTCGGCGGCACGATGATCGTGCACGAGCGCTTCGACGCCGAGGAGGTGCTGCGGACCATCGAGCGCGAGAAGGCGACTTACATCGGCGCGGTGCCGACCATGTGCGAGCGCATGCTGCACGCGCTGGAATCCAAAAACTACGACACGTCTTCGCTGCGCTGCCTGGCGATCACCGGCGGCAAGGTGCATCCGAAGGTGCTGGAGGATTTGAAGAATAGGCTCACGCCGAATATCTACCGCACCTACGCGTCCACCGATTCCGGACAGATGGCGATCTCCAAACCGGCCGACATGGCGCGCAAGCCCAGCGCCGCGGGACGGCCGGTCTGGTGCGTCGATCTGCGCATCGTCGACGATGACAATCAGCCGGTCAAAGTCGGCGAGGTGGGCGAGATTATCTGCCAGAGCCCGCTCGCGACCCACGGCTACTACAAGAATCCCGAGGCAACCAGCGCGTCGTTTCGCGACGGCTGGTTTTACACCGGCGATCTGGGTTACTTCGATGAAGAGGGATTTCTCTACGTCGCCGGGCGCAAAAAAGACATGGTCAAGAGCGGCGGCATCAGCATCTATCCGCTGGAGATCGAAAGTGTCATTTACGGGCATCCCGCCATCCTCGAAGCCGCCGTGATCGGCGTCCCCGATGCGCAATGGGGCGAAGCAGTGAAGGCAGTCGTGGTGCTCAAGCCCGATGCCGCGCTCGGCGGCGATGAGCTAATCGCGTTTTGCAAAGAGCGCCTCTCGGCCTACAAAGTGCCCAAGTCCGTGGACTTTCGTGACGCGCTGCCGCACACGGAAGTCGGCAAGGTGAACAAGGTCAAACTGAAGGAATTGATTGTTGCCGAGATGGGCTGAAAAAATAATCCTCGGCGGTTCGCAACGGAGAAAGGAGCGCTCGTTATGAAGGCGGCGCGCCGAATGTTTCTAATGATCCTTGCGCAGGCGGTTTTCGTAGCGGCCAGCCTCGGCGCCGCGGAGCGGCCGTTCTATCAGGGCAAGAACGTGATCTTTCTGATCAACTTCGCGGCGGGCGGGCCCACCGACATCGAAGGGCGCATCGTGGCGCGCCACCTGGCCAAGCACATTCCCGGCAATCCCGTCGTCGTGGTACAGAACATGGCGGGGGCGGGCGGCGTGACCGGCATCAATTTTCTCGGCGAGGCGGCCAAGCGCGACGGCCTGACGATGGGTTATTTCACCGGTCCGTACAATCATCAGATGATGAAAAGCCCGTCCCTGCGGATCGATCTGATGAAGGTCCCGTTCATTGCGTCGGTGCAGGGCGTCACGGTTTGCTACATTCGCTCGGATGTGCCTCCCGGTATCAAAAAGCCCACCGACATCGCCAAAGCCGAGCGCTTTCGCGCCGGCGGTCTGTCCTACGACAGCAACAAGGACCTGCGCTTTCGCCTGGCGTTCGATGTCCTCGGCGTCAAGTACGATTACGTGACCGGCTACAACAGCAGCAACGACGCGCGCCTGGCCGTGCAGCGAAACGAGATCCAATACCACGATGAAAATATTCCGGGTTACCGCGGCGTGGTCGAGCCGCAGCTGGTGAAGGGCGGCATCGTCACGCCGCTTTATTATCACGATCTCATCAGCCCCGACGGCGCCATGCGCAAGAGCCCCGATTATCCGGAGCTGAACTCGTTTACCGAAGTGTACATGCAGATTTTCAACAAGCCGCCGTCGGGCATCAAATACGAAGCGCTCAAGGCGGCGAACATGGCGAGCCAGAACATGAACCGGGTGGCGCTGCTGCCGCCGGGCTCGCCGCCGGCGGCAATCGCCGCCATGCGCCAGGCGTTTTCCTCGCTTGCCAAGGATGAGGAATTTATCGGCGAGGCGAAGAAAGTGATGAAATTCCAGCCGCGCTTCGAAACCGGTGCGGACGGCGAGAAGCTGCGCGAAAAGGTGCTGCGCGCGCCGGCCGAAGTGATCGACTTCGTGCGCAAGTATGTGGACGAGGCGCAAAAGCAGTGAGGATGCTATGGGACCTGTAGGACGTATACGACCTCTACGACCTATGAAAGGCATGCCAATCGGCTTGCTGCTGGTGCTGAGCTTTGTCTCAGCGGCGCCGGCGCAGGATAAACCCAGGCTGCCGATCAGCGCGTCGTCGAAGACGCTCGGCTACAGTCCGCTCTGGGTGGCGAGCAAGCTCGGCTTCTGGGACAAGCAGGGGCTCGACGTTCAGCTCGTGCTGGTCAACGGCGCGGACAAATCGACCATGGCTCTGATGGGCGGCTCGGTGTTTATTTCCACCGGCGGTGTGGACACCGTGATCTCGGCGGTGGAGCAGGGCGCCGATCTTGCGACCATCGGCGGAGTCATCAACGGCCTGACGCACTACATCATGGGCGGAAAGAAATTCAAAACCTTCGAAGATCTGCGCGGCGCCAACATCGGCTCCTCCGGCCTCACCTCGGGCACGGCGTTCGTGCTGCGCCGCGTGCTCCGCGCCAAGGGCATGGAATACCCGCGCGACTACAATCTGATCAACGTCGGCGGCTCAGCGCAGGCGTTTCTGTCCCTGACCGCCGGGCGGATCGACGCGGCGATCATCGCCGTGCCGCTCAACTACGAGGCGGCGCAAATGGGTTATCCGGTCATCGCCAAGGTCGCCGAGTTCATTCCCAACTATCAGCTCACCGATGTGACCGTGAAGCGCTCGTGGGCGGAAAAAAACCGCCCGCTGGCGGTGCGTTTTATGAAAGGGCTGGCGCTGGCCATGCGCTGGATGCACGACAACAGAGACGCGACTGTGGAATTTCTTTCCAAGGAGATGAAGCTCAAGCCCGAGCAGGCGCGGCGCGGCTGGGAATACTACACGGAAAACAAAATCTGGAATCCCAATGCCGAATCCAACATCGAAGGCATCCGCACCGTGATTCAGATTTCCGCCGAGCGCGGCCTGTTCAGGGGCGGCGCCTTGCCGCCGCCGTCGAAGTATGTCGATCACAGCTATGCGGAGGAAGCGCTGAAAGAGCTGGGAAGACGTTAGAAAGGATATTGGACTTTCGTATTTTAGCTTGAATGAAAGGTATAACAGTACGGATGAACACGGAACCACAGCGGCGATACTTCGATCATGACGGTCTCCGACTGCACTATTGGGAGTGGGGCGATCCGCGGGAGGAGACTTACGTGTTCGTGCACGGCGTGCGCGATCAGGGGCGGAGCTGGGATCAGTTTCTCGACGCGCTGCTGCGGCGCGGCGTGCCGATCCGGCACGCGGTGGCGCTCGATCTGCGCGGCCACGGCGACAGCGAATGGCCGAGCTCCACCCGCGGCTATCAGCACGAAGATTTTCTCACCGACCTGGCCGGTCTGGTCAAGCATCTGGAAAAGGAGCCGGTGACGATCATCGGCCACTCCCTCGGCGGCAGCATGTGCCTGCTCTACGCCGCGGCATTTCCGGAAAAAGTGAAGCGCCTGGTGCTGCTCGAATCGCTCGGCCCCTTCGCGCGCGCCGACGACGAGGTGCCGGACATCATCGCCGAGCGATTGAAGGGCAGGGAGTACGTCGAGATTCCGTTTCCGCACGAGTCGCTCGAATCCGCGGCCAAATCGCTGCAGAAGACTTTTCCGCTGATTCCCGACCACGCCGCGCTGCATATGGCGCGCTACGGAACGAGCTTCAAGGGCGGGCGCTATCGCTGGAAGCACGACCCGATCCTGCGCTATCGAACGACCACGGCGATGTCCGAAGGGCAGATCGAGGCTTTCATTCGCCGGCTCAAATGTCCGATCCTGTTTGTCTACGGCACCGAGAGCGATTTCATGAAATCGGTGCGCGGCCGCCGCGCCCAGCTTTTTCCCAACGCGAAAATCGTCCCGGTCGAAGGCGCGGGGCATCACATTCCGCACGAAAAGCCGGAGGAGCTGGCGGACATCGTTGTGCCGTTTTTGATGAAGGGGGAATAAGACGTTCCAATAGTTCCAATCGTTCCAGACGTTCCAATTGTTTGGGAAAGATCACTCCGGATATTTTCTACGACTGGAACCCTTGGAACGACCGGAACGTTCCTGAGGGAGGTGCACGTGTATCTATCAGCTGACCAAATCGCTGCGCTGGCCGGTGTTCGTCGGGTTCACAACCTGAATGCAAACGCGATACGCACGGATAAGTCGCTCGGCGACGAAGCCGGGTTGAAGAACATGGGCGTTCATCTGATTTCGATCGCGCCGGGGAACAAATCGACGGAATTTCACGCGCACAAATACGAAGACGAGGCGATCTATGTTCTCTCGGGCCGCGGCACGGAAATAATCGGCGAGAAATCGCACAAGATCGGCCCGGGCGATTTCATCGGCCTGCCCGCCGGCGGCCCGGCGCATGAAACCGTCAACGACGGCACCGAGCCGCTGGTTTGTCTGGTGATCGGCCAGCGCCTGGCCCAGGACGTGGTGGACTATCCGCGCGCAGGCAAGCGCCTGTATCGCAACAGCGGGCAGCGCGATATGGTCGACATCGCTCAGGTCAAACCACGCTAAACCCCGCGGCGAAGGCTCATCCGTGATCATCAACTGCGTCGCTTATCAGGACGGCCGGCGGCTCGCGCAGATTCCGGCCGACCAGATTCATCTCTACATCAACAAGCCGGGGTGTTTTGTCTGGGTCGCGCTGAAGGACCCGGAAGCCGACGAGCTGGACGCGATGCAGGCCGAGTTCGGCCTGCACGACCTCGCGGTCGAGGACGCGCACAAGGGCCATCAGCGGCCGAAGATCGAAGAGTACGGCCAGTCGTTGTTCGTCGTGCTGCACATGATCGAGCAGAGCGGCGAGGATCTCAACGTCGGCGAGGTCTGTATTTTTGTCGGCGGCAATTACGTGCTCTCGGTGCGCCAGCGCGCGACCCAGGGATTCGCCGAGGTGCGCCAGCGCTGCGAGGAGGAGCCGGAGCTGTTGCAGCACGGCTCGGCTTACGTGCTCTACGCGCTCATGGATGCGGTGGTCGATCGCTACTTTCCCGTCCTCGACGCTATTTCCACGAAACTGGAAAGTGCGGAAGAAAGAATTTTCGCGAAGCAAACCGAGCGGGGCAGCATCGAAGCGCTTTACTGCATCAAGCAGAAACTGATGACTTTGCGCCACGCGACGGAGCCGCTTCTCGAAGCGATGGGCCGGCTCCACGGCGGACGCGTGCCGCAGCTGTGCGCGGGGCTTCAGGATTATTTCCGCGACGTTTCCGATCATCTGGTGCGCGTGAATCAATCGATCGACAGTCTGCGCGACATGGTGACGACAGCGATCTCGGTGAGCTTGTCGCTGATCACGCTTCAGGAAAACGAAGTGACCAAGCGCCTCGCCGCGTACGGCGCGCTGGTCGCGGTGCCGACCTTGATCGCCGGCATTTACGGCATGAACTTTGAGCACATGCCGGAAATTCAATGGCAGCACGGCTATCCGGTCTCGCTGCTCGTTATGGCGGTCATCGACTTCTACCTGTTTTACCGCTTCCGCAGAGCCAAGTGGCTCTGAGGCGCGCGCGCCGACGATTTTTTCGCCCGCGATTGATGATTCACCGGAACATCTGATAGGGATCACGCTGGATATCTGGAGGACCGTGTATGGCTGAATTGACCACCGTTTTGCAAAAAATCGACGAGCAGGCCGGGATCGCGTGGCTGACGTTCAACCGGCCGGAGAAGAAAAACGCCATGAGCCATAAATTCATGGCGGAGCTGATCTCGGCGCTGAAAGCAATCGCCGACAACGACAAGATCAAATGCGTGGTGACCGCCGGGTCCGGCGATTCGTATTCCTCGGGGCTCGATCTTTACGACCTGCGCGAGTCGTGGAAGCGCAAGCGCGCGTGGGATCACGCCGGGACGACCTACGAGATCGTGCGCGTGCTGCGCGCCATGCCGCAGGTGACGGTGGCCGCGGTGCGCGGCTGGTGTCTGGGCGGCGGGCTCGCGCTGATCAACGGCCACGATCTCTGCATCGCGGCCGAGTCGTCGAAATTCGGCATGCCGGAAGTCATCCGCGGCAGTTACGGCGCGGTGGCGACCTCGACCTTGTTTCACAGCGGCATTCCGGTCAAGAAAGCTTTCTACATCCAGCTCACCGGAAGAAATCTGACAGCGGCGCAGGCCGAGCGCATCGGGCTGGTCTCCGAGGTCGTGCCCGACGACCAACTGACCGCCACCGTCGAGCAGCTGGCGCGCGAGCTCGGCAGCCGCAACGCGGTGACCCTGGAAAGCGCCAAGATCGCCGCCTACATGCAGAAGGACATGGACTTTTTGACCGCGCTGCGGACCGACGATCTGGTTTCCCATCGCATGCGCTACTACACCAACCCGCTGAGCGACGTGGAAGGCTATCTCCATTCGCAGAAGGGCGGCGGCACGACGGGATATGTGAAGCCGGAGGACCGGAGGAAATAGCGTGATCGTGTTTGTGTCGGATGGGTTACGTTAGGAGGAATCGATAATGCTGCATACGCCGCTGTGCGATTTGTTGAATATTCAATATCCCATCATCCAGGCCGGCATGGGCTGGGACAAGGAGGGTTTGACCACGCCGCCGGCGCTGGTCGCCGCGGTGTCCAACGCCGGCGGGCTCGGCTGCATCGGCGGCAGCTCGATCCGGCCGGAAGTGATTCGCGAGCGCATCCGCGCGGTGCGGCAACTGACGGACAAGCCCTTCGGCGTCGACATCACCTTGCCGAAGATGGAAGACGTGAAAATTCCCGACCCCGACGAAGTGCACAAGGAAATCCAGGAAAAATTTCCCAGGCACGCCAGGTTCAACGATGAATTGATTCCCAAGCTGGGCCTGACGCCGCAGCCGCCGGATCGAAAGAGCTGGGTCAAAACGCCGGCGGCGACGCGGGAGCAGCTGAGAGTGATTCTCGAAGAGAAGGTGCCGATCTTGATCATCGGCCTGGGCGACACGGCGGAAGTGGTGCCGCTGGCGCACGAGCGCGGCATCAAAGTGATGGCGCTCGCCGGCGCGGTCAAGCATGCGCTCAGCCACGCGCGCAAAGGCGCCGACGTGATCATCGCTCAGGGCTATGAAGCGGGCGGCCACACCGGCACCATCGGCAACTTCCCGCTGATTCCGCAGATCGTCGACGCGGTGAAACCGAAACCCGTGGTCGCCGCCGGGGGAATTTCCGACGGCCGCGGTGTGGCGGCCGCGCTGGCCTTGGGCGCGGTGGGTGTGTGGTGCGGTACGACATTCCTGGTGACGAAGGAAGGCGGCATCCATCCGGTCTACAAGAAGCAGATCCTCAACGGCAGCTCGGAGGATTTCGTGCGCACGGCGTACACCAGCGGCCATTACGCGCGCCACTATCGGAGCGAGGTGATCAAGGCCTGGATGAGCTCGGGGCTCGAGGCGATGCCGACGCCGTATCAGGGCAATGCCATGGACGAGGTGCGGCGCGCGGCCGAAGCGGCGGATCGGGTCGATCTGTTGCACGTTCCCGGCGGACAGGTCGCCGGCTTGCTGAGCGAGGAGCGAAACAACGTGCCGGCGAAGGAAATCGTCGAGCGCATGGTGACCGAGGCGGCGAAAATCTTGAACGATATGCGCAGCCGCTACGTGGGCGCGTGAGGATCGAGAAAGATTTCTCGCTTTCGCTCGAAATAACCACGGCATAAACGGTTTTGTCATCTCGAACGAAGTGAGAGATCTCATCTTAGTGATCACTTCTACAAGGAGATTTGAAGGAAAACTATGAGCGGAGAGTTTCTTAAAGGTTTCAGAGCATTGGATTTAACAGATTTGAGCGGCCAACTATGCGGACGGCTGCTCGCCGATCTGGGCATGGAAGTCATCAAGATCGAGCCGCCGGGCGGCGATCCGGTTCGTAATTTAGCGCCGTTCGTGAAATCGGCGGACGGCAAGGCGCTGAGCACGGCCTTCGCGCACCTGAACGCGGGCAAAGCGAGCAAGGTGCTCGACTTGAACAGCGCCGCCGGCCGCGCCGCATTCCGTGATCTGGTAAAAACCGCGGATGTGGTCATCGAAAGTTTTCAGCCGGGCGAGCTGGACGCGAAGGGCCTCGGCTACAAGGATTTGAGCGCGATCAATCCGGGCATCGTGATGGCCTCGATCACCGCCTTCGGCCAGACCGGTCCGAAGAAAAATTTTCTCTACAACGATCTGGTGGCGCTGGCGGAGAGCGGGTTTCTTTATATTTCCGGCGATCCGTCGCTGGCGCCGTGCAAGCCGCCGGAGACCCAGGCCTATTATTTTGCGAGTTTGTTCGCCACCGCCGGCCTGCTCGCGGCGCTCTATCGGCGCGAGCGCACGGGCCAGGGCGATCACGTCGATGCGTCCATGCAGGAAACCCTCGCCACCCAGGAGCACATCATTCGCCTGTGGGCCAACGAGAAACAGATACTCAAGCGCGCCGGCAGCCAGCACGGATCCGTCGCGCCGGCGAAAATTTTTCAGTGCAGGGACGGCTTCGTCTATCTGTACGTGACCCGCCAGCACTGGAAGCTTTTCCTGAGCATCTGGAAAGATCATCCGCCGGTGTTCGATGCGCCGGATTGGCTGAACAACGTTTACCGCCGGGCGCACGCCGATGAGCTCAATCCCGCGGTGGAAGCGTTCATCGGTCAATTCACCATGGCGGAAATCACCGAGCTTTTGCAGGCCAGGGGCATTCCCTGCGTGCCGGTGAACACGCCGCTGGGGTTCGCCAACGACGAGCACGTGCGCGGCCGCGGCTTCATGGCGCCGGTGGAGCACGTCGGCTTCGGCGGCACGCGGCAGCCGGCGATGCCGTTTGTGATCGATGGCGCGCGGCCGGCGGTGGGCAGCGTGCCGGCGCTCGACAGCTGGCGCGATCCTGGCGCGCCGCGGCCGGCGCAGAAAAAATCGGGCGCGAATGGGGGCAGCGGCAACGGCCCGCTCGACGGCATGCGCATCGTCAGCTTCGATCATGTGCTCGCCGGTCCCTACGGCACGACGATCCTCGCCGAATTGGGCGCCGACGTGATCAAGGTCGAGTCGAGCAAAGGCGGCATGGATCCGTTTCGTTTTTTCGGCACCGGCGAAGACCCGAACCTGTCGCCGCGCTTTCTGGAATTCAACCGCAACAAGCGCTCGTTCACGGTCAATCTCAAACACCCCCAGGGCCAGGGCGTGCTGCACGATCTGGTCGCCAAGGCCGACGCCGTGCTCGACAATTACAGCGTCGATGTGGTCGAGCGCATCGGTTTGGCCTACGAGCAGCTTTGCCGGGTAAAGCCGGACATCGTCAATTTGCGCATGCCGGGGCTCGGCACCACCGGCCCCAAGCGCCATTTCTCCACCGTCGGCGTGAACATCACTTCGTTCACCGGGCTCACTTATATGTGGAATCATCCCGGCAACACCCAGCCGCCGATCGGCTCCCAGACTGTTTTCCCGGACTACGTCTCCGGAACGCTCTGCGCGATCATCATCATCTCCGGCGTGCTCTACCGCGACCGGCGGAAAAAGGGTGCGTTCATCGATCTGGCGCAGTCCGAGGCGACGGCGTTCATGATCGGCGCGAATCTGATGGAGGCCGCATCCAGCGGCAGGGATCCCGAGCCGGTGGGCAACGCGTCGGTGGCGGTGGCGCCGCACGATTGCTACCCGTGCAAAGGCGAAGATTCCTGGTGCGCGATCGCGGCGGAAAGCGAAGCGCAGTGGGCGGCGCTCGCGCGCCTGATCGGCGGCGGCGCCGAGCAGGATCCGCGCTTTCAGAGCAACGCCGAGCGCTTGAAAAATCGCGAGGCGCTGAACGCGCTGATCGCGCAATGGACGAAAAATCAGGATCGCTTCGCGCTGCGCGATCGACTCCAGGCCGCCGGCGTCCCCGCCGGCGCGGTGCTCACCGGCGAAGATCTCGCCAACGATCCGCAATTGAAGGAGCGCGGCTTTGTGGTGGAAGTCGATAATCCGCGGATCGGACGGGTCGTGCTGCCGAATTTTCCGCTGCATTTTGCCAATGCGCAGCTGACCCGGCGCTGGGAGTTTCCGGTGCTGGGCAAAGACACGGAAACGGTGCTGCGCGAGGTGGTCGGCTACGACGAAGCGACGATAGCGGCGCATAGAGCGAATGGAGTGTTGGAGTGATGGAGTTTGTTGGGTCGATGAGGAGCGCCGAGTCGAAGATGATTCAGGCTCTTCTGATGATCGTTTTCGCGCTTGGCTCGGCGACGCCGGTCGCGGGACAGGCGAAATCGCTCGCCGACCTCGCCAACTACCGCGGCGCGGATCGCGAGGAGATGCTCAAGGCCGGCGCGAGAAAAGAAGGCAAGCTCGTCTGGTACACGAGCCTCACCGCGCACCGCGATATCGCCAACGTGTTCGAGGCGAAGTATCCGGGCATCAAGGTCGAAACCTATCGCGCCGGCTCGACCGATCTCACGCGCCGGCTTTTGAGCGAGGTGCAGGCCAAGCGCGGTCTGGCCGACCTGATCGAGACTACGCCGGCGACGTTGATGATCATGCGCGAGAGCAAGCTCCTGATGCCGTACTTTTCGCCCCACCTCGGGCTGTTTCCCGACGACGCCAGGGAGGACGCGGACAAGGGCCGCGTGCTCTGGACGACGGATCGCGAGTCGATCGTCGGCCTCGGCTATAACCGCAACCTCATGCGCGCCGCCGAAGTGCCGAAAAATTTCGCCGAGCTGGCGCGCCCGGAAAACCGCGGCAAGATCGCCGTCAGCGGCGACGTGACCGGCGTGCGCTTCATCGGCGCGATGATCAGGGCGAAGGGCGAGGAGTACGTGAAGCAGCTGCGCGGCCTCGACATCAAGATGCACATGATCTCGGGCGGCGCCATGCACGAGCTGATGGCGGCCGGCGAGATGCCCATGTCGATTTCGATTTTTCGCAATCACGTGCTCGCCGGCAAACCAAAAGGCGCGCCCACCGAATGGGTGCCGATGGATTTAAATCCGACCAATGCCGGCGGCGTGGCGCTGCCGGCGGGCTCGAACCATCCCTACGGCGCGCTGCTGTTTATCGATTTTCTGCTCAGTCCCGAAGGCCAGAAGATCTTCGAGGAGAAATTCCGCTTCGCCACATCGACCAGGGACTACGGCTTCAAGCGCTGGTACCCGGAAAAGGGCATGACCATCGAGCAGTATGAAAAGGCGGAAGAACGCTGGAAAAAACTTTTGATGGATCTCGTGCGCAAATAAGCGGCGCGGTTGACAGCCTTTGCGCAACCGGAGTAGGAGCGAAAGAATCAACTTTGGCGAAAATTTTAAGGAGGAAAAGAACATGGCAAATTATCAGACTCTGCTGGTCGACAACCAAGACGGCGTGACCACGATCACCCTCAATCGTCCCGAGAAGCGCAACGCGATGAGCCCGCAGCTTCATCGCGAGATGTACGATTGCCTGACGGATCTCAAGTACGACAAGGACACCCGGGTGATCGTCATCACCGGCGCCGGAGAAAGCTTCTGCGCGGGGCAGGATCTCAAGCAATACTTCGTCGAAATGGACTCCCAGCCCGAGCGGGTGCGCGACGAGGTGCGCGAAAAGTCGCGCCAGTGGCGCAACGAGATGCTGCGCAAGATGCCGCAGCCGGTGATCGCCAAGATCAACGGCTGGGTGTTCGGCGGCGGTTTCACCGTGGTCACCGGCTGCGACATCGCGATCGCCGCCGACGACGTGCAGTTCGGCCTTTCCGAAGTCAATTTCGGCCACTTTCCCGGCGGCGAGGTGACGATCGTGCTGACCGAGCATTTGCAGCCCAAGCACGGGCTTTACTACGCGCTCACCGGCAAGACGCTGAACGCCAGGGAAGCCGAGCGCATCGGTCTGATTACGAAAGCCGTGCCGCGCGCCGATCTCGACAAGGAAGTGGCGGACCTCGCCAACAACCTCAAAGAAAAGGCGCCGTCCGCGCTCAACGCCGTGAAAGAAGCGTGGTACTACACGTTCTATTCCAACCCCGACGTTGCTTACGAAATCTCCGGGCTGATCTCCGACAAGGCGAAACAGGCGATCGGCGGCCGTCCCGGCTTGCAGCAGTTCATGCGCAAGGAATACCGGCCCGGGCTGGGGTCGTACAAAGTCGAAGAAAAGAAATAGGACATTTTGGATTTTTCGATTGTCGCTCACGAAACGGCGTTATTCGTCGCTTTCTGTCCGATAATCCAAAATCCCAAATCGCAAAGCCAAAATTGGAGGCCTGATGGATTTCAATCTGCCTGAAGAGCTGCAGATGCTCAAAGACACCGTGCGGAAGTTCGTCGACAGGGAGCTGATTCCGATCGAGATGCACACGATCGAGAACATGGAGCTCAAGCCGGACATTCGCGAGCGGCTGGAAAAGAAAACCAAAGAGATGGGTTTGTGGATGTTCGACGTGCCGGAAGAATACGGCGGCGGCGGTCTCGGCAGTCTCGCGCAAGTCCTGGTCTGGGAGGAGCTGGCGCGCACGGTGGCGCTGCCGTCGCGCGGCCAGGGCATCTTCGGGCCGGAGATTCGCCCGATCCTGTATGCTTTGAACGACGAGCAGAAGAAGCGTTTTCTTGATCCAATCCGAAACGGTGAGAAAAAGCTCTGCTTCATGCAGACCGAACCGGATGCGGGTTCCGACCCGGCGTCGATGAAAACGCGCGCGGTGCGCCAGGGCGATTATTACATCGTTAACGGCACCAAACGCTTCATCACCGGCGCCGGCGATGCCGACTTCGGCCAGCTGATGGCGGTGACCGATCCGGCCAAAGGCGCGCATGGCGGCATTTCCTGTTTCATGGTGGACATGAAGACGCCCGGGCTTACGCTGGTTACGCGTTACAAGACGATGATGGGCGAAGAGCCGTGGCACATCACCTTCGACGACATGAAAGTGCCGGCGGAAAATCTCGTCGGCAAGGAAGGCGAGGGTTTCAAGCTGGCGCAGAAATGGCTTGGCATCGGCCGGCTGAAGCACGGCGCGCGCGCCCTCGGCGTAGCCGAGCGCTGCATCGAGATGGGCGCGCGCTATTCCAAAGAAAGAATCACCTTCGGCAAGCCGCTGTCCGAGCGCCAGGGCATCACGTTCAAGCTCGCCGATTCCTACGTCGAGCTGCACGCGGCGCGGCTGATGGTTTATCAGGCAGCGTGGAAGAACGACCAGAAGCAGGACATCCGCAACGAAGCGTACATGGCCAAGCTCTTCGCCGACGAAATGTCGTTCCGCGTGGTCGACCGCGTGCTGCAAATCCACGGCGGCATTGGTCTGACCCTGGATTTGCCGCTGGCAAAATGGTTCGTCGATCAACGCAGCCGCATGATCACCGAGGGCGCTTCGGAAGTGATGCGCATGGTGATCGCAAGGGAAGTCTTAAAAAAATACAACTAAAAAAATCGAAGCCCGTTCCAGTCGTTCCAAAAGTTCCACATGTTAAGAGCCCGACGGATTTTTAACAGCTGGAACCTTTGGAACGGCTGGAACTAATGAAACGAGTTTAGCCGGCTAATTCCCTTTGGCAAAGGACAGCTCCCAGCGGTTGCCGTCGGGGTCGAAGACATTGATCGAGTAGTTTTCGCCGTCGCGGTGCGGCCGGACTTTTTCGATATTGGCGCCGATCTCTTGCAGCGCCTTCAGCGCCTTGTCTTTTTCCTGCCACGGAATATTCAGCGTGTGATGCGGATCGACCTCGCGCGGTTTGATCGAGGCGTCGAACAGATGCACCTCGAAATTCCCGAGCCGCACGTCGACTTCTCTGACCTGGCCGGCTTTCTTCTGTTCGTCGGTGGGCTCGACGATTTTGACGATCTCGCCGCCGAGCGTTTTGGTATAGAATGCCACGGACTGGTCGAGGTCTTTGGCGCTCATGGCAAATGTCCTGAGTCCCTTGATATCGAACATAGAACCTCCCGGCTAATGTTTTGTGATTGTCGACGCCAGCTTATCGATAACATCGCGCGGATTTGGCTGTCAATGTTGACTGTGCGCGCGTTCAATGTAATTTTCGACGGGATCATCGAAAGGGTTTTGCTCCAAGTGAACAAGCGAATCGGTTTAGTGTTTTTGCTGGCCTGTCTTGTGGCGGGTCCCGTCCAGGCAAAAGACATCAACCTCGGCTGGTCCGGCATCGGCAGCTGGACCACGTTGCCTTACGTGGTTGCGAATGAAAAAGGATTTTTCGAGAAGGAGGGTCTGAAGGTTCAGCTGATCACCTTTCGCGGCACGAATCTGATGTTGACAGCGCTGCTCGCGGGAGAGCTCGATTACGCTACCATTCTGCCGTTTTTGACCGGCGCCGCCGCGCGCGGGCTGCCGGTGCGGATTGTTGCCGCGGTCACCAAAAGCAGCTCTTACTTGATGGTGTCGCGGCCCGAGATCGAGAGCGTCAAAGCGTTGCGCGGCAAAAAGCTCGGGATCAATTCCTTCGGCAGCTCGGCCGACTTTGCTGCCTACGCCGCGGTCAACCGCAGCGGCCTGGATCCGACGAAGGATCTCACGATCCTGCCCATCGGCGGCGGCACCACCGAGCGTTTGGCTTCGGTCGTCAGCGGCAGCGTGGATGCGACGGTGGTCACCAGTCCGGCCGAGTACGCGGCGGAAAAACAGGGATTGCGCGTGCTCATGACGGCTCAAGAACTGGGCAAGCTGGTGCGGATCCCGATCACCGGCATCGGCGCGACCTTGAAAAAAATGGAGAAGGATCCGGACGAGATCGTGCGTCTGCTGCGCGCGCTGCGGCTGTCGACTCTGTACCTGCTGCAAAATTCGGAATACCGATCCGCGTTGTTTCAGCGGGTGATGCGCGTCGACGCGGCGACTGCGGAAACCTTGTTCAAGCTTTACCGCGAGCAGTACAATCCGGAGTTGACCCTGCCGGATTCGATCGTCGACGATCTGCTGGCCGTGGGCACGTTCCGCCTCAAGGAAAAGCCGAAAAGCGCGCTGAATCAACAGAACGTGCGCGACTGGAGCTTCGCGGAAAAGGCGAAGCGATAAGAAGCGTGATCGTGGACGTGTTCGTGAGGCGGGTTTCTACCGCATCGCGCGCTAGGCTGCTTTCAAGCCGACGATCTTTGCCGGATTGTCGCAGCTCACCGTCTTGATCTCGTCTTTGCTCAAGCCGAACGCTTCCATGTAGGCGCGCATCTGGCGGATGCCTTCCACCGAGTTGGGAAAGAGCGGCTCGCCGCAGTCGCTGGAGAGCGTGACGTGCTCGACGCCGATGCTGCGGATCGCCTTGTACATATCGAAGGGATCGACGCCGAGCAGCGGCGACAGCTCGTCGTAAGTGAAATTCAGATAGCAGCCGGCTTTACCGAGCTCGGTCATTTGCTTGATGCTCAGGTTGACGAAAGGACTGAACGGATGATCGATGACGGCTTTCTTGTGGCCGATTCTTTGGCATTCTTCCGCCAACGCGTAAATTTCCGGATGGGTCGCGTGGCCGAAGAAGAGCGGGATATCGCGATCGTGAAGCAGGTCGATAATTTCCTTGATGGCCGGCTTGAGCTTTCCATGATCATCCAGAAGATAATGGCCGACCTTGAGCGCTTCGTCCCAGGAGAGCGCGGGGGTCAGCTCGCCGCGCGGGGCGGTCGGGTCCCACCACGACTTTCTGCCGCCGATCTGACTCAGAGTATTCGCGTGCATAGCCACCGGCATCCACACCGCATGGATGCCGGCATCGAGCTGCTCGCGGATCTTCGCGGCCGACGGCGGCGTCGCCCTTGCTGCGACATTGCAGCCGGACCAACATAAAATCGGCTCGACTTTTTCCTCCTCGCACCAGCGCTGCAGCCCCTCGCGCACTTTTTGCACGGCTTCGGCGCGCTGTTTGCCGGCAATGGATTTGTAAAGAATGCCGCGCATGCCGTTTTTCGAAGCGAGCTTCGCCACCGACAGCGCGTCCTGGTGCGCCGCGTCGGCGTGGCAATGAATGTCGATGGCGCCTTCGACGCCGCGGACTTCGGGCGGATACTGCACGCCGCCCTGATAGGCGCGGCGGATTTCGTAGGATTTGATGTAGCGGGATTGGGTAGTCGAGTTTTCGCTCATGATCGGCTCGTTCTCCGGTGAAAAAATCTCAGCTCTTCACCTAGCACCGCAATTTCTGTGCGTCAATGCAACGCTGAAAATCGCCGGCCGGCTACTGTTCCATCAAAACTTTCACCCGATTGACGATCTCCGGCGGCTGGCTCATGACGAGCTTTGCCAGGGACTCCAGCTCTTCGCCGCTGCTCGGCGTGATGTCGAAGTTCTTGCGTTTGGCTTCGGCCAGAAGCTCCGGGTCTTTCATGGTTTTCAAGAACGCTTCGCGGAGGATTTTCAACCGGTCCACGGGAATGGCGGGCGGCGCCACAATCGGGCGGCCGAAGTCCGTGGCCGCAAGCACCATCGGCACCAGTTTCCGATCCGCCTCCGGAGTTTTGTGCTCGTCCATCAACTCGCCCAGGGTCGGCACGTCGGCCAGGCGCGGATCGCGGGTCTGGCCGGTCTGCATGAGGATGCGCGCGAAATTTTTCTTGCGCCAGGTGTGGTAGGGTTCGCGCGAATGGTAGGCCTGGATCGTAAACGCGCGGCAGTGGAGTTCGCCGCGCTCCACCGCGAGGTCGATCTCGCCGCCGCCTTGATAGCCGGCGACGATGGCGAATTTAGTTCCCAGGGTTTCCTCCAGCAACTTCGGCATGTAGCTACCCGAGGTGCCGGCGCCGGTGGAGCCGCATTTGGGCGGCTCCCTGGCCTTGCGCACGTCGGCCAACGTTTTGTAAGGCAAGTCGGCGCGCATGTAGAGCAAATAATCGGACTTGTCCGAGCTGCCGATCCAGGCGAGCTTTGCCCAGTCGTAGCGCACTTCTTTTTGCTTCATCAGCTGGTTGAAATAAATCGACGGCTGAATCGCGCCGAGGGTGAGGCCGTCGGGCTTGGAAACGTTGTAGATGTAGTTGGCGCCGATGATCGAGCCCGCGCCGGTCATGTTCTGCACGATGAAGCTCGGATTCCCCGGGATGTGCTTGCCCATGAACTGCGCCATTAGCCGCGCGTAAAGATCGTAAGCGCTGCCAGCGCTGGCCGCGGCGATGACGGTGATCGTCTTGCCCTGGTAAAAAGGGCTTTGCGCCCATGCGCCGGAGGTCAGAAAGAGGCAAACTAAACTCGCCAGGCATTTTGTCACGGTCATTGTCCTGAAGTTTCTACAGGGCATAAAACTCCCTGGGATTGTGAACCAGAATCTTCTCGACCAATTTCGCTGAAAGATCCTCCCGCGATCTCATCGTCTGCACCAGCGCTTTTTCTTCCGCCGGATCGTTGTGGCCGTAGTCGGAGCCGATCATCAGGTGATCCTCGCCGATGAATTCCGCCAGGTAGCGGATGTCTTCGTCGGCTTCGCAGGCGATATAGATGCGGTAATCGCGAAACAGGTCTTTGCAGGACGCGTGCTTCCAGCGCGCGTTGGGAAACGACGGGCGCGGCCGGGCGGAGCGTTTCAGATGATGATAGAGAAACGGCACCCAGCTCGCCGAAGCTTCGAGAAAGCCGAATTTCAAGCCGGGGAATTGTTCCGGAATCTCGCCGGCGACGAGATCGCGAAAGCCGATGATCGGCGGCAGGTGCGACGCGGCGAAGGTGCCGTTCAATTCGAGATCGAAGAAGTCGAGCAGGCGGCGGCTGCTCTGGCCGGTGTGGACGCAGATCGGCAGGCCGATCTTTTCCGCTTCGGCGTAGATCGGAAAGAAGTGCGGATTGTTGAGGGTCAGCGAGCCGACAATGCCGCTGAAGAAAAGTCCGGCGGCGCCGTTTTGCTTGGCCTCGTGCATCTGCTCGATGGATGCATCGACGCAAGCGAGCGGCAGCACGGCGACCCAGCGCAGCCGCCCGCCGGCCTGGTGAAACACCCGGCCGAGAAATTTATTATACGCGCCGCAGAGCGCGGTCTGGAGCTCCGGATCGGCGGTTACGTCGATGAGAAACAAGGTCGGATAGATCACCTGCACAGCGACTCCGGCTTTATCCATGTCGGCCAGGCGCGCGGCGACGTCGGTGATCTCGCGGCAGCCGACGTGAATGTCGGTGCGGCCGGCTTCGCGTTTCGACGCCGACGGAGTGATGATGCGGAAACCGCCTCGGCCCGAAGCCTTCGGGAAAATATTGCCGTCGATGAGCCAGAGCACGTTGAAGTCGCGGTAGAGCGTGTCCTCGGGCGCCGAAACCATGACGGGACGGCGGTGATGCATGCGCGGGTCGATCAGCTGCCACATGCTTTCCGATTCGGCGATGTGTGTGTCGGCGTCGATAATTCCGTTCATGGCCACCTCGTTCTCCGAGCTGGTCGAAACTTATCGGGGATCGCGCCGAGCGGTCAAGCTCAAAGTTGCGATTGCCAATCCGCGTTGACAGCGACGGCGAACGGGCGTTATACGACTGAGGAAGAATTTATCGGGCCAGTTCTCTGATCGGAGGAGATGTATGATTGCCGGCCACGCGGTTGCTCAGTGCTTACGCAACGAGGGGGTGCGCCATGTCTTTTGCGTGCCGGGGGAAAGCTACGTCGCGCTTCTGGACGGACTCTGGAGCACGCCGGAGATACGGGTAGTCACTAACCGCCAGGAAGGCGGCGCCTGTTTCATGGCGGAAGGTTACGCCAAGGCGACGCGGCGGCCGGGCGTTTGCCTCGTCACGCGCGGGCCGGGCGCCACCAACGCGAGCATCGCCGTGCACAGCGCCAAGTACGATTCGGTGCCGCTGGTGCTGCTGGTCGGGCAGGTGGCGCGCGCGGCGCGCGGCCGCGAGGCCGGGCAGGAAATCGATTACACGCATTTCTTCGGCACCATCGCCAAGTGGGTGATCGAGATCAACGACTCCCGCCAGATTCCGCGCATCATGGCGCGGGCCTTTCACATCGCGCGCAGCGGGCGCCCCGGACCGGTGGTGGTTTCCTTGCCGCGCGACATGCTCGAAGAGGACGCGAAAATTTCCATGATCGAGCCGTATCCGGCGCTGCGCTGCGAGCCCGACGCGCGATCGATCGAGGAAGTGGCGGCGCGCATCAACGCGGCGAAAAAGCCGGTGCTGATCGCCGGCTCGGGCACCCAGTATTCCGACGCGCGCCAGGAGTTGATCGACTTCGCGGAGAAATTCCAGATTCCCGTCTTGACGTCCTACAAACGCCAGGATGCATTTCCCAACAATCATCCGAACTACATCGGCAACCTGGCCAACGCCAACAAGCACGCGCGCAATCTGGTGGCCGATGAAGCCGATCTCGTCGTCGCCATCGGCACGCGGCTCAATCAGCAAACCACCGGCGGGTTCGCCATTCCCAAGCCCGGGCAGCCGTTCATTCAAATCTATCCCGACGAAGAGGCGATCGGACAGAATTTACGGCCCGATCTGGCGATTGTCGCCGATGCCAAAGCGGCGCTGGCTTCGGCGCTCAAGTTTCCCGGGCCGCGGCCCAACGAGAGCCGCGCCGGCTGGATCGCCGAAGAGCACGCGGCGCAAAAACGCTACGCCACGCCGGGTGCGCGGCCGACCCAACGCGTATCGATGGAGCGCGTGCTCGCCGATCTCAAAGCCGCGCTGCCCGCGAATGCCATTACCACGACCGACGCCGGCAGCTTCGGTCAATGGCACCAGCGCTATCTCGAATTCGATTTCGCCGATTCGTACATCTCGCCGAGTCTCGGTTGCATGGGGCCGGGCGTGCCGTCGGCGGTGGCGGCCAAGCTGGCGCACCCGGACCGCATGGTCGTCGCCCATTGCGGCGACGGCGGTTTCTTGATGACCGGCCAGGAGATGGCCACGGGCAAACAGTTCGGCGCCGACTTCATCACCATCGTCTACAACAACCAGGGCTACAACTCGATTCGCATGCATCAGGTGGCGCAGTATCCGGGACGGCCCATCGCCAACGATCTGGTCAATCCCGATTTCGCCGGCCTGGGAACCGCGTACGGCGCGCTCGGCCTCAAAGTGAATCGCGACGAGGAGTTTTTGCCGGCGCTGAAGCAAGCGATGAGCGCGAATCGCTCGGCGCTGATCGAGGTGGCGACGGATATGGAATACGTGCTGCCGACGGCGACTTTGTCGGAGCTTTCGGGCAAGCCGCTACAGGGCGCGGATTAGTCGGGTCGCAAGTTAGCTGCCGTTGAATCATCGGAGCGCTTCGACGCAGCTCCGGGCGAATAAAATTCCGTTCATGCTGAGCCGGTCGAAGCATTCCTCGATCGCAGGGTGAGAGCGGAGGAATTTTGTGGGCCATTCAGTGCCTCATAGAACACAGCGTGTCGCGGCGAGAACTTGGATGGCGCGGTTGGTTGGTTGTCTTGCGCTCGGGCTTCTGATTCTCGCGCAATCCAATTCCGCGCCGGCGCAAACCAAAACCCGCGCGGCCTACAGTTCCATCAGCGGCATTTTTACGCCGGTGTGGATCGCCACCGATGAGCGGCTGTACCAGAAAAATCAGATCGACGCGGATCTGGTGTACATCGGAGGATCGTCCGTTGCGGTGAGCGCGCTGATCGCCGGAGAGATCGATTTCATCTACGGCGGCGCCGATCCGATCGTCGGCGGGATTCTCGGCGGCGCGGATCTCACCATCGCCGGTTTTATTTCCAACACGACCCCGATCAGCCTCTACGGGGTTCCGGGCATCGCGCGGGTGGAAGATCTCAAAGGCAAGCCGGTGGCGGTGACCCGCCTGGCTTCGAGCACGGCGTATATGGCCAAGGTGTGCTTCGGCCAGTATCAGATGGAAACGATGAAGGACGTGCCGCTGATCCAGTCCGGCGGCTACCCGGAATCGCTGGCGGCCATGCAGGCGGGACGCGTGCCGGCCGCTTTTCTTTCGCCGCCGGTCACCTATCGCGCCGAGGCGCTGGGCTACAAGAAGCTATGGAACGGCTCCGGGGTCGAGTATCCATCGTTCGTTTTCGCCACGCGCCGCTCTCTTGTGCGCGATTCGCCGGACAAAGCGCAGCGGGTGTTCAACTCGGTGGCGGAGGGTGTCCACATTTTCCGCACCGACAAAGAGCGCGCCATCCGGGTCATGGCCAAATACACGAAGGTGAACGACCGCAAGATTCTGGAAAATACCTACGCGGACAACAGGGATGTGCACAGCCCCAACATGCGCCCGACGGCGAGCGGCGTGAAAACCATCCTGGATATTCTCGCCGCGTCCAATCCCAAAGCGGCCGGAGCCAAGCCGGAGCAGTTCATCGACGCCAGTCCGTCACGGCGGTTGGAGGAGAGCGGAGTGCTCAAGAAGTTCTGACAGAGGGTGATGAGATCGGCGTCAACGATCGCAACGGAAATTCAGCGCATATTATAAAACCGCCTGGCGTTCTCGCTTAGAATCTTCCGCTTGGCGCTTTCTGCTAAATCTTTTCTGCCCCAAAACTCCGGAATGTCGACGGCAAATTCGCCGGCCTGGCGCTCGTGCGGGAAGTCGGTCGGATACATGAGGTAGTCCTCGCCCATCTCGCGCACGACCGCGTCCAGGATATGCTCGTCGGTCTCGCAGGTCACATACACGTTGCCGCTCTTGAAGTATTCGCTCGGCTTTTTGCTGAGCGGAAAGTGCTTGCGCTTGCGGTCGATGTGAAATTTTTCATCGAGCCGGTCCATCATGTACGGAATCCAGCCCGCGCCGGCTTCGAGAAAGCCCATGCGCAGTTTGGGAAACAAATCGAAGACGCCGTCGAGAACGACGCTGGTGAGCTGGATCATCTGCGCGATCGGATGCTCGAGCGTATGGATCATCGACATGGTCTGGAGAAAGTCGAAACCCAGGCCGCGGCTGACCGCGCCGTGGACCGTCAGCGGCACGTTCAATTCCTGCGCTTCTTTGTAGAGCGGATGAAAGTCGCGGTGGCCGTAGCCTTTGTTGAGCATCGTGACCGCAGGCAAAAGGCCTGCGACCATGCCTTGCTCGCGCACCGCGCGGCGCAGCTCCGCCGCCGCTTGTGCCGGCTCGTGCACGGGCAGCAGCGCGACGCCTTTCAGGCGCGCGTCGACTTTGCAGTAGCGATCGTGCAGCCAGTTGTTATACGCGCGCGCGACGACGCACGCCCAGTCGGGATCCTGAATCAAGCCCAGAGAAAGGCCCGCGGTCGGATAGAGCACGGCGGCGTCGAGCTCAGAGCCCTCGAGGAACTCGACCCAGTTGTCCGCGCCGGTGCGGCTCACCTTATCCAGGCCGCGAACGAAGCCGCGCGGCCAGCCGTCGAGCGACGGAAAAATCGAAAATACGCCGGAGCGCTTGTGGCCCCGGTAGGCGCCTTCGAAATATTGTTCCAGCTCCGCGTCGGTCTCCAGGACATGGCCGTCGGCATCGATCACCGCTACCTCTTTCATGCGCGATCCTCCCGCTGAACTGCTTGGCATCGGCTTAACATCGCCCGGCACGCGGGTCAATGTAGTTGGAGCGCGGCGCCGCGCGTCCCTGGAATGCCGTTCGCACCGGCGGGTTTTTGACCTGAGGCGGCGCTTTATATTATCTAAGATGGAACGCGGCCGCGCTCTTTCAAATCGCAGCGAAGCGTACTAAGAATCGGAGAGACTCTGGAACCAAGGAGAGCAAGACGGTGGGAATTATTGACGCTGACACACACATCGACGAAACCGACGCGACCTGGGAATACATGGCCGGCGGCGATCTCCCGTACAAACCGACAACCGCGTATCCGGCCAACCCCGATCCCAAGCTGCCGCCGGCGCGCTACTGGGTGATCGACGGCAAGCGCCAGATCCGCTTCATTCGCAGCGATAAGGACTCGGGTACCACGGTGGCAACCCGCGAGCTGCTGGACGTGAAGGCGCGGCTCAAGCACATGGACGAGCTGGGCACGGACATTCAGGTGATTTACCCGACGTTGTTTTTGATGGAAGCGACGGAGAAGCCGGAGATCAACGCGGCCATACGGCGCAGCTACAACCGCTGGCTGGCCGACCGCTGCAGCCAGTCGGGCGGGCGGCTGCGCTGGGTGTGCATGCCGCCGCTGCAGAATATGGATCAGTCGCTCGATGAAATGCGCTGGGCCAAAGATCACGGCGCCTGCGGCGTGTTGAAGAAGGGCGACCGCGAGGCCGGCAAGTATCCCGCCGATCCGTACTTCGAGCCGTTCTACGCGGAAGCGGAAAAGCTCGACCTGCCGATCTGCATTCACACCGGCTCGGGCATTCCCGATTTTTCACCGGCGCGGGAGTTTTCCCACGGCCAGTTCATGCGCACCAAAGCCGCGGCGATCAACGGCGTGCTCGGTCTGGTGCTGCACAAGGTGCCGAGCCGGTTTCCCAGGCTGCGCATCGGCTGCATCGAAGCCGGCTCCATGTGGACGCCGTTCGTCGCCTACGATCTGCGCCGCCAGCAGTTCCGCCAGCAGGGACGCGAAAGCGTCGGCGTGCTCGGCGTGCCGAAAATGGAACTAGCGGCGAATATATTCAGGGACAACCGGATTTACGTGACCTGCCAGGTGGACGAGGACCTGCCGTACATCCTCAAGTGCGTCGGCGAAGACAACCTGATGGTCGGCTCGGATTACACGCATCGCGATCCGTCGATGGAGTTGGAATTCCGCAAAGAGCTGCAGGCGCGCGCGGACCGGGGCGACATCCCGCAGTCGGCGGTGCAAAAAATTCTCTACGACAACCCCAAAGCGTTTTATGGACTTTGATTGCAGCCGAGGCGACTCGGCGGAGGTGTTGCGATGATCATTCTCAGTCCGGAGGGAAAGGCGCAGACCTCGGCGGCGCGCGTGGCGAGCCTGCCTCGCTTTACCGATCTGCGCGGCAAGGTCGTCGGCCTGCTCGACAACAGCAAGCCCAACGCCGACAGGCTCGCCGAGCGTTTCGCCGAGTTGCTGAAAGAGAAATACGGCGTCGCCAGGGTGATTTCGCGGCGCAAACTGACGGCGCAGCAGGGCGCGCCGCGGGAATATCTCGACGAGCTGGCGGCCCAGGCGGATTTTGTCCTGAGCGGCCTGGGAGATTGAGGCTCCTGCACGTCGTGGAGTGTCCACGACTCGATCGAATTACAAAAGCGCGGCCGATTCGCCGTGACGCTGATCACCCACGCGTTCGATGCGCTGGCGAAATCCGAGAAGGAGGCCTTCGGCGCGCCCGATCATCCGGTGCTGGTGGTGCAGCATCCCATCGGCACGGTGAAAGTCGATGAAGTGAGCAAGCGCGCCGACGCGGCGTTCGCCAGGCTGGTGGACATCCTGCTCGAGCCGCAGCAGGCGCGCGCGAGTTAGAATTCAATTTCCCGCCGGATCGGAGTTCGGCGGAGATTTTTTTTGGTCTTTGAGGATCCCAATGGCAGAACAAGCGCTGCAAGCGGAACGAGTCGAAATCCCCGACGACCTCTGGGCGGCCCAGGCATTTTTCGAAGAGAAGGGCTGGTCCGACGGGCTGCCGGTGATCCCGCCGACCGAAGAGCGAGTGAAGCAGATGCTCGCGGCGACCCGCCGCAAGCCCCAGGACGTGATCGGCGCGATCCCGCCGCGCTGGGCGCATGCCACGGTGGAAAAAATCGCGATCAACGGCGTGCTGGCCGGGTGTAAGCCCGAGTACATGCCGGTGCTGATCGCCGCCGTGGAGGCCTTGGCCGATCCGCGGCTCAATCTTTACGCGTTGCAAGCGACCACCGGCGGACCGGCAGTGATGCTGATCATCAACGGACCGATCCGCCATAAATTGAACATCAACGGCGGGCCCAACGCGCTCGGCGAAGGCTGGCGCGCCAACGCGACCATCGGCCGCTTCGTGCAACTGGTCAAGCGCAACATCGGCGGCTCGCTGCCGGGCACCACGTGCAAAGCGACGCTCGGCTGGCCGGGAAAATATTCTATCTGCGTCGGCGAAAACGAAGAGGCGAGCCCGTGGGAGCCGCTGCACGTCGAGCGCGGCTACAAAGCCGATCAGAGCACGGTGACGGCGATCAGCGCCGACGCGTCGATCCGCGCTTCGGATCTCGACAGCACCAAAGGGCTGGGCATTCTCACCAACTTTGCGCAGAAGATGGACGGGCCCTCCGGACCCGAAGCGATCATGGTGTTCTGTCCCGAGCACGCCAGGATCGTCGCCAACGACGGCTACAGCAAAAAGGATGTGCAGCAATTTATCTGGGAGCGCGCGGCGTACCGGATGAAAGACGTGTGGGAAGAAACCTTCGTTCAGCGGGTCAAGCGGCGCCCCGATCTGAATCTCACGCGCGAAAGCGTGATCCCGGTGACCGACCGGCCGGAGGATATTCTCGTCGTGGTTGCCGGCGGCGACGGCTCCCAGTCGCAGTACATTCACGTCTGGGGCCAGAGCACGCCCGAGGGCGGCTCGACGCGCAGCGTGACGAAATTGATCAAAGACTAGAGTCTCCGAGCGGTTTCAATCTTTTCAAATCATCTCTTTACCCTCGCCCATTCCGATGGGAGAGGGAAGGGTGAGGTCATGAGCCGCGCATTACCGTTCATCGTCGCGCTGCTGGCTGGTGTCTGCTTTAGCGGATCAGCCGCCGGCGCCGACAAAGTCCGCATCGGTTACTCCGGCGCCACCGTGAGCAACGCGATGCTCTGGGTGACTGACGAGGGCAAGCTGTTTCAGAAAAACGGCATCGACCCGCAGATGCTCTATCTTCAGACCACGCTCGGGCAGACGGCGATGATCGCCGGCGAGATCGACCTGTGCGTCTACTCGGGCAGCCTGCTTTCCTCGGCGCGCTTGCAGGGCGCCGACGTGGTGATGGTGGCGAGCTTTCTCAACCAGCCGCTCTATCGGCTGGTGGTGCGCCCGGAAATTCGCGCCGTCGCCGATCTCAAGGGCAAACGCCTCGGCGTGACGCGCTTCGGCACGGTCACCGACACGATGACGCGCCTTCTGGTCGGCAAGCTCGGGCTCGACCCTGACAGGGACGTTTCCTACGTTCAGGTCGGCGATGTGCCGGTGCTGCTCGCCGCCATTTCATCCGGCAACAAGGTCATCGACGGGGCGATCATGCAGCCGCCCTATTACTTGAAGGCGGTCGCCGCGGGCATGCGCGTGCTGGTCAACATGCAGGAGATGGATATTCCCGTCCAGCAAACCGGCTTGAACACCACGCAGAAGTTCATCGCGAAAAATCCCGACGCGGTGCGCCGCGCGGTCAAAGCGATCGTCGAGGGGATTCATCTGATGCGCGCCAACCCGGCCGTCGCCAAACGCGCGCTTTCGAAGCGCATGCAGATCAAAGACGAAAAGGAGCTGGAAGATACCTATCAGCTGCTGAAAAGTTTCGTGCAGCCCAAGCCGTATCCGACCCTGGAAGGCTTCAAGACCATCTTCGAAGACCTGGCGAAGCGCGTGCCGGCGGCGAAAACCGCCAATGCCAAAGACTACGTCGACACCCGTTTTATCGAAGATCTCGACAAATCCGGCTACATTGACGGGCTCTATCGTCAGTGATAGCGCTTGCGTAATCGCGACGGGGGGACAACCATGTCTGGAGTGAAATCTACGCTGATGGCTCTCGTTTGCGCTTTGCTTTTCGCCGGGCCCGCGCGTGGACAGAATCTGCCCAAAGTCCGCGCTGCCTACACCTCCATCGGTATTCAATTCGATCCGGTCTACATCATGAAGGAGCTGGATCTGCCGCGCAAATACGGCCTCGACGTGGACGTGCTTTTTGTGCCGGTGAGCTCGCGCGCGATTCAGGCGGCGCTGGCGGGCGAAATTCAATTTATCACCAGCGGCGGCGTGGCCAACATCAACGCCAATGTGACCGGCGCCGATTTCGTCGGGCTGACGGCGACGCTCAATACCTTCGTGTTCAAGGTGATGGCGAGTGCGGAATTGAAAAAGCCCGAGCAGCTCAAGGGGAAGAAGATCGGCATCTCGCGTCTCGGCGGCGCGAGCGATTTTTCCATTCGCTACGCGCTCACTCACTGGGGGCTGGTACCGGAGAAAGATGTCGCGCTGATTCAGGTGGGCGGCGAACCCGAGGAAGTACTGGCGCTGCAGAACAAAGCCGTGGACGCGGTGATTTTGTCCGAGCCCTTCGCCACCGTCGCCAGGCGCGCCGGCGCCAGCCTGGTTGCCGATCTCAGCCAGCTGGGCGTTGCCTACACCATGCATGGCTTCGGCGCGCGCAAGAGCTACATCCAGGCCAATCGCGACGCCACGATTCGTTTCATGAAGGCCTATCTCGAAGGCATTTATATTTTTAAAACCAACAAGGACACGGCGCTCAAAGTTTTGAAAAAGTACACCCGGCTCGACGATATGGCGCTGGTGCAAACCTCCTACGACGAGATGTCGCAGCGGCTGATCCGCCGCGTCCCGTACCCTGACCGCGACGGCATCCAGACCATCATCGATCAGCTCGCCAAAACCCGCCCGCAAATGAAAAATCTCAATCCCGGTGATTTCATCGACCCGTCGATTCTGAAAGAGATCGAGGACAGCGGGTTTGTGAAGAAACTCTATGGCAATTAGCGGCTGCCCGCGAAGAGGCGTGTGACGGTATCGCCGGGTTTCGCTCTGGGCGCTGGAAAAATTTTGCTCTTTTCACATTGAGTATTCCGAAATCCGAGACCTATCTTTACGTGCGCGAACCGGCGGCGCTGGCGGCGCTCGTCGAGCGCATCGGCGCGGCGGAGAAAGTCGCGCTCGACACGGAAGCCGACAGCCTGCACAGCTATTTCGAAAAGCTGTGTTTGATCCAACTCTCGCTCGAAGGAAAGCACTACATCGTCGATCCTCTGGCCGGGCTGGACCTGGGCGGCTTCGCTCGAGCTCTGGCGCCAAAGCCGCTGATTTTTCACGGCGCCGATTACGATCTGCGCATGATGCGCGCGGCGCTGGGGTTTCACGCGCGCGGCGCAGTGTTCGACACCATGATTGCGGCGCAATTGCTCGGCATCGAGCAGATCGGGCTGGCCGCGCTGATCGAGAGATATTTTGCCGTCACGCTCGAAAAAACCGGGCAAAAATCCGACTGGTCGCGCCGGCCGCTGAGCGCGCGCCAACTCAGCTACGCGGCCGATGACACGCGCTTTCTCGCGCCACTGGCGGAACGTCTCGCCGGCGAGCTGAGCGAGAAGGGCCGCCTCGAATGGCATGCGGAAAGCTGCCGGGCGATGGTGCAGGCGAGCGGCCGTGACAAGCTGCGCGATCCCGAGGATGCCTGGCGCATCGCCGGGGCGGGGCGGCTCACCCGCCGCCAACTCGCCTATCTGCGCGAGATCTGGCAGTGGCGCGATGGGCATGCGCGCCGCGCCAACCGGCCGGCTTTCAAGATTTTCGGCAATCAGCAAATATTCGAGCTGATCGCGTGGGCGGAGTCTCACCCGGAAGCGGCGCTGCAACCGGGATTCAAGTTGCCGCGAAATATTCGCGGCACGCTGCTCACGACGCTCGAGCAGGCGATCGCGCGCGCGGCGCGGCTCGGCGCGATGGAATGGCCCGAATTGAGACGGCGCGAACCAGGCGAGCGGCCGAGCGCCGAGTTTTTGCAACGGTTCGACGCGCTGCGCGGCGAGTGCGCGCGCATGGCCAGGGAGCTGGGGATTGCCCCTTCGACTCTCGCGCCCAAGGCCGCCCTCGAGGCGATGGCGCGGAGCCGGCCGCAGAGCGTCGATGAAATGATCGAAAGCGGCCGGCTTTTGCGCTGGCAAGCCGAGCTTCTGCGCGGGTGTATCGACAAGTTCTTGCGCTAGCCCGTGCGAGGGTCGCTGGCGCCACAATCGCGCCGGACATGCTTGCAGCCGCGCCATCACTTTGCCTATAAGAGAGGTTCAAGTTTCACGCATTACGGGGGAGCTCTCATGGCGACGATCAAATTCCTCGACCCGCGGGTGACGATCCATCCCAAGGACCGGCCGCTGGTGCCGGGTCTGGATACGCTCGAGGGGAGGGTCATCGGCATCATCGACAACGGCCAGGCCAACTCGACGGCTATGTTTCAAGAGCTGGCCAAGCTGATCGGCGAGAAGTTTCACACCAAAGAAGTCCTGTTCAAAACCAAGCCCACCCACATGCAGGGCGCGCCGAAACCGATCATGGAGGAAATTTTCGGCCGGTGCGACGCGGTGATCACCGGCCTGGGCGCTTGAGGGTCGTGCACGTCGTGGAGTGTCCACGACGCCATCGAGCTGCAGAAGAAGGGCAAGCCGACGGTCACCCTGTGCCAGTCGATTTTTATGGAGCTGGCGCGCACCGAGGCGAAGTTCTTCGGCCTGGCGCAACTGCCGCTGGTCGAGATCCCGCATCACCCGAGCGGCGGCGCGCGGCCCGGCGAGCATCGCGCCGACGCGGAAGGAGCGGTGGATTGGGTGGGCCGACAGTTGCTGCTCGGGGGCGCGGGGATGAAGACGGGAACGCGGTAATTTTCGGTCCGGAGTCTCGGGTTTAGAGTTTGGTGTTTTTGAAGACTGAAACGCTAGACGGATTTTTGATCGGTCACATCACGGAGGAAAAATGGCGGAGCAGGGCAAAGGCGCCAGCGAAGTCTGGGCGGCAGGCATCGGCAGCAAGAGCCAAGCGCAGTACGGCTCGGACCTGATGGTCGAAATGTTGCGCGAGCTGGGCATCAAATACATCGCGCTCAATCCGGGAGCGAGCTATCGCGGCTTGCATGATTCGCTGGTCAATTTCGAAGCCGGCAAAGAAATCCAGATGATCATGTGCACCCACGAGGAGATCGCGGTGGCGATCGCCAACGGCTACGCCCGCGCCACCGGCGAGATCATGGCGACCGGGCTGCACAACGTCGTCGGCTTGCAGCACGCGAGCATGGCGATCTTCAACGCCTGGTGCGATCGCACGCCGATCCTGAATCTCGGCGGCGGCGGCCCGCAGGACACCACCCAGCGGCGTTCCACCGACTGGGTGCACACGGCGCTGGTCCAGGGCCTGGCCGTGCGCGATTACGTCAAGTTCGACGATCAGCCGACGACGGTGGACGGCATCGCCGAGTCGTTCCTGAAGGCTTATCGATTCGCCATGAGCGAGCCGCGCGGGCCGGTTTATATTTGTCTCGATACCGACGTGCAGGAAGCGCAGATCGAAAAACCGATGGTGGTGCCGCACGCGCAGCTGTTCCGCCCGCCGGCGGGGCCGGCGGCCAATCCGGAACAGCTGCGCAGCGCCGCCCGCATGCTCGTCGAGGCGCAATGGCCGTCGATCGTCGCCGGCGAGCTTGGCAAAAATCCCAAGGCACTGCCGGCGCTGCTCGATCTCGCCGAAGCCCTGGGCGCGCCGGTGGTGGACGCCGACGGCCGCTACGCGTTTCCGAGCACCCATGTGTTGAATCTGACCGTCGCCCGCGAGGAAGCGCTCAAAAACGCCGACGTGGTGCTCGCTCTCGACGTGCCCAGCCTCGGCGTCCCGCTGGGGCCGTCGGTGCGCGAGCGCGGCAACTTCGCGCCGATCATCTCGCCCTGTTGCAAAGTCATTCACATCACCTTGCTCGATCTCGAAAGGCAGAGCTGGGTCAGCGACAACATGTGGCTTCTGCCCGTTCACGTGCCGATCGCGGCCGACACGGCGGTGGCCTTGCCGGCGCTGGTCGAACAGGTGCGCGAGCGCCTGGCGGCCAGCCCCGAGGCTGCCAGGCAAGTGCCGGCGCGGCGCGCCCGGGTCGAGGCGATTTACCGCGAGACGCGCAGGAAGAGTGAAGAGTGGATCAAACGGACCTGGGATGAAAAGCCGATCTCGCAGGCGCGCTTTTTCAGCGAGATCAACAAGCGCGTGCAGGGCAAATCCTGGGCGCTGGTGTCGGCGCACGGGCGGCGCTGGCGCGAAGCGATCGAAGTGACCGAGCCGGCGCACGGCATGGGCGGCGGGCGCGGCGGCGGCGTGGGCTACGGATTGCCGTCATCGATCGGCTCGGCGCTGGGATTCAAGGGCAGCGGGCGGCTGTGCGTGAGCATTATCGGCGACGGCGATTTCCTGATGACCTCCAACGCGCTCTGGACCGCAGCGAAATATCAGATTCCGCTCCTGGTCGTGGTGCTCAACAATCATTCCTATTACAACGACGAAGAGCATCAGGAACGCATGGCGCGCTGGCGCGACCGGCCGGTGGCCAACAAGGGCATCGGCATCCGCATCGAAGAGCCGGCGCCCGATCTGGCGGCGATCGCGCGCGCGCTTCACGTCGACGCCTTCGGGCCGATCACCGAGCCCGATCAGCTCGGCGCGACTCTGGACAAAGCGATCGCCATCGTCGAGAGCGGCAAGCCCGCCGTCGTCGACGTGCTCACCCAGCCGCGTTGAGGAGGAAGTCATGGACAAATTGATCGAAGCCAATCTGCTCGCCGTGCTCAAGCGCGAGGGGCTCGAGCCCAGGCCGGGCGATCTGGAAGAGTTCTCCAGGATCATCGAGCTCTACATGGAAAACCTGAGGCAGTTGCACTCGGTCAACCTCGGCGCCGAGGAGTTGGGTCCGGTGTTTCGCCCGGAGTGGAAGGGAAAGTAAATTGTTTGCCTAACTCAGAAGAATTCTTTGGGTCTCATCTGAAAGTGAAGGTCGGTTTGTCTCAACGTTGAACCGAGACCCGTCTCCGGTCCAAGTTGATGCGCGCGTTGGGCCGATTACCGGCCCAGCGACTGTCGCCGCCGCCTTTCGATTTCCATGTCGAGTTGCTGGGATTTTTCGTTGGCGTAATTGAGTCTTTGCCGTTCCTCTGCGAGAATTTCTCTATCTCTGGCGAGAAGGCGTTTTTCCTCCGCGAGTTTTTGCTGCTGTTCGAGAATCTCTATCCAGGTTTTGGCTTGATCGACGTAGGGGCTGCGAGGATATTCGGCGACCAGCGTCTTGAACGCGCGCGACGCCTTGGGAGCGTCTCTCCGCGGGTTTGCCGGATGACTGAGGATCACGCCAATGTTGTACAAGGCCACGTCCTCGTCGCCCTTACGCTGGGCGAGCGCATTCTGGTTTGCTTTTAATGCGTTTTCGAAGTTCGCCGGTTTGGTTACGATCGGCCCGCGTGCGCCATCGGACCCGCCGCCGAACTCCGGGATCGTGCAGCCGTTGACGATCAACCAGGCGCCTAGCGTGGTTACGACGCAAAGCGTCTTTATACGGCCCGAGCCTCCGGAGCCGGCTATGGATGTCGTGAACGATAATTTCATAAATCACCTGTTATTCCCGGGAGCCGTGGTTTTAGGGTTCGAGAAGCGATGGTTCCGCGCCTGGCCTATGCGGCGCGCGAAAACCCAGAGACGAGCTATCTCAGCCAGGGTTCGCCTCGAGAATTTTGCCGCCTGATGTACTGCGGTCACCCGCCATGTTCGAAGCCATTGAGCGGTCGAGACCGGCTCAGCCGCAGACGCCTGGTTCACTGAAGCTTCCAGGTTTTTACTGACTCTCAGTGAAAATAGTGCGCCGAAAATCAAAACGATAACTGTGGTTAGGACAGCGATTCTTCTGGCCGCGCGCGACCCGCGGTCGATGCTCTCAAGCCTCTCCTGTTGGCTGGCGCGCAGCTGTTCCTTCAAGACATCGAACTCCTCGAGGGTATTGGCGACGATTTTATCCCGTTCCTGCTGGTAGCGAGTCTGGGCGTAGCTTTGATTGGCGCGAATATAAGCGGCTTCCCGGTCGAAAAGACTATGATACTGCGCATGCAAACGCTCGATGCGGGACAGTGAAGCGGCGATCGGATCGGACTCTTCGAGCCGCCTGAGACGGTCGAGATAGTCGACGAAGTCTTTTTTGAATTGGAGCAACTGGTCGTGGCGGCCCTCGGTGTGGGTAATCAGATATTTGCCGCCATAACGGACCTGCGAGAGAAAAGTATCGATGAGGGCATCCTTGTTGGCGGTTACCTGCTGGCTGATTACGAGAGCGTTGCGCGCCGAGTGGCTGACCGAACCTAGCTGAATGATCGAATAGAGACAGGCCGCGCCGGATAAAAACAAAATTCCCAAATGGCTAAGGACGAGCCGCCAAAATATTCGAATGGTCATAAATTCGCTCCTAGGAAAGAGAAATGGAGTTCGGCAAGCCTGCCAGCGAGGGTCGTGGGCCGGTCTCGCTTTGCTGTGCCACCGGTAAACTTACAGTAAATGTCGATCCGCTGCCGACCTTGCTCTGCACGTCGATGGTGCCGCCCAAGAGAGTCACGAAGTTCTTGACTATGTAGAGACCGAGTCCTGCGCCGGAGTAGTTCCTGGTGGTTGCGCTGTCGATTTGGCGAAATTTGTCAAAAACAGAGGGGAGCAATTCCTCGGGTATCCCCGGCCCTGTGTCCTTGACCTGAATCTGCACTCTTCCGCCGTCCGACGAGATGTTCGTGGCGATGGTGACCGAGCCGCGCTCGGTAAACTTGATGGCGTTATTGATCAAGTTTGTGAGGATTTGTTTGAGCTTGGTTCGATCGGTAACTATGACTGGCAGGTGCCCGTTGTTTTCCCAAATGAGAGCTAAGTCGGTCTGCTGCAACATGTAGTCGGATTGCAGCTCGGCCATGAAATCCCTGAGATCCAGCGGGTGGCCATCTAAGATGACCGTGCCGCTCTCGATCTTGGTGATTTCCAGGATGCCGTTGATGAGCGAGAGCAGATGAATCGCCTGGAGTCGGATTTTGTCTATCCCACTCAGTTGCGCTGATGGGATCTTGCCGAAAGTCCCCATGCTCAACGCTTCGGAGTAATTCAGAATGATATTGAGCGGGGTCCGCAGCTCGTGCGACATGACGCCGAGAAACTCGTCTTTGATCTTGTTCGACTTCTCCAGTTCGCTGGCTTGTCGTCTGGTTTGCTCAAAGAGTTGGGAATTGTGAATCGCGAAAGCCGCTTCGTTGACCAGGGCGTTTAGGAAAGTAATTTCATCCGGGCTGAATTCATGTGGAGTGCGGCCGTAGAATGAAAGTACGCCGAGGGTCTGGTTGTTGATTGTCATGGGCAGTCCAAGGTAGGACACACAACCATGGCGGCGGAAAATAGCCAATTCGGCCGTGTGCGGTTGGGCGCGTCCGTCGGCCACGGCGAGTTGGCTCTGTCGCTGCAAAACGAGCAGAGGCAGTGACTCTTCCGAGGCAAAATCGGCGCTGGCGTGTTCGTCTCCGGAGGGGCCTCGGCACGCGATCGTTTGCAGAACTTTGGATTGACCATCGAGCCAGCTCACGGCGACGGTATACGAGGGAAAAAGTCGAGCGAGGTGATCGAGCAAAATACTCAAAACTTCGGCGACGTCGAGAGTCGAGGTGATGCCGCGGTTCAGGTCATAGAGCGCTTCCTGTTGCCGCCGCTGCTGGTGGATCTGATCGGCGGATTGAAGTGCCTCGGCTTCGCGCTTTTCCAAAGTCTCGGCCAAATTATCGAAGGCGCGCGCCATTTGTCCGAGTTCGCCGGAATCATAAGTGAGCGCGGTGCGTGCACGTAAGTTCCCCGCGGCCATCTTTCGGGTCGCCGCGACGATGTCCCGGATCCGCCGTAGAACGAGGGCCTCGGTGCCAAACCACGTGGAACCAAGAATGAGGACCGAAAGAACTCCCAGGGCGATCAATTGTTGCACGAGGATTTCCCTGGTTTTGGAGAAGGCGACTTCGAGAGGTAAGTCGACCGCAGCGTAGACCGTCTGCCCATCCACGGGGTTTTTCAACGGGCTGAGTGCGAAGAGTCGGGGAATGCCGTCGAATCCGGTGGCTTCGAACGTGTTGCCGCTGCTTGATGTCAGTCGAGTCCATTGAGCGGCATCCGGGGAAACAAGGTGGCCTATCCATTCGTTGCCCGCGGGATAACGCAGCAGCACGTTTCCTTGGCGATTGATTAAACTGAACGACGCGCCCCGCTGTAAATGCGTATCCACCGCAAGGCGGTTAACCCAAGACAAATTGATGGCGGCGGATACGACCCCGCGCGGCACCCCGGGCCGCTCGAGCATGGGATAGCTCACGTCGAGAAGCATGCTCGCAGGGGAAGGAATGCGACGAATGTTGCCGACGGTGAATTCGGATCTTTGAACGCTCTTTTTATGATGCGGGCCGGTGAGGTCTACGAGCGAAGGGGACGTGGAAAGCGCGGTGCATAGCGGGTTGCCGCTAAGGTCGGACAGCGCCAGATCGGCGTATCGCGGCTCCAACAAACCTGCGAGGATTCTGTGGCACGCGACTCTGTCCTTTTCTCTTATCTGCGGCACCCGTGACACCGTGACGAGGAATTCATGGGCGTTATCTAGAACTTGGTCGTGCTCTGAAGCCAGAGTACGGGCCGCGACAAGAATATTGTGCTTAATCTGTGCTGCGGTTTGCTCCCGATATCTGCCGGCGCTGTCAACGATCAAGACGAAAGCGGGAATGATCGCCGTGAGGATGAGGAGAATGAGCCTTGATCTCAAGCTGAGAAGAGCGTTGGTCATAGACGAGACTGTCCGAAACGCCGCACACGTCTTGATGTTTGATGGACCAACCGGGCAGCAAGGGGTATGCCACAAACGTAAATGTGAGCTTTGGTCGAATCGATGAGTTTGCGAGAGGTTTGTTGTATCGAAACTATGACAAATGTCGAGAAAGCTCACGCAAAGTGCCACCTTTTTACCGGGCGGATGAAGCTTGCGAGCTACCGGAGACGCTTGTTTGCGCTCGAGGGTGCTTGACGGAAAATGCGTCAAGAAGATAGAGTCCAACCACCGTGGAAATAACGATGCGGTCAGCGAACTCGGAGCGCTGATCGGCAGAAATAGGCAGGGCCGCGGCCCGCTGGCTCCGACCGCATGGGGAAACGATGAACGAGTTGATCGAAGCACATCTCATAAGTGTTTTGAGGCGAGAGGGTCGTGACGCCAGCCCGGGAGACCTGGAGCATTTCGGTGAAATCATCGAACTCTACGTGAAAAATCTCAGACAGCTCCACTCGGTAAATCTCGGCGCCGACGAGCTCGGTCCGGTGTTTCGCCCGGAGTGGGCGGGGAAGTGAAAGCGTAAGAAAGATTTCTCCCTGCGGTCGAAATGACAACATTGATAGAATCATTCCGTCATATCGAACCAAGCGAGAGATCTTTCCTGATCCGTTTCAGGGAAATCGCAAAGGAGCCTGGCCATGGCCATCGCTGAAAAGCCGCTTTACTATTTGTCGATTCACGAAGCGCAGCAGCTGATCAAGGAGCGCAGGCTCTCGCCGGTGGAGCTGACCCAGGCGGTGCTCGATCGCATTGCCGCCGTGGACGGCAAGCTGCACGCCTACATCAACCTCATGGCGGAGAGCGCGCTCGACGAAGCGCGTGCCGCGGAGACGGAAATCTCCAGAGGCAATTGGCGCGGGCCGCTGCACGGCATTCCAATCGCCGTCAAAGATCAACTCGACGTCGAGGGCGCGCCGGCGCGCATCCGGCAATTCACCCGGGGCGTGGGCGATGCGACCGCGGTCAGAAAACTCCGCGAGGCGGGCGCGGTCATGCTCGGCAAGCTGCACATGAGCAGCCTGCCGGATGCCAGTCTGCCGCTGCCGCGCAATCCCTGGAACACCGAGCACATCACCGGCGGCTCGAGCACGGGCTCGGGCGCAGCGCTGGCGGGCGGCCTCTGTCTCGGCTCGCTCGGCGAAGACACCGCCGGATCGATCCGCAATCCGTCGGCCTTCTGCGGTCTCGCCGGTCTGAAGGCGACCTACGGCCGGGTGAGCCGCCACGGCCTGGCGCCGCTCAGCTGGTCGCTCGATCACTGCGGGCCGATGGCGCGCGTGGTCGAAGATCTGGCGCACCTGCTCAACGCCATCGCCGGCCACGATCCGAAGGATCCGACCTCGAGCAGCGCGCCGCTGGCGGACTACGCGGCGGCGCTGCGGATGGACATCCAAGACCTGGTGATCGGCGTGCCGCGCGAGTACATCGACGAGTGTGCGCCGCGCACCGATCCCATTGTCTTGAAGCGGGTGGAGGAGGCGACGGCGCAACTGAAATCGCTGGGCGCGCGCATCGAGGAAGTGAAGATTCCGACCTTGCATCTGGCCACCATCGCCAACGCGGTGATTTACTACAACGAGTTTTGGGCGGCGCACAAAAGCGCGGCCGCGGCGGTGCTGAAAACCGGCGCGCCGCAGCGCCGCGCGCGGATTTATCTCGGCCTGCTCACCGGCTCCGCCGATTACATCCAGGCGCAGCGCATTCGCAGCCGCTGCCGCGCCGAGCTGGCCGAAGTTTTTCAAAAGGTGAATTGTCTCGCGTTGCCCAATCAGGCGGGTCCGGCGCCGCGGGTCGAAGACGTGGGGCCCATCGACACGCTGTTCAAGCACGTGGTTCCGGAGTTTCACGGACCGTTCAATCTCACCGGACTGCCGACCTTGTCCGTGCCCTGCGGTTTTTCCGAGAGCAATCTTCCGATCGCGCTTCAGCTCGTCGGGCGGGCCTTCGACGAGCCGACGGTGCTGCGCGCGGGGTATGCCTACCAGCAGCAGATGAAATGGTACGAGCGGCGCCCGGCGCTGTAGGGCGAGCATTGACGTCGTGAGGCATGAGGCAGGGGCACGGCATGCCGTGCCCCCGGCGCATTAACCAAGGAGTCAGACGAAAATGGACATCCAAAGAATCAATCCGCGCGAGTGGAACTGTAGCGCGGCGGTGTTCGGCGATCTGGTCTTTCTCTCCGGCACGGTGGCCGACGACAAGTCGCTCGACATGAAAGGCCAGACCGCGCAGGTGCTGCGAAAGATCGACGCCGTGCTGGCCAGGGCGGGCACCAGCAAGTCGCGCATCCTGAGCGCGACGGTGTACATGGCCGACGCCGCTCTCAAAGATGAAATGAACGAAGCCTGGATGGCCTGGGTCGATCGCTCGAATCTGCCGACGCGCACCGCGGTGGGCGCCGTGCTCACGCCCGGCACCCTGGTCGAGATCGCCGTGTGCGCGGCCCGGTAGCGCCGATCGGGCGGCTTCGATTCAGCTCTGAAAATTCACCCGCTGCGGGCCTCGATGCGGGCGCGATTTCGCGTCTCGAATCCGCAGATTTTGCCGGCGCCCCGGCCCTCGAAGCGGGCTTGATATTCATCTTCTTTTGACATATGAACTTGACCCCAATGTCGCCGGAGAGCCGCTGATTGAAAGCGGAAAGGATTTTTCGAGAGCCGAAAGGATAACTCGACCGGAAGTGGTAGCCTCTATGCCCGAACAACTGCTGACCCTGGAACAGGTCGCCGAATACCTGAACGTCGATAAATTCACCGTGTACCGTTTGCTGGCGGACAAGAACCTGCCGGCGTTCAAAGTCGGCAACCAGTGGCGCTTCAAGCGCAAGATGATCGAAAACTGGCTGATGAAAAACTCCAACGTGCGGCGCAAGGATTCCTGAGTCCCGCTGCGCTGCGTCCGCCGTCCCTCCGTCCTCCCCTTCGCTAATAACCGCTCGCGTTAATTTTCTGAATCAGCGCGTCCTCGATGATCGATTCCGGCTTGAAGGATTGCAGCCTGGGATTGGTGCGCGCCAGGATCGAATAGATTTTTTTGACGCCCTCCGGGTTGGGCCTCAAGTCGGGATTGTAGACCGCGAGCATCGCATGATAGCCGTTTTCCGCGTCCTCCAGACGCGGCAGGCGCAGCACGCGCGCGATGCTTCGCAGCACCGCCGCTTTATTCTCCGGCTTGAGAAAAAAGCGCATCGCGTCGAGCGTCCCCTGTAAAACCGCTTCGTGGAGCTTGGGGTCCTGGCGCGCGGCGCTCTTGCGCACGACCAGCGACGCGCCCATGTAGGAAATCGGCGCGCGGCTGAGGTCGAGCAGCACCGGGTAGCCTTTTTTCTTGAGCGGCGCGCTGAACGTCGAGCCCATCCACGACGCCTGGGCGCGGCCGGTTTCGAGCGCCTGGATGCGCGAGGGTTGATCGCCGAGCACGATGAAGCGGATGTTGTCGCGCTCGGGATCGAGCCCGAGATAATCGAGGGCGAGCATGTTGTTGGCCCAACCGCCGCCGCCGATGCTCTGGATCGCGATTTGTTTGCCCTTCAGATCCTCGGGCTTTTTGATTTCCGGCCGCGCCATGAAATCGCCTTCGGGGCGGCCGATCACGGTGCCGATCACGCCCACGTCGAGACCGCCGGCGGCGACGTTCAGCACGTTGTTCGAGCTGGTGAACACCATCTGCACATCGGAGGACGCCAGCGCCGAGATCGCCAGCGGGCCGCTGCGCATGAAAATGACTTCGACGTTGAGGCCGTGCTTGCGGTAAAAACCCTGATCGACGCCGACCCAGAGCACGGCGGGATTTTCGCCGCTGGTGCCGTTGGCGATGCGGAAATTCACCAGCTGCGCCTGCGCGCTATCGGTCGCAGCGGCCGCGGTCGCGAGCAGCGCGGCGAGCAGCGCGAGCGGGATTCGAAGGCAAAAGCATCTCATGAGCGCTCTCCAGAAATTAAAAATCAGCCGCCGCAGACTAAATCAGGACCGTCCGGCTGTCAAAAGCCGGCGGCTAAAACACGCTCAGTACCAGACGAACGCCGACGAAGAGCATGGCCAGCGCCAGCCCGCGGATGATCCATTTGCCGCCGACCCGGCGCGATAAGCGGGCGCCGAGCTGCGCGCCGACGACCACGCCCGCGGCGATGAGCGCGGTGCGCGCCGCGCCCTGGGCAAAATTGCCGCTCGCGATGTGCACGAGGGTCCCCGTAAAAGCCATAACCGCGAGCACGAAATGCGACGTGGCGGTGGCGACGTGCACGGGAAAATTCAAAAGCCGGCTGAGCGCTGGCACGTGGATGAAGCCGCCGCCGACGCCGAGCAGACTCGATAGGAAGCCGACGAACACGCTGAGCGCGATGCCGAGCACCGGATCGTAGGCGTAGCGGTAGCGCGCGCCCTGGGCGTCTACCAGCTCGCGCACCGTCCGGCGCCAGCGGGCGCTGGCGCCGGCGCCGGCGGGATGCGGCGGCGCGGCGCGGTGATCGTCCTTCGCGGAGATCCATAAAAACAGCGCGGCGACGATCATCAGCGCGCCGAAGATAAGATTGAACAACCGGCGCGACACGTAGGCCGTCGAGAGCGCGCCGAGGATCGCGCCCGGCACGGTGGCGATCGCGAAGACGATCCCCGACCGGTAATCGATGCGCTTCATGCGGCTGTAGGCCCAGGAGCCGGAGAGAGCGTTGAAGAAAACCACGGCGAGCGAAATGCTCGTGATCAGCTCGGTGTTTTCCGCCGGATAAACGATCAGCAGGATCGGCACCAGAATGAAGCCGCCGCCGGCGCCGATCAGAGTGCCGAAGGTGCCGATCGCCAGCCCGAGGGGGAGAAGCCAGAGGGAGGTCAGCGCCATTTTCGGACGGCGAAGTTCGAAGGATTGGTCACAGAGGCGCGGCCGCGGTGGCGTCGATGGGATTCCGTGCTTTTGGAAAAGCGTCGGCGGCGCCGTTTCGTGGGCTCGAAGCGATCCGGCGCCGCGGTACGGGTTGCGTCTAGTGCAGAGTCCAGCCGTAAAAGCGCTCGGCGTTGCGATAGCGCACGGCGTCTTTGTCGTCCTGGGTAAGCCGCTGATTTTCGTCGAGCTCTTCGAGCTCGGCTTTGCAGGTATCGTTGTTGACCTCGTGGGGAAAATCCGAGGAAAAAATGAACGGCTTGTTGCCGACCGCGCTGACGGCGAAGGGCAGGGTGAGCTCGTCGCCTTCGACGCCGACGTAAATCCGATCCTCATCCACGTGGCGCTTGATGTAGTCGGTGACCGATTCTTTCTCGCGCAGTTTCAAGAATCGCCCGCGCGGATCGTACTGCACATGGCTGTTCCAGGCGCGCTCGAGGCGCTCGATGCAGTTGACGAACCAGCCCGAGCCGGCTTCCATGAAACCGAAGCGAACCCTGGGATATTTGTCGAACACGCCGTTGAACAGAATGCCGGCGAAGTTGACCATCTGGCCGAAGGGGTGGCCGAGCGCGTTCACCGGCGCGTAGGGCGACATGTCGTCGAGGCCCATGTGGTCGTGCACGCCGCCGTGAATGCCGATGCAGCAGCCCAGGCGGTTGGCTTCTTCGTAGATCGGCCAGTATTTTTCGTCGCCCAGATGATTCTGCGCGCCCATCACGCCGGTGCTCGGCAGCATGGCGCCGCAAAAGCCCAGCTCGTTGACGATGCGCCGCAGCTCTTTGACCGCCTCGGGCGGTTCCTGCAACGGAATCAACCCCAGCGCCTGAAAGCGGCTGCTCTTGCTCAGGTACTCGTCGCGCATCCAGTCGTTATACGCGCGCGCGAGCTCGATGGCCCAGTCAAGACTCACCACCCGGCCGAAGGAAAGCCCGTTGGTCGGATACAAAATCGCGCCGGCGAGACCGACGTCCTCCATGAAATCGATCCAGCCCTCGCGCCCGACCTTGGCAAAGGCGCCGGGCGGGAGAAAGTGCGCGTTGGCGGCGTGCAGATGATCGTTGGGCGGGTAGGGGCCGCGCGCCGCGCCGAAGCGCTCGCGGTATTCCTTCGGCATGCGCGCCGTGATCGCCGCATGATCCTCGACCACGTGGCCGTCGCCGTCGATGATCTTGTGCTTTTTGTCGCTCATCTTGTCTCTCCCGGATCCGCTAAATTTGTGACTGCTTGCTTCGTGGGTCCTGCGCCTGGGGTTTTGCGTCTCGGGTCTGGGGTGGGGCTGGGGAACGCCGGACGCTAGACGTCAGACGCCAGACTCATTGAGTCAATTGGTAAAATCGCTTCGCGTTGCCGAACAGGATCGCGTCCTTGTCCGCCGCGCCGAGCTGCGGGTTTTCGCGCAGCTCCTCCAGCTCGTGCTTGCAGGTCTCGGCGTCCACCTCGTGCGGATAGTCCGTGGAGAAAACATAAGGCTTGCGGCCGGTGATGCGCACGGCTTCGGCGATGGTCAGCTCCTCGCCCTCGCAGCCGACGAAGATCCGGCCCTCGTCGATGTGGCGCAAAATATAATCGATGATCTTTTCGCCTTTTTTGAGCTGCAGAAATCGTCCGCGCGGATCGTACTGCACGTGGCTTTCCCAGGAGCCGGTGAAGCGCTCCATGCAGGTGAGAAGCCAGGCGCAGCCCGCTTCCATGAAGCCGATGCGCAGGCCGGGGAATTTGTCGAATATGCCGTTGAACACGATGCCGGCAAAACCGATCATCTGGCTCATCGGATGGCCGAGCGCATTGGCCACCGCGTAGGGGCTCATGTCGTCCATTAACAAATTCTCGTGGGCGCCGCCGTGGATCGCGATGGCGCAGCCGAGCCGTTCGGCCTCGCCGTAAATCGGCCAGTATTTTTGCGAGCCCAGGTGCGGCATGTTGACGCCCATGGACGGCAGCATGGCGCCGGAAAAACCCAGATCGCGCACGATGCGGCGGAGCTCGATCACCGCTTCGGCCGGCTCCTGCAGGGGGATCAGCCCCATCGCTTTGAAGCGCGGGCTCTTCGAAAGATAGGTGTCATGAATCCAGTTATTATAAGCGCGCGCCAGCTCGATGGCCCAATCGCGGCTGACGATCTTGCCGAAGGCAAGCCCGGCGCTGGTGTAGAGAACCGTCGTGCCGATGCCCACGTCTTCTAAAAACAGCTCCCAGCCCTCTCGCCCGACGTTGGCGAATGCGCCCTTCGGCGTGAAGTGGCGGTTGGCGGTGTGCAAATGATCGATGGGCGGAAAGGGATTTTTGCCGCGCGCTTCGGAAAAGCTCCGGCCGATGTATTCCTCGGGCATGTATTTAATGATGCTCGCGATGTCTTCGACCACGTGGCCGTCGCCGTCGATGATTGTGTGCTCCGCCGCTGTGCTCATGATTTTTCTCCCGAATCGCGGAATTGATCTGCGCTTTGCCCCGACGCCCTATTTACACTGAAACCAGGGGATTTTTCCAGCCGTCCCGCGCGGGTCGGCGTAAAAGCGCGAGGCCTCTCGGCTGCCGCGCCGAGAGGCCTGGCGTCCAGTGTCGAGTGAGAACGCTACGCGCTTTTGCGCGCGGCTTCCTTTGCCAGCGGGTATTTTTCGCAGAGCGAATTCCAGTAGGCGGCAATTTTCTTGCTGTTGTCTTTGACTTCCTGCGGAATGATGCGCCAGGGCGCGCGCAGCGGTCCGGCCGTGCAGTAGCCGGCTTCGTTGGCCGCGAGTTTGAAAACGTTCTCGCGCCAGGAGAGATTGCCGATGTTCGGCCCGACCCGGTTGGTCGCTTCGAGATCGAGGCAGATTTTCTTGGCGCTTTCCCAATCCTGGGCGAGACAGGCGTCGCGCAGCGCCACCACCGGCGACGGACCCATCCAGACGTTGAACGACCAGCAGCCGGCGGCGCCGAGCTGATAGTAAGGAAACATCTGCGTCTGATTGACGAAGACGCTCATCTTGCCTCTGGTGAGGGCGCACAGCTCGACGAACTGAAGCGGCGTGCGATGCGAGTCTTTCATGCCGACGATGTTCGGCTTCTCGGTAATTTTCTTGAACGCGCTGACGGGAATCGTCACGCGGTGATGGGTCGGATTGTGATAGATCATCACGCCCATTTTCGGCAGGGCATCGGCGACGTCATGATAAAACTGCACGGCGTTTTCCACGGTGGCGGCGTAATAAAAAGGAACGCCGAGCAGCAGGCCGTCGGCGCCCGCTTCCTGGGCGAATTTGGCCTGGCGAATCGCCTCGCGCGGATTCAGATTCGTGCAGCCGACAAGGACCGGCACCCGCTTCTTTACCGCCGCCACCGTCGCTTCGATCAGTTTTTTGTGCTCGTCCCACAGCAAAGTGTGAAACTCGCCGAAACTGCCGGTGGTAGTGAGCACGTTCACGCCGCCGTCGCGGATCAATCGATCCACCGCGCGGGTCAATTCGTCGGTATCGACTGTGTCGGTCGCGTCGATGCGATCGCCGTCGTTGGTCGTAAACGCCGGCATCATCGCCATGATGCCCTTGAGGTCGTTGGCTGTGATCATTGCAATCTCCTCGCAGAACCGGATTTAGCCCGATTCTCCATCACGCAGGGGGAAAGAGTCAACTGCTCCAGCGAAGATAAGCGATCCTATTCGCGGCCGGATCGACCGGTGAATGCGCGAGGTTATTTGCTCCACAACGCCTTGACGAAACCTTCCTTGTGCAGCTCCTCGATGATGCTCGAGTCGAAGAAGTCGGCGGGGCGATAGCTCTTCGCGCGCGGGTCGGTTTTGGCGAGGTCGTTGAGCTGGGCCTGAATGCCCGCCTCGGTGAGCGCGCCGTCCTTGTCGATTGCCTGATAGGCCTCATCGTAGCTCGCCGACAACACTTCGGGATCGGTGACGCGGGTATATTTTTTCAGGATCGACAGGGTGTATTCCTTGCTTCGATAGACTTCGTGCACGCCTTCGAGATAACCCATGGCAAAGGCCTTTAGCTTGGGGCGAAATTCGTTGTGCAGCGAGCTCTCCATCACGTCGGCGCACTGATGCTGAATGGTAACCCCGAGCTTTGCGAGCTCAGGCCCCGAGACCAGCATTTTCATGCCCGCTTTTCTGGCGATCACGCTTTCCGGAGCCGAAAGCGTGGTGCCCTGGATCATTCCCTTGGTAAGCGCGGCGAGTCGGTTCTGCGTGCTGCCGAGCTGCAGGATCGTGTAGTCGCGCCCTTCCTCGAGGCCGAGCTTTTTCATCAGCATGACCGTGGCGGTGTAGGACGACGAGCCGATGCGGGTAACAGCGATTTTTTTGCCGCGGAGGTCCGTGTAGGATTTGATGTCCGGGCTGCTGAAAAATGGGTTGGGATAAAAATTCACCATCCCGATGAAAATCTTCACCGGCGCGCCGCGCAATCGCGAATTGACCACCGAGCTGCCGTCCGCCGCCAAGATCTTGGTCTCACCGGCCAGCAGCGCTTGCATCCCCAGGGTCCCGCTCGGGATGTAAATCGTATCGACGTCGAGCCCGTATTTGTGAAAATACCCTCTCTCCTTCGCCACCCAGAGCGGCACGGTCAGCATATTGAGCGCGCTGTTGACGACCAGCAGCGGCTCGGCGGCTGACACGGGCGCGGGTCGGCCCAAAGAAACAGCCAATGCGATTAATAAGATGGTATGGCAGCTTGCTTGCCGAAGCCGAATCACGTTCATTGATGGGTCTCCCGTTCGATATACATCAAACGGGACCGATTCCAGCGGGTTAGCAACGAATTGTCAAGATCGTCGAAAAGTTTTATATGAGGCATACAATGAGGGCAAATTTGATGCGAGTGAATAAATTCGAGCGGCTGAAACCGTGAGCATTGTTTGACGCGATTGCGACGGGTACCCGTTTGCGGGTGGGGACTGGTTGCTGAATAGCAAAGGTCGACGATGCACTTTGAAGCAGTCTGGGATTGCCGGAAATGCCGCTTTTCTAACTACAGGCGAACGGAATATATCCGCGCTCCAGGAAGTGGTCCGAAATGATCTCGCCGATCTGCCCGGTAAAGAGTTTCTCAGCCAAGTGAATTTCTCGCTTTCGGGTTAAAGCCGGAGATTCGAGCTCGCCGGTAGGGGGCGTATTCCAGTTGATAAACATGAGGGTGCCTGCGGAAGTGTAATTTGCAAAGCCCTCCTCTTTCAGGATTTCGATACGATCGATTAGTTGCTTGACTCCGGGATCGAGCTGCGGGATCTCGAACGGGATCTTGAAGTTGGTCAAGTTGAATCCTTTGAGAAACACGGTCCAGGCCGCGGTATGAGGAGGCAGATGTGGCACCAGATCATCGCGGTATTCGAGCCGCCAGGTTTTCGCCTTCAACTTGTCATCGAACAGCGCAGCAAAGCCCGCATCGCCGACCCTGGGCGCCGCGAAAGTGTAAACGCCAGCGGGGTCGAGCCCCGCGTTGAGCAGCCTGTACGCCGTGAGAAAGGCCAGCCCGCCCCCTTTGCTGTGGCCAGTTACGTATAACGGCTTAGTCATGTCGTGAGATGCTTTCAAATACCGGAGCAAATCCGGCCAGAGGCTATCTAAAGATTCCAAGAAGCCTCGATGCACCTTGCCGGGCAGACCAACGCCGTTTACCAGAGTGGCATTGGCGTCATTCAACCAATCATTGACCACGACTTCGAAGAATTTTTCCGGGTCTCGGAAAATCAATGTTGGAGGCTGGGTCCCGCGGAACGCAAGAATGGGTTCGTTTTGTGAGTTGACGCCGTAGTAGCACGCATTAATATTGCCCATCGCCGCCGGCCGGAAGAATTTGCACCCGTCACGGCTCAGTCCAGTGATTTGCAGGTCCTGGTCCAGTGCCGGATAGGATTCGAAATCCTGGCCTATCTGGGGAATCGCATAGGCCAAACTGCTGGCGTGGCTTAACAGACAGGCGAGTCGCTTGTTCATATTGGCTCCTATGTGCAGCCTGTTAGGTTGTGCGTACGCCTCCCGACCAAAAGAAATTCCCGTTGGCGTCCTGAAACCAACGCGAGTTCCCGTTCACGGGCTCGCCGCTATCGGTCCAATTGATATATTCCAAGCGCGCTCCAACAGCCACGGTTTGTAGGATCGTGGCGCGGCTATTGGGTTGGCCTTTGCGGATATTTAGTTTCACCGTGGTCGTGACCGTTCCTGGTTTGGAGGGAGCATTGGGTTGTGGATAGGGAGCACCGCTGCATTCCTCGTACTCGGCCACAATGTCTCGAAGGAGCTGATCGTAGGTTCGGCGGCTGTATGCTAGACCGGAAACAGGATCGGTCTTTCTTGTCGGGTCTAATATGAAATGCCCGACGACACCCAAGCTCGGGTTGATCTGGAAAAGGTAGCAAGCATACGCAATCACCCAGAGATATTTTCGATAAGCCTCGTCCGCATTGATCAATCCCCCATAGCAGTATTCGACACCAATCGCCGCGTCGTTGGCGTTGTGTCCGTACAGTTGATTGTCTGTCGGCACGTTGTATAGAACGTGCCACGCTTTCTCCGGTTGACCCGTAAGGGCCGGAATGCACTCAATGATGTTTTGATCGTCCACGAAAATATGGGCGGATGCGCTTTGCTCATCACGGCTGTTCTCATAGTAGCGAACGTTCTGTTCCGCTGTGGACTTTGGGTTCCCCGTATCATGAGCGACGACGAAACGGACGCCCGGCGACACCGGAATACCGGAACGGCGTTTGGAGGGCTTGGTTAAATACCGCGCCGTGACGACATATTTTTTTATGAACTCAGACATGACGATTATCCCATCGCCGGCTGATCGGCGGTTTCGGGCGACGATACATTCGATTGGGCGGCTGGCGCCGGGCCGGCAGATACGCCACTGAATTGCGCAGTATTTTTTCTGACGAACCCTTCAATAAAATCAGCGCCGGCGTATCCGATCCCCAGCAAAGGCAGCAAGACTTGTTTCGTGTCCAGCTTGGATGGATCGACATCGGGAAGGCTGAGCATGCCAAGAGCCCCAGCGATGAAGCCAATGAGCAAGCTGAAAAATAGAGTGGACGCACTAAAGAGCGTAGAGAAATCTTTCTTTTCCTGGATTGCTTGATCATTAACCTTTTTCAAGCCAACGACGACGCGAATCCCCTGACCAACCGTGCCCAACAGACCGCCCAATAAAATAAGGGTGATCCAATCTACTGCAGAGTGTGACATCTTGATCGTCCTTTCTTTTTCTAGTTGAAGAAATTCCTACAACAACATATGGCCAAACTGGTTTCCTTTACCCGTAGTCAAAAGTTAGCGAATATTCCCTCACCCTCAATGACTCGGGGCGACACGTTCCTCGTGAGCTTACCCCACCGGTTGGACAGTTTTTGGGCTAAGATAAGCTAATGAATCAACCTCCCATCGGGCCGTTTGACACGGCCACTTTCCCCTTGGGGCATTGAGATTCTCGGCAAATGGTCGTTCGAGAGAGCTGGCCTTCTCAGATGCACTCCGAAAAACGGCCGCCTGAGATACAGCCGGTCGATCACCCGCATGATCGAGAGGTTCTCTTGGCTCTCGGCGCCCAGCGGCTCGTAGCAATAGCTGGATCGGCTGACTCCGAGTAGCCAGGCGATCTCCATCTTGAGCCGCCCGATCCCTCGTACAACCGCGCGGTCAGTTCTCCCGTGCTGGGCGCTGCGCTGCCGCGACGCAACACCTCGTAAGCTCCTTGAACTATAATAGGTAAGCTCCTCGAATCAGCCGGCGTCTCCGCTGCGCGGTAACGGTAGGATGCACTCCGTATGTCGCGCTGAGCTCGCCCAGGGTCCGCACCTCCTTGAACGCCTCCAGTGCGACCCGAGGGCTTTCGTCTCCTCGCTGTAATTTTTCCGCTTCCTGCTCACTGATCGTCTCCCGTCTTCTAACAGAAGCTTGTCATCACTTTTATTGAGCTTAGCAATCTGTCCAAAAATTGGGGGTACCTTCAGCGACCGCCGGAACATCAAAGTTTCGTCCCTTTATCGCAAAGAATTGGAAGTGAGACAAAAATCATTACGCTATAGAAATTCGCCCGGATCAATCGACGATCGCGGCTTTTGCTCTTTGGCCTTGCTTGAAGAGGTAGTCGCCGAAGAGGTCCTTACCGTCCGAAGCATTTAGTTGCAAATCGGGAAAGGTGAATCCAACTGGGCAAGGATAAATGCCAGCTGCCTGCACGGTCACATCGCGTCCAGGACCAGCGATCGTTTGCAACAAAACTTTGGCTCCGCGAAAGGGACCGTTTTCACAAACGTTGGCTTGGTGCAGCGCGGGCTGTCGATTCCGTGCCGGTATCCCTATCGTTATTTCTTTACCTACTTGCTTCCACGGACCCTCACGGGCAAGCGAAATATCGCGAAGACGCTTACCCAATGGAGTACTAAAATCTAGGGTCACAATTTGATCGGCCAAATCCGGGTCTGAAGCCGGGAAAATACTTTGCGTCGTCTTTAACCAGGTGATGGTTCCATTCTTAGCGTTTGGATCGGAGAATATCTTTTTTAGGAATGTATCGGGAGACACGAGATCCTGCTTTACATTTAGTGCTAGTTGTGATTTTCCATACTTCCAGGTTAATGTGCTCTCGTGCGCGTTTTTCGATAACAATACCCATCCGAAAAATAAACCAAAGATGAAAGCGCTTATTGCGACTATTGTATAGGTGCTCATAAAAACTCCTTACAATGTGAGCGGCTCGTAGTAATAGCTCGATCGGCTCACTCCGAGTAGCCGGCACTGCTCTACGATTGACAATTTCCCATGCTTCGGCTCGATCCATTCCCGACGCTTCTCCAAAGCCACGCTCAAAGCTTTTTTTTAAGCCAGTCGATCTCCATCTTGAGCCGCCCGATCTCCTCATACAACGGGCTGGTCAGTTCTTCCTCGCTGCGCGCCCCGTCCCCTCGGCGGAACACCTCCGAGGCTCCTCGCACCAGCTGGCGCTTCCACTGGGCGATCACGGTGGGGTGCACTCCGTACCTCGTGCCGAGCTCGCTCAGTGTCCTTACCCCTTTGATCGCCTCCAGCGCGACTCGAGCTTTTGTCTCCTCGGTGTGTTTCTTGCGCTTCCTGCTCATTCATTCTCTCCCGTCTTGCGACGGGAGGTTATCATCGCTTTTCTTTAGCTTAGCAACCTGTCCAAAAAAAGGGGGGGAACTTCACATATTATGGTACGGTTACATTAAATGTCATTGTTCCATTCTTTTCTTTGAGGCCAAGTGTAACTTGTGCTGCGCCTGCCGTAGTAGACTTTAGAGCTTCAATTACGATCCATTTCTGATCCTCTAGAATTGTCCCCGATACCGTCTCTGGTTGGCTTGAGGTAATACCGAGAGGAGTAATGTCGTCTGGAAGCCGGAAAGCTAATTTACTCCCTTTCACAATCGCGGGGATGACTGGTGCCGCGGGCGCGGCATTGGGAATATTGACGATTCCTCCAGCAACGACTAGATTGGCAAATAAGCTTGGCGTTAGACCTAGCTCAATTACCTCGACAAACAGGGTCGCGCTAATCCCATCTTTGGTCCGGAATTTTACGGAAGTCTTCCCTGGGGTTTTGCCGGTGATTGTGATGAGTTGGTTGTTTGAGCTGTACGCGATATCCACAATGGAACGATCTGTCACAGTCGTTTTGGTGGGATCAACACTAAAGCCGTCCTCAACCTTGATAGCTTGCGAAGTGTTCTTGGGTATGTCTAAATCCTCGGCGGAGAGTCGAAACTGCTTTGGTAGCTTCGCTCTGATTTCGTCGACAAGTTTTTCGATTTGCTTATCTCGTGTTGCCAGATCGCTCTTCGTTGATTCGAGTTCATTTTTGGCCTTTGTTACTTCGCGTGTGAGCACTTCGTAAGCAGCCACATAATGGCCAATGATTGCATGCTGATTTGCGACGCTGATTGCGTCATCGATGCTGTTCGCTGCTTTCGTGTACGCAAATGTTTTGTCTTTATTCTCCGCGACGGCGGTGACTCCGGAGGTAAAACCAGTGACCAAGGGTACGATTCGTAGCGCCTGTATTCCGGCGTTTGTAGCAGCTAATCCAGCGCTGGTGGTGAGGCCGGATAGCCCCACAAGCCCCGCGAAATAGAGTGCCCACTCATTGAGGGTCGCGCGGGAGCGGTATGATCCGGAAAGATTGGCGGCATATTCGTGGTAGGTTCTATACACCGTGCATTGAGACTTAAGCTGGCTCGAGGGAGCTGAATTGCACCAAGTGGTTGTCTCATCGCTGGGTACGAACGCCTCATGATCGGGCCGAATGCCCAAAACGGGAAAGCTTGTCGTTGCACAGCTGCAAAGGAAAAGGGATAGAATGCTGATACTGGCAAAGAGTGTTTTTATGCGAGACGGAGAAAGGTCCCACTGCGGGTGTGATATTGTGGAGGTGTCTGGTCGTGGCATCGAAAGTGTCCTTTCTTAGGCAAGTCGGGTAATTGTGTGGTCAGCGATTTGCCCACTGCTTAGACGTGCGGGCCTTCACCTATACCCCAATCGCGCGTTGCGTATCGCGCTCCATGGACGTTGCCATCCCCGGTCGCGATCGTTCGCTTTCGTTTCCGTACATCTTCCACGTATTGTGGCCGGCTGTTTTCCGCTACGACATCGGCCATGCGAATGAGCAGGTCTCTTTCGTTTGTCCCGGGATTATCATTAATCCATTCTGTAATACGGCGCTCCTCGGCATCGTGGTCGATTCCGCCGTTTTGAACTGCAATATCAAAGCATAGGGCGATACCCGCCTCTGTCTGTATGATAAAGCGTGCGGCATCTCGAGCTCCTCTCTCCCAGTATTGGTTGACCCGTCGTAATTGGATTTGCTGCACGGCAGGGTCGTCGCCGAGGGTTGCAAACGCCTGTTGCCACCGTTCTTCGATTCGAACCTTGTTTGTTCCGATAGAAATGCTATTTGCCCACTGGAGTTGTTCTGGCCACGGTTTACCCAGTTGAGCTAAGATCTGTGGCTTAAGATCACCAAAAGCTGAATCGAATAGCTGTGAATCATGCTCTCGCACTTCAGTCAGAATCTTTTGAATTTCTCCGTGTTGTAGAGTGTAGCCAATGAGTCCCCAAGTCAGTCCAGCTCCATCGAAATTGCCCGCAATGGTTCGAAAGCCGTGGCCCTCGAAATCAGCGGTGAGTTGTAAACATCGGTCGAATATGGTCGGGGTAGGAGTCGTCATAAGGGCTAACCAGGTTTCATCGGTAAGCTTACCTGTTGGGGCCAAGCCTCTTGCTATTTGAAAAGATTTAAGCGCAGTCTCGGTGTCGTTTCCGAATATGCCGTCTATGATTCCAGGACTGTGCACAGCTTGTTTAAGTCTTTGCTGTAAGGCGCGTACGAGTTCACCGCGGACGACTCGGTAACCATTCGCGGCCTTCTGCAAAAAAATTCTTGCCATAAAGCGCCTCATCAGCAAGCGGATATTTTAACCAGGATAGTTTAGAACTGCCCAGTACTCACCCAGTCCGCCGAGATCAGCGTCCACCAGTCTTCTGCGAGATCCTGCGTAACGTATCTGTAGGACATCCACCCGTAACCGGCGTTGCCCCATGTCGGACCCCAGGAATTGCGTACAAGCAGCGCGCCGCGGTCGGGGCCGATCATTAGGTTGTCGTCGTAGCCGGCGGCGACGATGGCGTGGCCGCCGCGGTAATTACTGTTCGGAGCGGGAAAGGCGATCAGGCCGCCGGGGAGCGGATTGTCGAACTCGCTGTACACCGGGAAACCGAACATGCTCGGAAAGCCGTGGGCGAGATAGGTTTTTATGTTCGTGAGGATTTGCGCCGGCGAAGTGCCGGGACCGTCGAGGCGGAAATACTTTATCGCTTTGTAGTTGGCTCCAAAGGCGTAACAGAATGCGGGAGGTTCAACGTCGTAATGCAAGTTGGTGTCCCATGGAGCGCCATCGTAAGGCCAATAACGTTCGGGCGGTGCACCGAACAGAACCAGGGCTTCCATCGCGGTGCGCAAATAGGCGCCCGTGTCACCGGTCCAGCCGAGCAAGTTGCGCTCGACTTTGTAGAGGAAAAGGCGGGACGCGTCGATGTATCCGCCCTTGCTGCGGCGCTCGAAATATTCGAGCAGCCCGACCGCGGCGTTGGCCGTACAGGAGCCGAGATATCCTTGATCTTCGATGGGCGAGAGCCAGTTGCGTAGATCGACTTGGGCAGGCATAACCGCCACAGGAGCGGCGGCGAGTCGAGGTGCAAGCCGAGTTCGCTGGAGTAGCGGCGCTACTTCAGCGTGTGTTTCGGTATAGTCGCTGGGTTTAGGAACGTCCGGCAGCCATCCCAGCCCGTGTTTGCTTTCCATGAGGCCTCCTGCGGTCGCTGTCGATAACGAGGGCGATGGACTGCACCTCCGGTTCGCCGTTTGTGGGCGAATCAGTAACGAGTGCTTTGGTCGAGGTTAATAACCTTGAAGGTAGTGAGCGGTCCAATACAAAATTCTTATATCAAGGGATATTAGGTTTTCTTATATCAGCAGACGGTGAACGGGGTGGAAACGATAGATTCCACAATGACGGCGCCGCGGCGGCGTGGAAGTAGCGGCATAGGTTTTCGACTCACACTTTATCTTTTTCTCGTCCGGCCCGGCTTTTTCCACGGGATCGCTTTGCCCAGCAGCGTTCTCGGGCCGACCAGGGCCGGGGTTTGTTGGTAGCCGAGTTTTTGCAGGCGGTCGGCGGTTTGCTTGGCGAGGTTGGTGAACGTCGGGGCGCCGCGGCGGCGCGGGTCGCGCAGGAGTTTTACCAGGCAATAGGTGAACGCGCCGTAGGCGTTGGCGCCGTCGCGATATTCGTAGGCGAGCTCTTGTTCCTGGCAGGCTTCGAGAAGGATCGGCAGGTAAGCGCCTTTGTGGCGGAGCTCGCGGCGCTCGCGGTCGTAGCGCGCATTCGGCAGGCCGCGGAGCGCGACGGCGCGGCCGAGGCGGCGGGTGGCGCCGTTGGCGCCGAGATATTCCTGGCGCGCGCGCGAGCCCGCCAGGGAGCGGTTGGCCGCTTCCATGTCGCGGTCGACCCACATTTGCAGCGCGCTGTCCCAGCGCAGCGCCCGGTGGCGCACGTCGTCGGGCGGGTTGATGCCGCGGGCGCGCGGACCGCCGTCGCGGGTGAGCCCGCCGGAGTGGCAGCAGTCGAAGATCGCGGCGAAGCGCGCGTTGTAAGGAAGCTGGCTGTAGAATTCGACGAACTGATTGTCGGTCACGGCGCGGGCGGGACTCCAGTCGAAATCGTGGGGCACGAGACATTCGTCGAAGCGATCGACTTCTTCTTTGGCGCCGTAGGCGGGAATCTGCGCGCCGTGGCCGGAGTAAAAAAGCACGCGCTCGTCGCCGTCGCGCACGCCGTCGAGGAGCCAGTGCAGCCGCTCGACAATTCCCGCGGCGGTGGCGCGCTCGTTCAGCACGACGCGAATGTCTGCGGAGTCGTAGCCGCACTCCTGCAGCACCGAGCTCATCAAGAAAGTATCGTTGACGCAGCCTTCGAGCCGGTTGGCCGGGTTGGCGTACTCGTTGATGCCGATCAAAAGCGCGCGCCGATTGGGCGGAGTGATGACCGCGCGGGTCAGGCGCGCTTCGCGGGCGAGGGTGCGCGGGCGCGCGGAGGCGACGTCGAACCAGACGCGGGCCTGGGCGGCGGGGTGATTGAAGTAGTAAATCGGGTCGTGGTTCAGAATATCGCCGGGTTTGTCGAACTCGGTGGAGATCTGCGCGAAGCGCTCGCTCTGCAGCCGCAGCTCGGCGGTGAACACGCGGTCGCGGTCGCTGTAAAGGTGGTACCACATGCGCGCATCGAGCGGCTCGATCCGTCCGGCCAGACAATCGCGCACGAAGGGATTGCCGATCTGCGAGCCCAGGGTGATCAGGACCTTGCCTGCCAGCGCGCCGGGACTGCGCCGGAAAGTGTCATACGAAATCAGCGAGCCCAGGCTGTGCGCGGCGATCACGCCGTAGGATTTTTTGCCGAGCTGGTTCATGAGCCGCGCGCGCAGGTCGGCGCGGAGTCCGTCCTCCGAGCCCCACTGGGCGATCATGCCGGCGGTCCAGCGCGCCTGCTCCGGCAGCTCGAAGATACCGCGACTGCCGGGCAGCAGATCGCCGATGCCGTGAACGACGCCGCTGGCGAGTAGTTTCGCGAAGGCCTTGCTGTAGGTCGCGAGATTGAGCGGCGCGTGATCAAAAAGATCGTCGTAGCGAAAAAAATCGCAGGAGACCGCCGCGTCGGGGTCCCAGCGCCGGATATTTTGCGTGATCGCTTCGGTCCAGCTCGGCACGAGCAGCCGATCGTCATCGCCGTGGCCGACCCCGTGGATGCAGAGGATATTGAAATTCGCCATGAAGCATCTCTTTTGCGCCGGTTCGCGCGACCTTCCCCGGGGCGGCGCGCCGGCAGCTGGATCGCGCCGGCCGCGCCGCGGATGCTCGGGGCTCAGATCGTGAACGGCTTTTGCGCCTCGAAGGCGGCATTGACCGCGCCGACGAAATAGTAATTGGGGGTCTGGCTCGACGGCAGTTGGGCGACGATCTTGTCGCGGAAGCTGCGATAATTGCCCTTGAACTTGCCGCCGGCCCAGACTTTTTTGAGCGCGCCGGTGAAGGCGCCGTTGTGCTCGCCGTCCATCGAAGTCTGGTTGTCCATGCAGCCCGAGATCAAAAGCACGCTGGCGGCGACCCTGGCTTTCTCCGAGCCTTTGTTCTCCATCTGAATTCTCCGATAGAGCGCGGCGTGGGCTTTCTCGACCTGCTCGGCGACCGAACGGGGCATGAAGCGCGGCCGCGAGCCGCCGTTCAGCGTCGGGCGAAAATCTTTGGTCACGGTGCCGCTGTGACAGCTGTCGGACAGCGTCAGAATGCGCACGCCCGGTTTGAACTTGCCCCAGAGCGTGTAGAGCTCGTCGTCGACCAGCTCGCGGTCGAAGAGCACCCAGGTCTCGTCCATGCGGTCCTTCTCGTCCTTTTCGTGGTTGCGGTCTTTCACCTGGCCGCCGTGGCCCGAGTAGGTGAGCAACAGCAGGTCGCCCTTGCCGAGCGTTTTCGCCGCGTCGCCGATCGCGGCGGTGACCGCGCTCGCAGTGGCGGCTTCGTCGAGCAGCATCAGGTTTTCCTTGAAGCCGCGCTTTTTCGCCAGCGCGCGCATGTCCGTCGCGTCGGCGACGCAGGCATTGAGCGCGCCATCCCAGCCCTCGTAGTGAGCCGGGTCGACGTGGTTGAGACCGATGTGGATCGATATTCCTTTAGCCATGACATCCTCCTTCGCTTACCCGTTTGAATGGTACCGCCAACGCCGAGACCGCACAGCAAACTCCATTCCGAGTGCCGCCGGCGAAGGAGAGTGGCGGAATTGCGCCGAGAAGATCATCGGTTTTTCATGCGACCGACCCGCGGCTGCACACTTTGGAGCGCGCCCTTCGCGGAGAGTGTATCCAATCGGGGATCGGCTCGACCCGCGGGTGGCGGCGTATCGCGCTCGCTTGCACACTGGAGCGGTTGTGGACACGCTGTATCCAGAAGGTGACGCGCAAGTGACCAAAGGTTACAGCGCTGTGCGCGCGTCAAAATGCCGGAGGAAAAACGCTTACAACCTTCAGTGGTTGAAGCGCGCGCTTGGCAAATCGGCGCGGTCCTCGGTTTGCACTTCGGAGAAAGAACGGCTTCTTTGCACAACACAGTGGGGATGCGGCGTTTTCAGCATGGGCCTTCGAGGAGTTTATGATGCTTGACCTGGACCCGGGCGCCAACCCGGGGGCTTCGGAAAAAACTGCCGGCGCAGCTTGCTCCCCGGCGCTCGGCGCAGCGCCGGCGCTGAGCCAGTGGGCGGCGCGACGAGTCAGAATGACGCTCAACCAGTTCGGCCTGTTTGCGGCGGTAGCCCGGCACGGCAGCGTGAGCAGGGCGTCCGCGGAGCTGCGGGTGAGCCAGCCGTCGATTTCCCTGCAATTGAAGCAACTCGAAGACTACCACGGCCGCAAACTCTACCGGCGCACGAGCAAAGGTGTCGAGCTGACGGATGCCGGCCGCTGCTTCCTCGGCAAAATCGGCCCGATTCTCGAGCAGGTGGCCGCCCTCGAAAAGAATTCCGGGCCGGCGGAGGCCAAAACGCCGCGCGCGGCGCTGAGCGTCGGCGGCACGTTCAGCGCTTCCGCCATGATGCTGCCGACGCTCCTGGCGCGCTTTCGCCGGCTCCATCCCGATCTCGAGCTCGAGCTTCAAACCGGCACCACGGCAAAGCTCGAGCGCCTGGTGGCGCGGGGCGTCATGCAGATCGCGGTGACCGATCGAAGACCGGTCGGGCACTCGTTGGAATCAGAGTCGCTGCGGGCTGAAAAGGTGCTGGTTTTCGTGCGCCCGGATCATCCCCTGGCTCGGCTCGAATCGGTGAGTCTGTCCGAACTTTTATCCGAGCCGTTGATCGTGCGCAGCGGCAAAGGGATTTCGGGCGCCACCCAGAACGCCTTGAAGAAGCTCAAAGAGCAGGGATGGGCGGTGCGGATCGGCATGCTTTGCGACGGCCCCGGGGTCATCAAAGCCGGCGTGCGGCAAAACATGGGCGTCGGCATCGCCTTCGCCGACTCGATCAGGCTCGAGCTCGAAGCCGGCGAATTCACAGTCTTGCAGGTGAAAGATTTCGAGATACGCGCCGAAAGCTTTGTAATCTACGCCAAGAATCGTCCGCTGGCCGCGCCGGCGCGGGATTTTCTCGAGCTGCTGCGCGAGGTGCGGCGCAAGGAAAAGTTTCAAAACCGGGGCTATCGTTCGCAGCGCTCGGCCGCCCCGCCCGGCCCGAATCCTTCGGAGCGCGCGCCAGCGCTGGTCGCGTCGGCCGCGGAGTGAGCGGCGCGCGCGTTTACGCCGCATCGAAGCCGCCGCGCCCGCTGCGCCCCGTTTCGAGCTACGGTTTCCAGCCCTGTTTATTCAGTTGCTGCTCGGCCTCGCGCGCGAAGCTGAAATCGTAGGCTCGCTTCGGCGGCACGATGGTGTTGACTTCGGCCACCTGCGCGACGATGGCGAGATCGTTTTTCTGGCTCTGCTCGTCGACGAAGCCGGCCTTGGTGAAGGTCCCGACCAGATCGTCGTACATGCGCGCCGAGAGCGCGCGGTCGATCTCGCTGAATTTCGCCACCGCGGCGATCGTCCCTTCGCGGTCCCGGCGCGCCACGCGCAGTCCTTTGATTACCGCGCGGGAAAAACCCAGGAGCTGCTTGGGCTGCTCTTTGATGAACCGGTCCGAGGTGGCGAAGGTGCCCCAGGAATTTTTCACTTCCTTGCCGAAGAACATGAGATCTCTCATGCCCTGGTCCAGCGCGGCGTAGCGCTCTTCGGGGCTGACGATCGCCGCGTCGACGGTTCCCGATAAAAGCGCCGGCAGGCGGTTCACCGGTCCGGGATCGATCAGCACGATGTCCTTGGGAATATTGCGCTGGGTGAGAATATTTCTCAGCATGTAAGCGGCGATCGACGCGACCCCGGTGGTGGCGACTTTCTTGCCGCTCAAATCGCGCAGGGTTTTGATGTTGGGCCGCGACACCATCCATTGCAGCACCTGATCGTTGAACGCGAGCACGGTTTTAAGCGGCGCGTTGCCCTTGGAAATCGCCACCAGCGCGCTGCTGCCCGAGCCGGAGAACTGCACCTGGTTGGCGATCAGCGCCTGAAGGCCGGCGGCGTTCTGCATGAACACGAGCCTGAGCTCGAGGCCTTCCTCTTTCATGTAGCCGCGCTCCTGCGCGATCACCAGCGGAATGTATTGAAACGCTTTGGAGGTCAGCGCCGCGGTGACGGTTTCGAGAGCGACCGCGGCGCGCGGCGCCGCCAGGCAGAGCATCGTTGCCAGCAGCAGGACGATTTTTTCAAGCATGAGATTTTCGGCTCCTTTGGATTGGGCGATTGGACGGAAGCCCGGTTGCGGGCGCTTCAGCGGCCTCGAAGATAATTCGAAAACGAATTCGCCGTCAAGAATCGCGGCCAAAATTCGCTTCAGGGCGCTTGGGCGATGTGGTATTCTGGCGCCGTCGTGAGCATGAAAATCCTGCCGATCCTCTGTCTGCTCCTCGGCGGCTGCGCCGCGCAATCCTACACCTACACTCCCGGCGCGACGCTTTTATCGGGACTGCAGGACTATAAAGGCGAGATGCAGCGCATCGGCAATTCGGTGACCCGCTGGCCGGAGCGCCAGGAAACCGCGGGAACGCTGAAGACCGTGGCGCTGGCGACGCTCGGCGGCTCGCGGGAGTTTTCCCGGCTGATCGATCTCGATCTGCGCAAGCGCGAGTTCAACATCACGCTGAGCGAGGGCTCGGTTCGGCCGGAGCGCGCCCGGGAGATGAACGAAGAGCTGGTCAAGATCGACGAAGAGATCGCCGCCTTGAAGCCGGTGGTGCGCGCGCAGATCGCGGCGCTGCCGGCGTCCCGCGACAGCCAGCCGCGGCTCGAGAGCGCCGCCACGATCGGCCTGCTCACGCTGGCGATCGACAATTTCTCTGCCAACGGCGCGCGCGGCTTCGACGCGCCGTCCACCCGGGTGGGCGAATACCAGGTCACGGACCTGGGCTCCTTCGCCCGCGTGCGCGCGCCCGACGGGCGCAATCACCGCTGCGCGATCTACGCCGAGCCGGGAGAAGGCGCCGCGCTCCGCTGCGAGCCGCTGCCGTAAAGATTTCGGTTGAGCTCTTTGGCCGCGAAACCGGCGGGGCCCGCGAAGATATCCGCCCAAGGCTGCGTTTAAACCGGCGGCCGCGGATTATTTGAAAAGCTCGTCGGCGATTTTCGCCGACCGCGCCCAGTAATTATTGATCGTGTCTTCGCCGTAGTTTTCCAGCCGGTTGTTTTCCTCGACGCTCAAAAAATCCTTCGAAGCGCGCACGCCGTGCTCGACCATCCACTTTGTCTCGACATCGAGACGGCGCGTCGCCTGGCCCATCGCCCTGCCGTAGATTTCCTGGCCCTCCTTGCCGAGCAGCCAGTTGATGAAAACTCTAGTCGCGCTGGGATGCGGCGAGCCCTGGACCACCGAGAGCGCGCTGCTGCCGCAGCTCGTGTAGGTGCCTTCTTTCATGTCCGGCAGCGGTTTCACCGGCAAGCCGGCCTTGAGGAACGGCAGGAAGGAGTAATAGGTGAGCCCGATGGTGAGCGCGACCTTTCCCTTCGCCAGCGCATCGGCGAGCTGGCGCTGATCGCGCGCCAGAAACATTTGCTGGGCCGCGAGCTTTTTTAAAAATTCCTCGCCTTTGATTTTCAGAAAAAATGCCCAGGTCGCCGTGCCCGCGCCGGGCGAGCGCGGATCGAGGAAACCGATTTTGCCGCGCCATCTCGGCTGGAGCAGATCGTCGTAGCTGCGGACGTCTTCGGGCCGCATCAAGGTCGGGTTATGCCAGATGTTTTCCGACTGATAGAGCTGAAAGGCGTAGATGAAGCGCTTGCCGTTGTCGAGCCAGACGTGGCCGCCGTACCAGCGCTTGGGATCTTTGACCTCGGGCAAAATCAGCAGCGGCTCCACCGGATCGAGAATGCCGGCGTAGAGCAGATTGAACGGCGTCGCCGTGCCGCTGATCAACAGATCGAAGTAGCGCACGCCGGCGGCGTGCTCGGCGGCGATCTTGCTCGCGTTGGACGGGCCGCGGGCGTTGGTCAATTCGAGCTCGATGCCGGGAAAGCGCCTGGGGAATATTTCACCGATCGTTTTGCGCAGCTCGGCGCTGGCCGGTATCGCCGCAACCAGCTTGCCTTCCTGCTTTGCCGCCTCGACCGTTTTTTGCCATTCGAGCGGCGCCGGAGCGCGCGCTTCGCCGGCGCCGCACGGCGTCGCCCAAGCGAAGAGCGCAGAAAGCCAAAACAGCGCAGAGAAAAATTTCATGGCCGCCTCCACGGAGCGCGCTCAATCTGGCGCGCGCGGGCGGCGCTGTCAAGAAAAAGGCGGCTTCTCAAAGCAGACGAAAGGAGCGGGTTTTGATGACGAGGAACACCGGAGCGCCGGCCGCCAGGGAGAGGCGGCTCACCGCGCCGGCGGTGACACGCGCGCAGAATTCGCCGCCGGCCTCGACCCGGACCAGCGCCTGGTCGTCGACAAGATCGATCGCCGTGACCATGCCCGGAAGAATATTTCCCGCCGAGATGCCTTCGGGGCGCCGGGTGGCGAGAAGGATGTCGTCGGCGCTCACGCCGACGTGGAGCGCGCTTTGAGGAGCGCCCGCGGTGAAGGGTACGAACAACTCCGCGCCGCCGGGGAGCAGAGCGCGCGAGCGGCCAGCGCGACGGTCCGAGTCGATCAGGGTGGCGGCGAAGACATTTTCCAGCTGCTCTTCGGGGGCGTCTCTCACGGCGCGCGCCGAGGTGAGCGCCGCTTGCGGCGGTCCCTGCGCCACCAGACGGCCGGCGCGCAGCAATAGAACCCAATCGGCCAGCGCCAGAACCTCGGTGACGTTGTGGGTGACGTAGATCATCGGGATCGCAAACTCATCGCGCACCCGCGCCAGGTAAGGCAGGATTTTTTCCTTGAGGCCGACATCGAGAGCCGCCAGCGGCTCGTCGAGCAGCAGCAACTGCGGGCGCGACAGAATCGCGCGCGCCAGCGCCACGCGCTGGGCCTCGCCGCCGGAAATTTCGCTCACCGGGCGCGCCAGCAGCGGCGCGATCTCGAGAACTTCGCAGACGTGGTCCAGATGGATTGCGCTCGCGGCGGGGGACCGGGCGTCGCGCCCCGCGCCGAAAAGAATATTGCGGCGCACCGAAAGGTGGGGAAAGAGCGCGCCCTCCTGGGGCACGTAGCCGATATGGCGGCGGCGCGGCGGCAGAGCGATTTTCCGCGCCGAGGAGAAAAGCATCCGGCCGCCGCACTCGATTTCGCCGGCGGCGATGGGCCGCAGGCCGGCGATGGCGTCGAGCAGCGTGGTCTTGCCCGAGCCCGACGGTCCGAAAACCGCGGTCACGCGCGCGTCGAAGGCGGCGTCGATATCGAGATCGAAGCCGGCCAAGGGAATCCGGCAGCAAAGCCGCATTTAAAGTTTTCTCCCGGCGCGAAGCAGCCACTCGGATGTCCAGACGAACAGAAACGCCAGCGCCACGGTAATTCCGAGCAGCGTGTAGGCTTCGGCGTCTTTGCCGAGCTGGACGTAGTTATAAATCGCCAGCGACAGGGTTTGCGTCCGTCCCGGAATATTGCCGGCGAGAAGAATCGTCGCGCCGAACTCGCCCAGCGCGCGGGAAAACGCCAGCAGCGCGCCGGCGACGATGCCTTTGTAGGCGAGCGGGATGGTGACGACGAAGAAAATTCTCAGCGGCGATGCGCCGAGAGTGGCGGCAATTTGCTCAAGCCGCGGATTGACCTCGGCAAAGGAAGTGCGCACGGAACGAACCAGCAACGGAAAGGACATCACCGACATGGCGATGAGCACGCCTTTCCAGTTGAAGACGATTTCTATGCCGCGTTCGTAAAGCCATTGCCCGAGGGGACTGCGCCGGCCGAAGATTTTCAGCAGGATCAATCCCGTCGATACCGGCGGCATCACGAGCGGCAAAAGAACGATCGTCTCGACAACGCTTTTGAGCGGCCACTCCTTGCGCGCGAAGAGCCATGCCAGCGCGATGCCGAACGGCAAAATCAGCAGGGCGCTGGCAAACCCGACCGAGATAGAGAAAAGGGTGATGTGCCAGGTTTCAAAACTGAAAAACATCAGGTAGTGTTCTGCCAATCTTTTGGTTCACGCATGTCGCCAAATCTTGACTGCGGAGATTACAAGAATCGCCGCAAGCAATGGCAAAAGTATCGTGATAGGAACAATACCCAATAGACGACCACCGAGAAAAGTGCCGAGAAGTGAGCCAGCAGCCATTATTACAATAAATCGTCCTTGCTTCTTGATCACCGAGAAGCTTTGATCTTGGCTATATCGACAGAAGCCGACTATCATCGTCGGTAGACTGACCGCGAGGGATAAGCTACCAGCCAGCTTCAAGTCAACCCCGAATAGAAGAACTATGGTCGGAATCAATAATTCTCCGCCAGCAACGCCGAGGAGAGCGGCGATAGCCCCGATTGCTACCCCTGCAATTACTCCTAGAACAGTTCGTGAGACGCCATTAATCTCACTTACTGCTTGGCTTTCGGAATGATGGCCCCATAGCAGGATTGCCGCGATGCCGAGAAGTAGAATGGCAATCGTCCGGTAAAGGGTTTGTGACCTAACTCTTGTCGCCGTACTAGCTCCGAACCAAGCGCCGATCACACTCCCAGCAAGAAGCGTTAAAAGTACATCAATTCGATCTACTATGCTCGCCAGGGGGACGCTTCCAGCGCGAAAAGGCAACGCAGTGGCTACGACTACCAAGCTCATTGCTTTATTCAGAACGACCGCTTCAAGCGCACCGAATCTGAATAATCCGATAAGTAGCGGCAATCGGAACTCCGCTCCACCGAGACCAACGAGACCGCCGAGCACGCCAATTGCCGCACCAGTGGTAAAAGCCGCAAGCGGTGGGCTCTGTTCTTTGTTCCTACGCATTTTTGTGCGGTTTGTCCGGGAACCGGACGGATTTCTTGGGGGCGATGTTTTTTGGGTCCCTAGTATGGTGCGACTGACATCAATCGATGACTACGAAGCCGTACTTCTTGAAAAGATCTTTGCCAGCCGAGCTCTGGACGTAATTCATGAAGTCGCGCGCCGCGTCTTTCCGCTTCGAATCTTTCACGATCGCCACCGGATAAGTGATCTTCGGGCCTTTATTGATGGGGACTTCATAGACAATCTTAACTTTCTTGGAAACCGCGGCGTCGGTTTTGTAGACGAATCCGGCTTCGACGTTGCCCGATTCCACCGAAGCCAAGGTGGCACGAACATCCTGCACCGGCACAACCTTGGGCTTCACCTGGTCCCACAGGCCTTCGTCGGCGAGATACTTGCTGCTGTAGACGCCGGCCGGCACCGAAGAGGGCTCGGCGAGCGCGATTTTTTTGACCTCGGGCTTCAACAAATCTTTCGGCGAGTGGATCGCGATCTGCGAATCCGCCGGCACGATGATCACCAGCTGATTGGACAGCAGATTTTTTCTTGTGCCCGGCTCGAGCAGCTTTTTTTTCTCGAGCGCGTCCATTTGCGCCAGATCGGCGGAAAAGAAAATATCCGCCGGCGCGCCTTCTTCGATCTGGCGCGCGAGGCCGCTCGACGGACCGAAGTTGAACTTTACGGTGTGCCCGGCCTTCGCCTGATAGCCGGCGCCGATTGGCTGCAACGCGTCGGTGAGGCTGGCGGCGGCCGAGACGAGGATTTCATCGGCGCGCGCCGCGCTGGGCGGAGTCGAGAAAAGAAGCAACAGAAACACGAGCGAGCGTGCGATGCTATGGGTTTTGACGGGCGACATTCGTAATTCTCCTCAACCCGTGCTCACCGTATCTCGACACGGCGTCCGGTCTCGCGCGTGTCGTAGCCGCCGAGAGCTTTGAGCTCGTCGCGAAACGGCCGGGCAACGATGATGTCGAGCAGGGCGCGCAGGCCGCTCAGGGTCTCGTAGTAGATTCTGGGAATGATCAAATCGTAGCGCTCGCGTTGCAAAGGAACGAAGTCCAGGCCGCAGATCGCGGCGGCGGCGCGCACGCCGATGCCGGTATCGGCAAGACCCGCCTTCACCCGCGCGGCGACTTCGAAGTGCGATAGCGCCTCCGAGCCGTAGCCTTTGACCCGCCGCGGGGCGATCCCGGCTTTGCCGAGCTCGCGGTCGAGCAGCCGGCGCGCGCCGGAGCCCTTTTCGCGATTGACGATTTTTAACCCGGGGCGCGCAAGATCGGCGGCGGCGCGGATTTTTTTCGGATTGGCCGGCCGGACGAGAAATCCTTCCTCCCAGTGAGCGAAGGTGACGACCATGCAGTCCATGGCGCCGAGGCCTTGCCCCAGCGCGCGCAGATCCCGCGAGCGGTTATCCTCGTCCGCGTGATGCACGCCGGCGACGTGGAGCTCGCCGCGTTTGAGCGCGGCGAGAGCGAGACCGCTTCCCATCAAGCAGGGCACGAGGCTGGCGCCGTCGTCGCGGCGCGCGTGGCTGCCGGCGAGAAAGATCGCGGGGTCGCAGCCGCCGACGACGACTTTGCGCCGAACGCTCTCGCGGGCTTTGAAAAGTCTCACCTGCGCGCGGCGCCGGCGCGGGTCGGCTTCGACGACGATCCCGTCGGCGGCGGCGCTCAGGCTCGCCAGCTCGCCGACGCCCTCGAGCGGGCGCACCAGCCAGCGCTGACCGACCTGCGCGACCTGAGCCCGCGCGCCCGCGCCGCCGCGCGGCAGCGGACCGAGCAACTCGCCTTCGACGAGCTCGCCGTCCTGTCGGAGACTGAAGAGATCCTCCACCCGGCAGTGCAGCGCGCGCGCCAATTGCAGCGCCACCGAAGTGGCCGGCGAGTACTGGCTGGCCTCCAGGGCGGAGACGGCCTGGCGCGTGATGCCGGCCCGATCGGCCAATTGCTTCTGAGACAGCGCCAGCGCCTGGCGCTTTTCGCGCAGGCGGTTCTCCAGAGGCGGCGGTGAGTTTTGGCTTTCCATGCCGGGACCTCAGCCATAATACCGGTCTTAATGTCAGGTATCATGGCGCAAGCGTCCGGTCAAATCGGGGCAAACGAATTGCCGGCGCCAGCAGCGGATAAAATCGCCCTCGGGCTGCGAACCGTATTCCGGGCGATCGTCGGTATTTTTTTAGCGGGCTCGTGTGATCGCGGCTTGGCGTCAATCGGATCGCCGGTGTGGCCGCACCCCGGCCGCGGGACAATGCGAGCAAAGTTGTTCAGGAGTTAAAGCCGGGCTCGGCGCGCTAGCCGCAGCCAGCGCTTCAATCGCGCGGGCGGTTTTCGCGGCGGGAAGGAGCGCCGCTTGCGCGCAAAACTTTGCGCGGCCAGCTCCAGGCCGATCCGGTCGATTTTCTCCAGCGCGCGGCTATCCTCGTCGGACAATCCGGCTCGGCGCGCTTCCAGGCGCGGATCGGCGAGAAAGCGCGAGCGCGCCCGCTCGTCGGCGTAAAGCCGGGCGAGCAACGCTTCCAATTTGTCCGCGCTCAAGCCGCCTCCGCCTGCGCGGCGGGCCGGCCGCGCGCGAGGACTGCGCGCGCCCGGTCGAGCTGGCCCAGGAGGGCTTCCATCGGCGGATAGCGCCCGTCGCGCTCGAGAACGACCGTCAAGGGTTGAGGGATCTTTTCCTCCGCATATTCGAGAAGCTCGTAAACGGCTTGCGGCACGTCGTGCAGGTGATCGTCGAGCAGCCGGGATGCGCCGCTCGATGGCGCTTTGATCCAGCGTCCGCCGGCGAGATGGATGCCGCGCACGCGCTCGCGCGGCAGGCGGTCGATGTAGCGACGCGGATCGAAGCCGAAGTTAATTGCGTTGGCGTAGAGGTTGTGAAGATCGAGAAGCAGGTCGCACCGGGCGGCAGCCAGAATCTCGCGCGTCCAGTCCGCTTCGCTCATCGCGCTTGCCGGTGGATCGATCAGGGTGGCGATATTTTCGACCAGCGGCAGCGCGCCGACAATCTTCTTTGCGGTTGCGAGATTTCGCGCCGCGCCGGCAATCGTTGCTTCGGTTCGCGGCGGCGCGGCAAGATGGCCGATCTCGATGCCGCCGCTCCTCACGAAGGCCAAATGCTCGGACCAGAATTCCGGCTCGATTTCTTCGATGAGGCGAGCGCTGGCGTCCAGGCGCGCGCCTTCCACGGCAGCCGACGATGCCATGCCGAGGCTGACGCCGTGCAGCGCCAGCGGCACCTGGCGCGCCAGAGTTCGCAAGGCGCGGCATTTGAATTTCGGCGCGTCGAAATAGTCGTCGGCAATCACTTCGATGATATCGATGCGATCGAGGTTCGCCAGGATGCCCGCGGCCAGCTCGGGCCGCCAGCCGATGCCGAAGCGGTCTTTCATGGGCGGCCAACAAGAACAGAGCCGCGAGCAGAACAAGAAAGAAAATGTTATGCCGCCCGCGCGCCAGGGCGAGGGAGATTTTGATCGAAGCGCAGCCGAGCAGGATGATCAGAGCGATCAGCAAGCGGTTCATGCGCGCTCGCGACAGAGCTGGCGCGGAGATCGCCGGCGAGAGCGGCTTGCGCCGCGGCGACGAAGTCGCTCAACACGCGCGCCACCCGGCTGGGCAGATCTTTCAAGGGCGCGCGCTCGTCGTCAGCCATGGCGCCTCCTCTGGATTCGCTGATCGGGCCGAAATTGTCAGAATTGCCGCGCGCCTGTCACGCCCGGGTGGCGTTGACGCCGCCGGGCTTTTTGAAGCGGCGCGAGTGGCGGCCCCAGTCGCAGCCGCAGCTTTTGCAGTACCATTCGGTCATGCCTTCCCACTCCTCGCGATCGGCGCGCACGGCCTTGCCGGCGTCGATGGCGCGCTGCAGCGCCGGCGTGACGACGCCGTGAATCACCGCAACCACATCTGCGCCGCCGCACTCCGGACAGGCGGGCGCGCGCGCCGCGCCGGATTTCTTTATCGAAGCAGCGCGCGGTTTGCGCGATGGTTTGGCGGGTCGGGCCATGGAGGACAAATCTAAATGCTCTTTCTAACTTCCCTGGCGACTTCCACGAGCAGCTTGGCCTTGGCATCCGCCAGCTCGCGGCCGATGGTCATCAAGCCGCAGTCGGGCGCGAGCCAGAGATTTTTCGGCTCGACGTATTTCAAAACCGTGCGCACGCGCTCGACGACTCTGGCGGCGGGGGGCACCGGGGTGTCGCTCGGATCGACGCAGCCGAACATGACGATGCGCCCTCTGGCAATCGCCAGCACCGCCGGATCGTAATTGCTGCGGGTGAACTCGACGCCGAAGCCGCCGATCTTGGTTTTCATCAACTCTTCCAGCAATTCAGGATAGGTGTATTCGTGCTGGGTTCCGGCGCCGCCGGGATAGCCGTAGCAGAGATGGACCACCGTCGGCACGGTGATGCCTTCCAGGCAGCGATCGAGCGCTTTGGCGCCGTAGGCAAAAACCTTTTCGTGGTAGCGGGTCATCGCTGGCTCGTCGATTTCCAGAACGTCGCAGCCCGCCGCCTGCAAATCGCGCAGCTCCTCGTTGAGCGCGGCGGCCACGTCCATCGCCATCGCGGCCTCGTCTTTGTAAAACTCGTCCAAGGTGCTGTCGATCACCGTCATCGGTCCCGGCACATCCATTTTTATCGGCTTGCCGGTCTGCGCCTTGGCAAAGCGCAGATCCTCGACGATGGCGGGGGCCCGTCTTTTGATTTTCCCGACGATGCGCGGCACCGGGCGCGGCTGCTCGCGGCGGCGATAAATCGTTTTCACCGCCTCGTGCTCGAGGTCGATTCCCTCGAAAGCGGCGAGAATGTGGTTGATGAATCCGGTGCGGCGCTGCTCGCCGTCGGACAGCAAATCCAGGCCGATGCGCTCCTGGTTGCGGATGCTGAGCGCCGTGGCGTCGTCCTGGGCTTCTTTCAGGGCCGCGCCTTCGAGGCGAAAGATCGCGCGGCTGCGCTCGGTCTGAGCCAGCCAGCTCGGTCGCGGAAAACTGCCGATGGTCGTCGCGGCGATCGGGGGAAGCTGCATGGGAGCACCTCTCAGCGGTTTTTCTTTGGCTATATACGGCGGAATTGGAAAACGCAAAAGGAAGGATTGCGGAATCAATTAATAAGTAAAAATTAAAAAGTAGAAAAGCCGCAGCCACGGTTGACAGAAAGCGTCTTTCCGCATACGTCGAATGAACAACCCTGCCAAGGAGTCGAGAAACCGTGAGCTACGACGATCGCAGTGTAAAACCGATGAGCGCGAGTTTGATGCGCGCGCGCATCGCAACCAAAATTCTGTCGGGGCTTTATGAAGACGCGCCGACCCTGCTGACCAGCGCGATTCGCCTGATGGTGGAGTTGCCGGGCGGCAAAAGAGGAAAGGGCGCGCCCTATCCATTTAACATAGGCGTCAGCCCCGCCTGGTGCAGCGGCTTGAACGGCGCCCGGCTGGTGGCGAGCGGCAAGCTCGATCTGGTCTGGCTCAATCCGTCGATCATTCCCTCCATGGCGGTGCGCGGCGTCGGCCCGTTCAAGAACAAATCGCCGCTGCGCGCGCTCGCGGTCTTTCCCTCCTGGGATCGGCTGGTGATCGCGGTATCGCCGCGGCTGGGCGTGAATTCCATGGAAGAGCTGATCGCCAGAAAACCCAGGATGCGGGTGTCGATCGCGGTCAACGATTGCGTCGATTTCGCCATCAAGTTTTTGCTCAAGGCGCACGGCATCTCGCAGCGCCATTTCGTCCAGTGGGGCGGCAGAGTCGATGAAGTCGTCCGCCCGAGCAATCCGCACCGGCGCGAGGGGATTATCTCCGGCAAGCTCGACATGGTGATCGACGAGGGCATGGACTCCTGGGGCGATGTGGCGGTGGAACACGGCATGAAATTTCTGTCTTTTTCCGAGCCCGTCCTGAAGCAGCTCGAAGCCTACGGCTTCAAGCGCGCGCGTCTCGATCATGGACGCATCGCCGGCATTGACGAGCCGACGACCGTGGTGGATTTCAGCGGCTGGCCGATCGTCGTGCACAAAAAATTTCCCGACGAGCTGGCGTACCACATCGCCGCAGTGCTCGATAAAATCCGCACCGAGATTCCCTACGACGCGCCCGAGACGCCGTCCATGCAGCAGCTCTGCTCGGATAGCGAGTCCGGCCCGCTGGACTTTCCGCTGCATCCCGGAGCGGAACGCTACTACCGCGAGAAGGGCTATCTGTCCTAGGGCGCGAGCACTTTCGAGGAATTTTCCATGACGCTTATCAAGCCGCTGCTGGCTGCATCCGCTCTGGCCGCATCGCTTTGGCAGGCCGCGCCGTTGATTGCGGCCGCGGCGCTGGAACCGGTGACAGTCGGCTATTCGTCGTTTTCCGGCGCCTATCTGCCGCTCTGGATCGCCGTCGAAGAGCGGCTGGGCCGGAAATACGGCATCGATCTCAAGGCGATTTACGCCGGGCGCATCCGGCCGCAGCAGCTGCTCGCGAGCAACGAAGTGCCCTTCGTGATGGCGACGGGGACCGGCGCGCTCACCTCGCACATTCTCGGCGTGAAAGACCAGGTGATCCTCATGGTCACCGTCAACAAGGTGAATTCGGCGATCTTCAGCCGGCCGGAAATCAAATCGCCCGAGGAATTGCGCGGCAAAGTAGTGGCGACCGGGCGGCCGGGCGCGTTCGGCGACACGATGGTCCGCTACGTTTTGCGCGCCAAGCTCGGATTGGTGCCGGACCGCGACGTGAAGATGCTGCCCATCGGCGAAGCGCAGCTCGCCTTTCCGGCCCTGGAGCGCGGCATCGTGCAGGCGGCTTCGCTGACCATTCCGTTCACGCTGATCGCCAAAAAGATGGGCTACCGCGAGCTCATCGATTACGACAGGGCCGGCGTCGTCTATCCGTACAACACGATCACGACGCTGCGTCAGACCCCGAACAATTTTCCCGATCTCACCGAGCGACTTTTGAAGAGCATGATCGAAGGCAGTTACATCGCCAAAACCGACCGGGATAAGAGCATGGCGGTGATGAAAAAATACCTGCGCGGCACCAGCGACGAAATTCTCGAGCAGACCTACCAATACGCCAGGAGCGTCACCGAAGAAGTGCCCACGCCGTCGCTGGAGATTACCAAAGCCGCGCTGGAAATTCTTTCCTACGAATATCCCAAGGCGAAGGAAACCGATCCCAACTTGATCATCGACGCCACGATCATGAAGCGCATCGAGCAAAGCGGATTCATCAAGTCGCTGTACAAAAAATGATTGGCTGCGGCCTGCTTCCGCAGGCGAAAGGTTGGCGCTAAGATGTCTTCTGAAGCAGGAGGGACGCATGTCGATCAAGCTCAATCACACGATCGTGCCGGCCAGGGACAGGGAAGCCGCGGCGAAGTTTTTCGCGCGGATTTTCGGCCTCGAATACCGGGGAGCGGCGGGACACTTCGCGCCGGTGCGGGTCAACGACGAGTTGACCCTCGATTTCGACAACGCCGATGACTTCGACGTCCACCATTACGCGTTCCACGTGAGCGACGAGGAATTCGACGCGATCTTCGGACGCGTGAAAGAGGCGGGCATCGACTGGGGCAGCGATCCCTGGAGCCCGACCAACCGCCAGTTGAATCATCGCAACGGCGGGCGCGGCGTCTACTTCCGCGACCTGGACGGCCACATGCTGGAGCTGCTGACGCGCGCGTGATCCGAAAATTGCGCGCCTGGTCGCTTTCCAAGCGCCGGGCGGCGCGCCGCGCATTGACTAAATCTCGGCGCGATGATAACCCGCAGAGCTAATCTTTTGCGGAGTTAGAGCCGGGATTTTTTCATGTCTGCGCCCAATAAAGTTGCTGCAAGCATCGTCTTTTTTGTCCTTCTTCTCGCCGCCGGGGCCTGGGCGGCGGCGCGCCTCGAGCCGCTGACCATCGGCTATTCCAACATCACCGCGACCTACGCGCCGCTCTGGGTCGCGGTCGAAGAGCACGTGGGCGCGAAGTACGGGCTCGACCTGAAGGCGATTTACGCCGGGCGGGTGCGGCCCCAGCAGTTGCTCGCCACAGGCGAAGTACCGATCGTCATCGCCTCGGGCACGGGGACGATGACCTCGCACATCGTCGGGGTGAAGGATCAGGTGCTGGTGGCGACGATCACGAGCAAGATCGGCACTTCGCTTTTTGCCCGCGGCGAAGTCAAAAGCGTCGAGGATCTCAAAGGCAAGACCATCGCCACCGGCAGGCCCGCGGCGTTTCTCGACGCCACCGTGCGCTACGTGCTGCGCGCTAAATTCAACCTGATTCCCGACCGCGACGTGAAACTCCTGCCCACGGGCGAGCCTTATCTCGGATTGCAGGCGCTGGAGCGCGGCGTGGTCGATGCCGCCGCCATGTCCATTCCGCATCTCTTTGTCGCGCGCAAAGCCGGCTTCCGGGAGCTGACCAGCTTCGACAAGCTCGGCGTCGAGTATCCCTACACGAGCGTGGTCGTGCTGCGCCCGATGGCGGCGAAGAATCCCGAGCTGGTGGAGAAATTTCTCAAGTGCCTGATCGAGGGGATCGCGATCTTCAAGACCAACAAGGCGAAAACCCTGGCGGCGTTCAAGAAATACATGAAAGGCGCGGACGACGATATTCTCGAAGAATCCTACCAGCACACGCGCGCAACCATCGACGAGGCGCCGCATCCGTCGCTGGCGGTGGTGAAGCAGGGTCTGGAAATGCTGTCGCTGCAATACCCGCAGGCCAGGCAGACCGACCCGGCTTTGATCATCGATCCGTCGTTTATGAAAAAAATCGACGACAGCGGCTTCGTGCGGGCGCTCTACCGCAAGTGAGCCGGTGCGGCGGCCCGGCGCCCTTGTGAATCGCCGCGCAATTGGATTACAAAAGAAACGCGTCAACAAACTTCGGAAAGCGAGAAAAATCATGCTGGATGGAAAACTGCGCATCGCGCCGACCTGCTATCACATGCTGCACCAGGTGCCGGTGATGACCGCCCACGAGATGAACTTTTTTTACGACGAAGGACTGGTGACGCCGCACGACACGCTCGGCTACGATATCCTGACCGAATCGATCGTGCCCTTCGGTCTGGAAAAGCTCGGCATTTCCCAGGCGATGAAAGAAAAGTCCGTGGACATCGCCCTCGATGTGCAGTCGCGCACGGTGTTTTACCAGCGCGCGCGCGGCGCCGACCTCTATATCATCTGCGGCTGGCGCAACCAGCACACCAACGTCTGGGTGGCGCCGCCGCACATCAAGTCGCTGCAGGATCTCAAGGGCAAGCGGGTCGGCATCAGCGACTTCAACAGCATCCGCCACTGGGCGATTCAGATTCAATTGAAAAAGGCCGGCCTCGATCTCGAGCGCGACATCGAGTGGGTGCGCCTCGGCGTGAACACGCGCTTTCACGTGGACGCGATCCGCAACGGCAAGGTGGAGTGCGCGCCGGTGCCGCCGTGGAACGCCGAGGATTTGAAGAAAGAAGGCTGCAACGCGCTGGTCTCGCCGGCGGATCAATATCCCGACGGCCGGCCCGAGCGCATCATCGCCGCCACCGGCCGGATCCTTGAGGAGCGCCCCGACCTGGTCAAAAGCTTTCTGCGCGCGATGATTCGCAGCTACTGGTTCATCCGCGACATGCCGAAGAACTACGAGTACGTCAACAATCTGGAAAAGCGGCTGCGCTTGAAGAGCGCCGATCCCGAGGAGCGGGTGGTGACGCACCTGCGCACGCCGCGCGATCTCGAAGCGATGCCGTTTCCGCTCGACGGCCGCGCCACCGGCTTCGAGGACATGCTCAAGGAAGAAGAGCGGCTCGGCGAACTCAATTACGAAGTGCCGCCGATCAAGGAAGTCGCGGCGCAGGATCTGGTCGATGAAGCTTTCAAGGAATTGCGCGCGCGCAAGGAGCTGGCGGAAGAATACCAGCGCGTGAGCCAGGTGGAGAAGCGCTGGGGGTACTAGCGCTTCGCGCTGTTCCAATAGTTTCAGGCGTTCCAATCGTTCCAGCGGTCAAAAGCATCTTGGCTACGCGGCCAGCGGCGGGAGGAGGAGATTTGCGTAAAAAGGCTTTCATGATCGGAATTTTTCTGATCGTCGCTTCGTTGTCCGCGTCGGCGCTTCACGCGCAGTCAGCCAAAGGATTTTACGCCGGCAAGACGATCACCATGCTCGCGGGCTCGTCGCCGGGCGGCGGCACGGACCAGACCGTGCGCCTGATCGCGCGGCATATGGAGCGCCACATTCCCGGCAAGCCGACCATCGTCGTCGTCAACAAGCCCGGCGCCGGCGGCATGATCGCGGTCAACGAGCTTTACAACCTGCGCAAGCCCGATGGGCTCACCATGAGCAACATCAACACCGGCGCGATTTTCGCCGTGGCCGGCGGCAACGACGCGATCAAGTTCGATCTCACCAAGCTTCTCTACGTCGGCCAGGCGCTCGACGAGGCGCAGACGATTTACGTGCGCTCGGCGACGCCGTACACGAGCCTGGAGCTGATCCGCAAGGCCAACAGGGAAGGAAAGCAGCCGCGCATGGGCGCGCAGGCGCTCGATCACACGAGCAGCTTCGTGGTCAAAGTCGCCGAGCAGATTCTCGGCCTCGATTTTCACGTGATCCCCGGCTATCCGGGCACGCCGGAAATTCTGCTCGATATCGAGCGCGGCGCGCTCGACGGCCGCGCGCAGGGAACCGGCTCGCTGCTCGCGACCAAGCGCGAATGGCTGAAAAGCGGCTACATCACGCCGTTGCTGACCTCGCGGCGGGTTCGCGACCCGCGCATTCCCAACGTGCGCAGCATCGCGGAGATCGCGCCCGCGGGCAGCCAGGGCCTGCTGAGCGCGCTCGCCGCGGCGCAGAACATCGGCCGGTCGATCGCGGTGCCGCCCGGCGTGCCCGCGGAACGCGTCAAGGAGCTGCGCGACGCCTTCGCGGCGATGACCAAGGACGAGCTGTTCTTGAAGGAAGCGGAAAAGATCGGCCTGGAAGTGGGCCTGATCCGCGGCGAGGACCTGAACCGCGATATCGACAACACCTTGCGCGACAAGCGCATGATGGATCTTTACCGCATGATCGCGTCGGCAAAATAACCCAAGTAAAAAGTAAAAAAGCAAAAGGCAAAAGCGATGAGAGGCGTTCTCGGGGCAATGACAACCAGCTTGACCGTATTTTTTAATTTTTACTTTTAACTTTCTTCCGTGTCTTCTCTCGCTCTTCTCATCGATTTCGGCAGCACCTTCACCAAACTGGCCGCGGTGGAGCTTGATCACGTTCGGTTGATCGGGCGGAGCCAGGCGCCGTCGACCGTCGGCACGGATGTGCGCGAGGGCTTGTTGCAGGCGCTGGCGCTGCTGCATGAGCGGCATCGCGTCTTCGATCGCCCGCCGCGGGATTTGTCGGTTCTCGACGGCAAAATTGTTCTGGCTTCGAGCAGCGCCGCGGGCGGGCTGCGCATCGCCGTGGTCGGCAACGTGCCCGGCTTGACCGTGGAAGCCGCCAACCAGGCGGCGCTCGGCGCCGGCGCGAAAATTGTCGGCTCCACCGCGTTCAAACTTTCGCCGGAGCGGATTCGCGACATCGAGCAGCTCCGGCCGGACATGATTCTTCTCACCGGCGGCGTGGACGGCGGCGATGAGGCGACGATTCTTCACAATGCGCGGATACTCGCCGCATCGCCGCTCGCCGTGCCGATCGTCGCCGCCGGCAATCGCGGGGCGGCGCAGGCGGTGGCGGAAGTTCTGCGGCAGGGCGGCAAGGAAGTGAAGCTCGTCGACAACGTGATGCCGAAGACCGGCGCGCTCTCGGTGGAGTCGGCGCGCGAGGAAATCCGCCGGCTATTCATGGAGCGCATCACTCACGCCAAGGGGTTGGACGAAGTCAAGGAATTCGTCTCCATCGTTCTGCCGACGCCGATGGCGGTGCTCGAAGGCGTGCGCCTCGGCGCCGACGGCACCGAAGAGGAAAAGGGCTGGGGCGACCTGCTCGTCGTGGACGTGGGCGGCGCGACCACCGACGTGCACTCGATCGGTTTCGGCCATCCGGCCGGCGAGAGCGTGATCGCGCGCGGTCTGGCGGAGGCTTACGCGAAGCGCACGGTGGAAGGCGATCTCGGCATTCGTTTCAACGCCGCGACGATTCTCCACCGCTTGGGACTCGAGCGGCTAGCGGACGATCTGCGGCGCGATTTTCCCGCGCTGGCAACGTCCGCCGAAGCGCTGCGCGGATACATCGAAGAGATCAGCCGCGACACCGGCACGGTGCCGCGCGCCGACTGGCACATGGCCGCCGACGCGGTGCTGGCGCGCGCGGCGGTCGAGCTGGCGGTGGCGCGCCACGTCGGACGGCGCGAGCGCATCGTGGCGCGCGAAGGCGAAGCCTGGGTGCACTCGGGCAAGGACATGCGCGACACGCGCACGCTGATCGGCACCGGCGGCGTGTTCATGCACAATTCCCACGCCTCTTATATCCTGTCCCAGCGCGAATCGGCGGACGAGCGGGTCCAGGTTCTGCGCCCGCGCAATCCGCGGCTCTTTCTCGATTCTTCCTACCTGCTCTATGCGGTCGGTCTGTTGTCGCGCGATCATCCGCGCGCGGCGCTGAAGCTCTTTCGCGAGCACCTGCGGCCGATCGCCGGCTAGAACTCCAGCGGCGAGGTCGATTCCTGAAAGAATTTTCGCGCGAATTGCCTGAGGGCCGGCAGGAGCGGGTCGATCTGTTCGAGAGGACGCCGGCTGCCGGCCGGCAGCAGCGTGCCGTAGGCGGCGGTGACTTCCGCGGGGAGCGCGCCGACGATGCGCGCCAAATCGCTGAAGCGGATGCCCTGGCGCACGAGGTAACTGATGAACGCGTGGCGGATCACCCAGGGATTGATCTCCGCCGGCTGCTGCAGGCCGGCGTCGTGCGCCGCGTAGGAAATCAACGACTCCAGATGATGGAGCGCCGCGCCGGCGAGAAACGCGTCGTGGTCCTGCGCGTTTCTTCTTTGCTTCAGCGCGGCGAACAGGCGGGCAAGCTCGGCGCCGAGCGCGATTGCGCGCGGCGCAGGCTGAGCGATTTTTACAACGCCGGCGTCGAAGTCGAAATCGCTCCAGCGAAGCGCGGTCAATTCCTCGGGGCTGGCGCCGCTCAAGAGCGCCACGAGCGCGCTGCGCGTCTCATCGTCCGCGGCTTCGAGCAGCGCGCCAAGCTCGGCTTCTTCGAGATCGCGCGGCAGTTGCCGCGGCGCGGGCAGTTGAGCGGCGGGCGCGCCCGGCGCCAGCGCCGGCGCGGGCTCGCGGCGGGCCAATTCGGGGACGCCGACCGGATACGGCATCGGCGCGGGCGCGACGATCAGCGTCGGGCCGGACTCGCGGCGCAGAAGAAAATCGGCCAGCCAGGCGGCGAGCCAGGCGAGGATCAAAGAGCCCGCGAGCACAATCAGCGCGTCGCGGTGGTAATTGGGACGCCAGGGCTCCCCCGGCACGGTGGCCGACTGGATCACCCGCACTTTGGGCCTGCGCGCGCCCTCGCGCGCTTCGAGCTTGACCAGGCGCTCCGACGCGCCGCCCTGGAGCTTTTCCAAATCGGCGAGCTGGGCTTGCAGCGCGGTGTATTCGCTCAGGTGAGCGGCAAAGGATTGCGCCGTCTGTCTCTCTCCGGAAAGCTGGCGCCTGAGGTTTTCGACCGCTTCCTGAGTCTGCTGCGCTTCCTGCTCCGCTTCGGCGAGATTGGCCTGCTGGCTCGCTTCGCGCTCGCGCCGGATCTGATTTTCCAGCTCGGGAATTTTGGTCTTGAGCGCCACCGCCTGCGGCTCGCGCGCGAGATACGCCGGCGTGTAGCGGCGCTCGAGCTGGCGCAATTCCTCGCGCGCCTGCGAGAGCCGCAGCTCCATATCGGCGAGGGTCGGGTTGTCCTTGGCGCGCACCGCTCCCTTGCCGGCCGCGATGGCGGCGCGCAGCGCACGCAGCTTGGTCTGCGCGGTTACGGCCTTTTCTTCGGCGGCGTTGATCGCGGCATTCAAGCCCTTGGCGCGCGAGGTGATCTCGTTCTCGTCGCGCTCGCCGGAAACGATGCCGTACTTGAGGCGAAACGCTTCCAGCTCGCGGCGCTTCTGCGCAATGGCGATTTTGTACTTGGCGACTTCGTCGCGCGCCTGGTCGCCCGCCTGGCTCGAATCGTCGGCGAAGCGCTCGCCGAGCTTTGCCTGGTAGATCGCCACCAGCTCGTTGAGGATGAACGGCAGCACCTCGGGATTTTCTCCGGTGGCCCAGAGCTGAACGACCTCCGTTCCCGGCACCGGCTCGAGGGCGATGATGCGCTGCAGCTCCGCAACCGGATTGGCTCCGCCTAGGCGCGCGCCCAAGCCGGCGCGCTGCGCGCGGCGCGCCAGATCCTCGAGGGCTGGGCGCGTGGTCAAGAGCTGCACCTCGGTGAGAAAGGCGCTGTCCGGGCCGCTGCTCGGCGCCGGCGCGGGGACGGTGTCGCCCGGGAGTTTTTCCGCCGGCACGATTTCCAGGCGCGCTCCGGCGCGATATTCCGCCGTGCGGCTGTAATTGACGATCAACCCGCCCACGGCGGTGAAGATGAACACCGCGGCGAACACCGCGAGGCGCCAGTTTTTGGCTGGCTCCAGGGGGGTGCCGGAAAGCCAGGAGGGAAGACGATCGACAAACCGCATGATCTCAAACCGAAGCGGCGAGCTACTTTGCCGGATTGCAAATGCTACTGCTATTTAACCGAAAGCCGGAGGAGGGGCAAACGATGGCGCTTCGCGGCGCGAGCGGCGCGCGAATGGCAAGGCGCCAGGACATCAATTGACGAGGAGCGAGAGCGCGCGCTCGGCTTGCTGGCCGAACCCGTCGGCGACGCGCACGGTCAGCGGGTAAACGCCTTTGGCCGTCGTGGTGCCGCCGATACGGCCGGCCGCGCCGTCCAGCGTCAATCCGGCGGGCAGCGCGCCTGCCACGATCGACCAGGTGTAAACGCGGTCGCCGCCGGTCGCTTTGAGAGCCAGCGCGTAGGATCTTCCCGATCGCGCGCTTTTGAGGCTTCGGGTGCTCAACACCAGCGCCTTTTGCACCGAAAGGAAGAGTTGCTTGCGCACGCGCGCGCCGGTGGCATCGCCGAACTCGACGGTGAAGCGAAAATTTCCCGGCCGGCTCGGCACCCCGCTCAACATTCGTTCGCTCAAGGACAGGCCGGCCGGGATCGCGCCGGAGACAACCCGTGCGCTGAGCGGCGCATGCATGCCGGGCAAGCCGACTTGCGCGATATAATTCACACCGACCGCACCGCCTGGAAGCGTGCCAGCATCCGCATCCAGCGCAATATCGAGATCGAACCGCGCGCCGACCGTGCCGTCGCCGTTGAGCATCAGATTGCAGCCGCCGCCGGCGATCGGCGTGCAGCCGCTCCAGCCGGCGAAGTAAGTGCCGAGCGCGGTCGCCCAGCCCAGAAAAACCGTGCTGCCGGAATCGTAGAACGCCGAACAGCGCGTGCCGCAACTGATCGCGCCGTCCGGCGACCAGATCCCGCCGACCCCCGGGCCGGAATTCATCACGGTGATTTTCGGCGTCGCGACCGCGTGGTAGCGAACCAGCACCGGTTTCCCATCGACCACGCCGCCGGCGAGAATTTTTCCATCGGCCTGAATCGCCAGCGCGAAGGGTTGCTCGACAAGAAAGCTGCTGAGCGGCATGCCGCAAGGTTGGGGTGAAAATAGGCAAGCGTCAAATCCCGGGGTCCGGGCTTCGAATCCTGCAGAGGATGTCGAGCTGTCTGCGACTGTGAAATTGAAAGTCGCGGAACCGAGAAGATTCACCTGTGTGATCGATAAACCGCCGCTGCCGAAGCCCCCGTCGGGGCTGCCCTCGGCACCGCGTCTTGCGAGCGCGAAACTCGATTCCGAGTAACCGCCGACGACAATTTTGCCGTCGGTTTGAAGCGCCACACTCGAAGCCGCATTCTGGCGGCTGCCGTTGGTCCATACGAAATCGGCAGTCGCAAGACCGCCGGCGCCGAAACCACCGTCCAAAGATCCGTCACTGCGATAACGCGCCACGGCGAAATCCGTGTCGGCGGAGGTGGCGTTGAGAAGGGTTCCACTGACGACGATTTTGCCGTCCGGCTGCAAAGCGAGGGCGGCCGCATCGAAGGATCCCGCGATCGCCGCGCCCAGCCCGCCAGCGCCGAACGTTTCGTCGGCGCTGCCGTCGCTGTTGTGACGAAACAGATAGGCCGTGAAGGGACCGTTCGCTGTAGTACTCGTATCCCCGGCGATCAGGATCTTTCCATCCGGCTGGATCGCCAGCGCATCGGCGCGATCGAAGGCGCCGAAATCGGAAATCGCGATGCCGCCGGCGCCGAAGCTCGGGTCGAGCGTGCCGTCGCTGTTGAATCTCGCCAGGCCGGCGTTGCAGTCGATGACATATTCGTGCAGCACCGGATTGCGGGTGAAAGAATCGCCGGCGATCACGATCTTCCCGTCGTCCTGGATCGCCAGCGCGGAGGCGAGCGAAAAGTTGTTCGCATCGCCCGGCTGAAACTGTCCGGTGACAAGACCCGCGCTGCCAAAGGTCGCATCGAGGCTGCCGTCCGAATTGTAGCGCGCCAGAGCGAAACGATCCCCTGCGTTGCCGGCCGCAACGATCTTGCCGTCGCTTTGCAGCGCGATTGCGTTGGCGCTCGAAGAGCCGACAGCGAAGGTTGTGAGGACTGGAAATCTGACAGCTAACCTACGAGCTCGCGGCGATTTCGGCGAGCCGATCCATCTGATCGAATTCCTCGGCGCAGGGCCGCAGGATGAATTCGTCCACGCCCATGTCGGCCTGGCGTTTGATCGCATCGCGCACCGCGCTTGGAGATGCGGGCAGCGTGCGCAGGCGCTTGGCCGCGAGGTCGGGATTGTAACCGTAGTTGGCGTTGATGTATCGCGCCGCATGCTCGGCGGCCTTCGGCCCCAGGGCGAAGTAGCTGGCGCCGACCCAGCGCGGTTTTCCCTGCCGCCCCGCGGCGCGCCACGCCGACTCGATCTCGTGCCACATCTTGAGCATGCTCTGCGGTTCGCCGCCGCCCGGCGCCATGTAGCCGTCGCCCCAGCGCGCGATGCGCCCGACGATCGCCGGCACGTAGCCGCCGATGAGCAGCTCGGGTCCGCTCGGCCGCGGCGATCGCGGCCCGATGGGGCCGATCTCTTGCGACAACGATTCGCCGGCCCAGAGGCGGCGGAGCGTCGGCAGTTGTTGTTCCGCGCGCCGGCCGCGGCGGTGAAAATCGAAGCCGCTGGCGTCGTAGTCGTTTTTGCGCACGCCGATGCCGACGCCCAACGTGAGACGTCCGTTTGAGAGCACGTCGAGGGTCGCCGCCTGGCGCGCGAGCAAAGTGGTTTCGCGGGTCGGCCCGATCACGACGCTGGTCATGAGGCCGATGCGCCTGGTCGCGCCCGCGGCCATCGCCAGGACCGACAGAGGCTCCAGCGCCTGGGAGACCACCCGGTCGGTGACCACGATGCTGGAAAACGGGCCGCCCTCGGCGCGCACCGCCCACTCGAGCATCAACTCGCCGGATGCGCCGGCGATCCGGCTCGGCAAACCCAGTGCGATGCGCATAACGACCTCCGTTGCGTCAGAAAAAAGTTTTTCTTCCGGCAAAATAGCCAGCGTTGCTGCGCGCTGTCAAACTTCAAAGAAAATTTCCGCAGCTCCAGGCGGGAGGGCGGATCAAAAAATTTCGCCGTCGGGGAAGCGGGTCATGCGCCCATGACGGGCGCTCGCGAGCGGATTGCGAGAGCGGAAAAATTATTCAGGCCGCGGCCGGGCGCAGGCCATGAACGTCGGGCGGCGGCGCCACCAGCGCGGGCTCGGCCTCAAGAAAGCGGCGCACCATCGCCAGGAGCGTTTTCAAATCGACGGGCTTGTGCAGAATTTCCGCGGCGCCGGCCGCGAGCGCCTGCTGCACGGGCGCGCCGCGTTTGTCGAAGGCGGTGTTGACGATGATGGGAATGTGGCGCGTGGTCGCATCTTCCTTGAGCCGGGCGATCGCTTCGTCGCCGGACATCTTGGGCAGCCCGAGGTCCATGAGAATGAGATCGGGAAGATTCGCTCGAGTCTGATCGATGGCCTCGAGTCCGGTGCCGGCCTCGAGAACCTCGTAACCGGACCGCTGTAAAAAGATCGCGAGCAGCTCGCGCGCGTCCCGGTTATCCTCGACGATCAAAACTCGCTTTTTAGGGATCATGCTCCCTGATATAGCATTTCACGTGCCGCGATGGTTTTGCTGAGGTCCGAGCGCCCCCAGGCAAGTGCGGGAGTTTTTAAGAGCCCGATTCGCGGCATTTGCGGGAGTTTTTTTTCCGAGGGTGTAAATTGTTCAATTCTGTATAGGCGGGATTTGTCCGGTTGCCGCGGATCCGAGCTGGCCGCAATCCGGCTTGTTTTTCGTTGACTTGCGGGGAGGCGGGGTGATAATCCGGCCGGGAATTCGCGGATCTTTCCTTACCGGGGAACACGTGCGCGCTGGTCTTTTTTTTGCCGCTAGCTTGTGGTTTTTGTTGCACGGCGCGGCCTTTGCCGCGGGAGCGCCGGCGGAGTCTCTCACCATCGGTTACTCGTCATTTTCCGGCCACTACGTGCCGCTCTGGATCGCGGTGGAGGATCGTCTGGGCAAAAAGTACGGCCTCGATCTCAAGGCCGTTTACGCCGGCCGCGCGCGGCCGCAGCAGCTTTTGATGAGCGGCGAAACGCCGCTGGTGGTGGCCACCGGCACGGGCGCGCTCACCTCCCACGTGCTTGGCGTGAAGGACCAGGTGATCGTGCTGGTTTTCGTCAACAAGGTGCCGGGTGTGATCGTGACGCGGCCCGAAATCAGGAGCGCCGAAGATTTGCGCGGCAAGGTGATCGGCACCGGCCGGCCCGGTGCTCTGGCCGACACGATGGTGCGTTACGTGCTCCGCAGCAAGCTGAATCTCGTACCCGACCGCGACGTTCGTTTGCTGCCGGTGGGCGAGCCCGCGCTGGCGCTGCAGTCGATGGAGCGCGGGGTAGTCGATGCGGCGTCGTTTTCAGGCCCGCAGGCGCTGATGGCGAAAAAGATGGGGTTTCGCGAGCTGGTGAGTTACGACAAGCTCGGCATCGTGTACCCGTACAACACCGTGACGACCTTGCGTCAGACGGTCGCGAAACAGCCGGAGCTGATCGAGCGAGTGCTGAAAACTCTGATCGAAGGCATTGCTATTTTTCGCACCAACAAACAGAAGAGCATCGCCGTCTGGCGCCGATATTTGCGCGGCGCCGGGGACGAAATTCTCGAAGAGTCCTACCCGTCGACACTCACCGAGCTGGAGCCGGCGCCGATGCCTTCGCTGGCGGTGATCAAAAGCGGCCTGGATATCCTCTCGCTCGAATATCCGCAGGCCAGGCAAACCGACGCGGCGGCGATCATCGACGCGTCGATCATGCGCCGGATCGAGCAGAGCGGCTTTATCGACGTGCTTTACAAAAAGTGAGGCCGCAACCCGCTCAGGGCAGAAGCGCGAGCGCCAGCTCGCGCACGTGGCGGGCGTGAACGATGCCGTTACGAAAGCGCTCCTTGGCGCCTTCCTCGCCCGCGGGGTCGCCGCGCGCGGAAGTGAATTCTCCGAAAAATACCTTGAAGAGAGTTTCGACGGTTTCGCCGTAGCCGCGGTCGATCGATTCGCGCTCAGACATAGAAAACCCTCCTCGAGCAGCGCTCCAAGCGGTTGTACACTAGCATTGAAATGCCGGTGCGCAAAAGCGCCCGCGCCGCGCGCTGAGGATTTTCAGCCGAAAAATACTCGCCGATGCGGAACCGAAATATTCGGGGCGGGCGATCGGGAGGATGCGCTGGAAGAGGGGCGCCCGAACCCCTCTCCCAGACATTCCGCCGTTCCTGACTAATCGCCCGAAGACGACCCTCTCGACGAGGAGCCGCCGCTGTCGCTTTGCTGCGCCACTTCCGGGCAGCCAGCCAGCCCCAGAAATGCGATCACCAGAATCGCGCTGCAAATTTTCTTCAAAATCGTCATGACTCAACCTCCGCTTTAAATTTGTCGAACATGTTGGCCCAGCATGTCCGCTGCCGGTGGTGCCGCAATTGCGATGCCATGAATAGACAAATCGATGCGGTGGAAAATTCAGGAGAATAGGCATATCGAATAGTCCACGGGCGTTGTAAGTTGCGACGCCGGGGCGCAACGATCGCCGAAAGCGCTTTAAAATAAAGATCATGTTGGAACTTGAGAGACTGTTGCAGAACCCGACGCGGCGCGGCGAATCGCGACGCGCCTGTGCCGCGGTTTTTTTTCAAACTCAGGGAAGCAAAGCGCCATGCGGCTCGGCACCAAACTGATCCTGTCTCTGGTTGCGACCCTGGTCGTAACCATGTCGATCCACGGCTACTGGAGCATCCAGCAGGACCGCGAAAACATGGTGCGCGAGATGCGGGTCGGCATGACCGGCTTGAGCCGATCGATACAAGCCGCTTTGGGCTATATGTACGGCGAGGAGCGGGACCTCAGGGCGACCCAGCAATTCATCGACAGCATCGGCCGCGCCGGCAACATTCATGGCGTCGTGGTCTACGATAAATTCGCCAAGCCGGTCGTGGTCTCGCGCTCTTTGACCGACACGGCGTCGTATCCCGGCCTCGATCCGGCGCCGGTGCTGAGCATCGATCCCAAAGCCGTTCTCGCCCAGGGCCAGTCGATCGACGGCTACCTCGAAAGCGCCGCGCATCCGGTCTACTACCGCATCGAGCCGATCCTGGACAGTGAGAACCGGATTGCCGGAGCGTTCGTTCTCGGCCGGCGCGGCCTTGGCTACAATACCACGCTGGCGGCGCGGCGCGACCGCATCATTTTCACCACTTCGATTCTGGGCGCGCTGCTCGCGGCGCTGATTCTATTTCTGGTCGAGCGCAATTTTTCCCGCCCCATCGGGCGCCTGATCGAGCGCATCCGCGCGATCGGCGAAGGTAGTTGGGACAAGCGTCTGCCGGTGGAAGGCGCGAACAATGAAATCGCTTCGCTCGCATCGGAGTTCAATCAGATGTCCGAGCGGCTTCAGGATCTCTACGCCAAGCTGGTTCAGGAGCAGCGCGAGCGCTTGAATCTCGAGCGCAATCTGCGCCAGTCCGACAAGCTGGCCTCAGTGGGCCAGCTCGCCGCCGGCCTGGCCCACGAGATCGGCACGCCGCTCAACATCATCGGCGGACGCGCCGAATTTCTCCTGCGCCGGCCGCGCCGCCGCGAGGAAATCGCCGACAACCTGCAGATCATCCGCTCCCAGATCGATCGGATCGCCGGCATCGTGCGCCAGCTGCTCGAGTTTTCGCGCCGGCGCGAGCCGGCATTTCGCGACGTGGAGCTGCGCCCTTTGATCGAAAAGGTGAACGGCCTGCTGGCGCACCAGATCGCCGAGAAAAAAGTCAGCGTCGATTGCCGGATCGATGACGCGCTGCCGCCGGTGGCGGCCGATCCCGCGCAACTGGAGCAGGTGTTTCTCAATTTATTTTTAAACTCGCTGCAGGCGCTGGCGCCGGGCGGGCGGATTGCCATCCGCGCCGCGCTCGACGGCGGCGCCGAGCCGGGCGGCGAGCCGCGCCATCTGCGCGTCGAATTCGAAGACAACGGCGCCGGCATCGCCGCCGAGCACATCGGCCAGGTGTTCGATCCGTTCTTCACCACCAAGGACGTGGGCGAGGGCACCGGCCTCGGGCTTTCGGTGAGCTACGGCATCGTCAAGGACCACGGCGGCGAGATCCGCGTCGAGAGCGATCCTGGACGGCTGACGCGCTTCACGATTGTGCTGCCGGCGCAAAGCCGCGCGCCGCAGCCAAGGATGGCCGCGTCATGATGCCCGCCGCGCGCAGCAGCGCAGGGAAACCGGGGCGGATTTTGATCGTCGATGACGACCGCGCCATGTGCCAGCTGCTGATCGATCTGTTGCGCGACGACGGCTACGAGGCCGAGGTCGCCTACGACGGCGAATCGGCGCTCGACAAGTATCGCGCCGCGCCGTTCGATCTCACGATCACGGATCTGATGATGCCGAAGATGCGCGGCATCGAGCTGGTGCAGCGGCTGCGCGAAATCGACGGCGGCGCGCTGGTGCTGTTGATCACCGCCTTCGGCACTATCGAAAGCGCCGTGGAGGCCATGCGCGCGGGCGCGTTTCATTACGTCACCAAGCCGTTTCACAACGACGAGATCCTGATTCAGGTGAAGCGCGCGCTCGAGCAGAAAAAATTGCACGAGGAGCTGAGACGCCTGCGCACCGAGGTGCGGGCGCGCGAGCGCTTTCAGAACTTCGTCGGGCGGAGCCCGGCGATGGAGCGCGTGCTGGAAACCGTCGCTCAGGTGAGCGATCTTCCGGCCAATATCCTGATCGAGGGCGAGAGCGGCACCGGCAAGGAGCTGGTCGCGCGCGCGATTCACTCGAGCAGCTCGCGCGCCAGCGGTCCGTTCGTGGCGATCAACTGCGCGGCGATCCCGGAAACTTTGCTGGAAAGCGAATTGTTCGGCTACGTGCGCGGCGCCTTCACCGACGCGCGCCGGGACCGCCCCGGACTTTTTCGCGAAGCCGCCGGCGGCGTGATCTTTCTCGACGAGATCAGCGAAATGCCGCTCGGCCTTCAGACCAAGCTGCTGCGCGTGCTGGAAGACAAGGAAGTGCGTCCGCTGGGCGCGAACCAGAGCGAGAAGGTGGACGCGCGCGTGCTCTCGGCGAGCAACCGCCGTCTCGAGGACCTGGTCCGCGCCGGCAAATTCCGCCAGGATCTGTATTACCGCTTGAACGTGATTCGCATCGAGTTGCCCGCACTGCGCCAGCGCAGCGACGACATTCCGCTGCTGATCAAGCACTTCATCGACAAATTCGCTCCCGGCGTCGCCCGCCGGATCGACGGCATTCGCGCCGACGCGCTCGCCGCGCTCAAGAGCTACGAATGGCCCGGCAACATTCGCGAGCTCGAGCATACCATCGAGCGCGCGGTGCTGCTCGGCAAAGAGAGCCTGATCGGCGTGGAGGATTTGCCGGCGAATCTGGTTGCGCGCGGCGAGTCGGCCGTGGTTTTGACCCAGGCTCTCGAGCAGCGCCTGACTTTGCGCGATCTCGAGCGTGAGTACATCGGCAAGGTCCTGGCGAACACCAGCGGCAACAAAACCGAGGCGGCGCGCATCCTCGGCGTGGACCGCACCACGCTCTACCGCAAGCTCGAGGAATACAAGTTCAAAGAATAAATTGATCGGATCTCGGCGGAGTTATCCCAGCGCGGCGATCTCGGCCATGCTGGCGTCGAAGCCGATTCGCACGTTTTCTTCCGGCCGGCGAAGAATCCAGAACGGGTCCTGGCCCTGGCGCACGGCGTCGATGGACTCCGTGATACGATTGCGCAACAGGATGACGCCTTCGTCGGACGCGCCCAGATGTTCTTTGCTGCGATCGAAAATGTCGCCCTGACTCTCCTGGGCGACGCGATCTTGGTCCTGGGACGCAATGTTCCACCAGCCGTCGTCCACCCGCGCATACACCCCGGGCTTGTCGTCTTCGAAGCCGATGGTCTTCAACACCAGCGGCCGGCCGCGCCGGGTTTCGTCGTTGGGCGTGAAGCGGAGCCAGAACGTCATGGTGTGCGTGTCGTCCACCGGCACGCGGAAGCGAATGGCGTGATCGGGAATGCGCCCTTTGCGCGCCGTGGTGTGGCGCGTGTGCGAGGGAAAGATCCAGTGCGAATGCTTGGGCTTCGATACTCCGGGCACGTGCATGGTGATCTTCGCGCCGTAGCGGGTTTCTTCCCAGCCGATTTCGGGGCGCTTGAGCGCCATGTGCGGATACTCCGGCGCATGCAGCGCGACCAGATGCGTCTGGTCCACCGAGTTCTCGGCGCGCTGCAGCCAGTTGCAATACTCCGTGCCGGCGCCGATCACGCGCTCGCCGTTCTCGGCGAGAAATAAATCGTAGCGCGGCAGCAGCGGCGCGGGGTCGGGGCCGATGTACGCGAAGATGAAACCGCCGATCTCCTGGACTTTGTAAGCCGGATGGCGGATGCGGTCTTTGAACGTGCTCTCCGCCGGCTCGGCGGGCTGCTCCAGACAGCGGCCGGAAATATCGTAGAGCCAGCCGTGATAGCAGCAGCGGATGCCGCCGGCTTCGACCCGGCCGAACTCGAGGGAGGTGCCGCGGTGCGAGCAGTGAAGATCCATCAGGCCGAGCCGCTGTGCGCCGTCGCGGAAAAGCACGAAGTCTTCGCCGAGGAGCCGCACCTTGCTCGGCCGGCCGGCGGCTTGGACCAGCTCGGTGAATCCCACCGGCCACCAGTAGCGGCGCAGCATTTCGCCGGCGGGGGTACCCGGTCCGACGCGGGTCAGCAGGTCATTTTCCTCTCGCGACAGCATGATGATCCCCTCTGCATGTTGGAAGGTTCCAGCCGTTCCAGCAGGTCCAGACGTATCCGGCAGCCCGAAGGTGTGGAACTGCTTTTCGAATCATGAGCCTTTCAGGATTTTCGCCAGCTCTTCTTTGAATTGCAGGCCTTCGGCGTCCTCGGATTTGAGATAATAGCCGATCGAGAGCTTGGGCTCCTGCACGGCGATCTTATTGTCCTTCAAATATTTCTGCATCAACGTGCCTTCGACCAGGTGCGAGCTGCGCGATTCGTACTTCTGCAGCACTGCCTGCGCTTCGCGCGTGGTCATGAACGCAACGAAGAGCCTGGCCAGATTCGGATGGACGGAGTTTTTCGGCACGCTCAATTGAAAGTAATCGGTGTTGATCGGCGTCACGCCGGGCACGGCGACGAGCGGCGCGCCTTTGGGCTGCCAGGTCCACATGGCGCTGAGCGCGTCGCCGAAATTCGCCATGATCGGAAACTCGCCGCTGACGACCCGCTCCTCTTCGCTGTAGCGCAGCCGCCCGCCGCTGATGGCGACGAGCTTGCGCGCGTAGTCTTTCACCCGCTCCTGGCCCCAGACCAGCGACAGCTCGGCGAGCCAGGCGACGTAGGGCGGAATCGCGAGCTTTCCCGCCCAGGTCGGGCTGAGCTTGGGATCGACCAGGTCGGCGTAATTTTTCGGCGCTTTGTCTTTGGGGATCAGGTTGGCGTTGTACACGATGCCGTTGGGCGAGGTGTAGGCGAGCACGGTTTCGCCGGGAAAAATTTCCATTTCTTTGCGGACCCAGGGAAAAATTCCCGAGTAGTTCACTTTTTCCAGCGCGTTTTCCCTGTGCAGCAAGGCCTGGTGCGATTGCGAGCCGAGAAAAACATCGGAGGACACCTTGCGGCCAGATTTGATTTCCGTGATGTGGCGCGCGGCGCGCGCGTTCATGTCCGGCCCCGCGGCGAAGCTGATCTTCATCGCCGTGCCGAAGCGCTTGTTGAAAGCCGCTTCCAGCTCGGCGAGACCCTTGCGCCCGCCGAAGGTTTGCGCGCCGGCAACGAAAACCAGCTCGTCTTCTTTTTTCGCGGCGGCGACCAGAGACTCCATCGTGTCGGCGGCGTGGAGGTTCGTCACGGCGGCGAAAACGAGCGCGCCCAGCGCAAGATAAAACTTCGCGAAGCGTTTCACGATCGGCCTCCGATCAGCGCACCTGAAACTCGCCCGGCGCCGGCGCGAGCATGCGGTTTTTTTCCGGGTCGCGGATCACGCCGTGGGGATCCTGGCCGCGCTGCACGGCTTCGATGGACTGCTTGAACATGCGCCGGAGCAAAATCACGCCTTCGTCCGAAACGCCGAGATGCTCGCCGCTGCGATCGAACACCGCACCCTGGCTTTCCTGCGCGCAGCGGTCCTGATCGCCGCGCGCGATCCAGTTCGTTTCGTCGTCCCAGCGGTACTTGCCCGGGGTGCTGTCGCCCAGTCCCTGAGCGGACTGGTCCCTGGGGATTTTCGCCGTGACTTTGCCGTCGACGACCGGTGCGAAGTACAGCGTGAAATGCATCGTGTTGGTATCGTCGATGGGCACGCGCCAGCGCAGCGCTTCGTAGCCTTCGTGGGTGGCGGCGAAGGCCGCGGGATGGTCTTCGTTCAGGTGGTAGCCGACCTTGTTCATGTTGGGAAACAGGAAATGGCTCACGGTCATGAACGAGCCTTCGGCAACCGTGCGGGTGAAGGTGTCGCGAATGCCGAACTCGGTGACCTCGGAAGTGAGCTTCTCGTCGGTCCACAGGCGCGTCTTGGGAGTGCGATGGAGCCACTTGAAATGATGCTGATCGACGCTGTTCTCCACGGTCTGCAAATAATTGCAGTGAATCACGCGCGCGGCGAGCGCGCGCACGCCGTCGTCGCGCACGAGCACGTCCCAGCGCGGCAGGAGCGGCGCGGGCTCGGGGCCGATGTACGCGAAAATGATTCCGGCCAGCTCCTCGGCGCGATAGGCTTTCTGCCGGACGCGGTCTTTGAAGGTGCTCTCGGGAGGCTCGCCCGGCATCTCGAGGATTTTTCCCTCCACGTCGTAAAGCCAGCCGTGGTAGCAGCAGCGCAGGCCGCCGTCTTCGAGATGGCCGAACTCGAGCGAGGTGCCGCGATGGGCGCAGCGCAAAGCGAGCAGGCCGGCGCGGCTCCGATCGTCGCGAAACACGACCAGATCTTCGCCGAGCAGGCGGCGGCGGAGCGGCCGGCCTTTCAATTCCGCGCTGAGGCCGATGGGATGCCAGTAGCGGCGCATCATCTCGCCGCACGGCGTCCCCGGTCCGACGCGGGTGATCAGTTCGTTTTCTTCGACGCTGAGAGCCATCGTGAAACTCCTGAAACGAAATCAAATCGGCGGTCTAGCGGAGATATATTCGACCGGGAAGCGAGGTGTCAACCGGGAAAGCGCGGGAAAACCTTTCGCGGCGCGCGCGGCCATCGCGCGCTGCGGCGGTGGCCGCTAGCGGATTCCTTTGCGCTCGAGAAACGCCTTGAAGCCTTCGCGCGGCGAGTTGGCTTTGAGCTTGCTTTTGCGCGCGTTCTGCTCGGCGTCGAACTGCTCGCGCCAGGAAAGGCCGATGTCGTCGTGCAGCAGCTGCTTGATGCCCTGCACCATGCGCGGATCGTTCTCGGCGATTTGCTGCGCCATCTCGAGCGCGCTTTCACGCAGCCGGGCGCAGGGCACGAGCTGATTCAAAAGCCCGATGCGCTCCGCTTCTTCGGCTTTCACCGGCCGGCCGGTGTAGAGCAGCTCTTTGGCTTTGGGCATGCCGACCACCAGCGGCAGCGACCAGGTGGAATTGGCACGGCCGTACTTGGCCGCGAGAAACTGAATCTCCGCGTGCTCGCAGCCGATGCGGATATCGAGCATCGTCGTCAGCTGTGCGCCGGCGCCGTAAGCGATGCCGTTGATCGCGCCGATGATCGGCTTGCGAAAGCTCGCCAGATGCCAGTTGGCCTCCCGGCGCACGTCGGTGCGCGCGGCCATTTCCTCGGGCGTCGATTTGACCATCTGCATGATGTCGCCGCCGGCGGAAAAAGCGCGCGGACCGGCGCCGGTGAGAATCACGGCGCGGATGCCGTCGTCTTCTTCGATCTTGCCAAGCTCTGCGTCGAGCTCGACGGCCAGCTCGTAACTGAGCGCGTTGAGCTTCTCCGGTCGATTGAGTGTGATGATCGCGACTTTGTCGAGGCGCTCGGCGAGAATGTTCTGGTAGCTCATGAAATTGCTCCTGTATCCGGGCACATTACAACAGAAAGGCTGAGGGCGTGCAAATTAGGAAGAAAAGAAAAGGGGCAGGCCCAGGGGCCTGCCCCTACAGGTCACAAGGCAAGAGATCGCTTCAGGTTCTCACCGGCTCGTAGACCAGCGCCTGTTTGACCGCGGCGTCGATCTGGGTCGCCATCGGGTTTTGGATTTCTTCCGCGATGTGGCCGATGGCGCCGAGCGTGCGGCCGATGAGCGCGAAAGCTTTGGTGATCTGCCAGGGATAGCCCATGTCGAGGGCGATGGCGCCGATGGCGCCGGTGACGTTGACCGGTATCAGGCGCTTGCGCCGCTCGGTGGCGACTTTGGACAAGGCCTGCAGCAGGTCGCAGTATTTGCCGTAGACGCCGGTCTCTCTGGCGATGGCGAAAAGGGTGTCGGCGCGCGGGTCGCCCTCGGCGTGGGTGCGGTGGCCGATGCCCGGCATGTACTGTTTGCGCTTGGTGTAATCCTCGTAGATCGCCGCCGCGATGGCAGGGATGTCGGGGTTCTTGGCGTCGTTGGGGAGCGCCTCCACCATCATTTTGGCCGACCACTCCGAAGAGCCGAGATGCACGCTGCCGGCGCCGCACAGCGCCGCCGCCACCGCCGCCTGCATCGCCTCCGGGGCGCAGTGGTAGATCAGGCGCGCGGCAATGACGTGGGAGACCATGCCGTGCTCGACCAGAATCACGAGCAGTGAATCGAGCATGCGCGCTTCGCTGGGCGTCGGCAGCCGCCCGCGCAGGATGAGCGAGGTCATGTCCGTGAACGAGATTTTGCCGACCAGTTCCTTGTTGAGATCGTAGCCGCGCACCAAAATCCGATGCAGCTCGGCTTTGCCGATGCCGGTGACGATTTTCGCTGATTCCGCCATGGTGATTCCTCCGGGTAAAATTTTTACGCGAGGCCGATACTAGCCACGGGACCGCGGATCGTCAAACGGCCGAGTTTATTTCCGCGGCGGTTTGTGGCTAAATGCGAGCGAGAGGCGAGCGTTCAAACATGGCCGACTATATCCGCGAGCACTACGATTTTCCGCTGGCGAAAAAGAGCGAGAACAAGCCGCTCAAGGGCGTGCGCGTGATCGATGCGGGCAACATGGTGGCGGCGCCGTTCGCTACCGTGCTGCTCGCCGACTTCGGCGCCGACGTGATCAAGATCGAGCATCCCAGGTACGGCGACGGCCAGCGCAAGCTCGAGCCGATCAAGGACGGCATTCCGCTCTGGTGGAAAGCGGTGTCGCGCAACAAGCGCTGCGTCACTCTCGATCTCGGCAAGCCCGAGGGCGCGGAGCTTTTCCGCAAGCTGATCAAAGGCAAGGACGTGATCGTCGAGAACTATCGCCCCGGCACCTTCGAAAAATGGGGCATCGGACCGGACGCGATTCGCGCCATCGATCCGCGCATCATTCTTTTGCGCATCTCCGGTTTCGGCCAGACCGGGCCTTACAAAGACCGCGCCGGCTTCGGCCGCGTCGCCGAAGCGATGAGCGGATTGACGAATCTGATCGGCGAGCCCGACGGGCCGCCCATGTCGCCGGGCTATCCGCTCGGCGATTTGATCTCGGGCATCTTCGGCTCGCTGTCGGTGATGATGGCGCTCTACCATCGCGATCTCCGCGGCGGCGCGGGCCAGGTGATCGATCTCGCGCTCTACGAAGCGGTGTTCCGCTTCCTGGATTTCGATCCGATCCAGTACGACCAGATGAAAAGCGTCCACAGGCGCACCGGCAATCGCGTCGCCTACGTGGCGCCGAGCTCCATGTTCAAAACCAAAGAGGGAAAATACCTGACCCTCGCCGCGAGCACGCAGAATGTGTGGCTCAGGCTGGCCGAGGCCATCGGCCGCAAGGAGCTCACCACCGATCCGAAATTCATCGACAACCCGGCGCGCGTGGTGAATTCAGTCGAGATCAACGGCATCGTCGGCGACTGGATCGAAAAACACACGCGCCAGGAAGTGATCGAGCAGTTCGACAAGTTCGGCGTCGCCTACTCGGCGGTGTTCGACATGGAAGACGCGTTTCGCGACATTCAGTATCGCGCCCGCGAAGCGATGGTGCGCGTGCCCGATCCGGAGCTCGGCGAGGCGATCGTGCAGAACGTCGTGCCGAAATTTTCCGCGACGCCGGGCTCGGTGGATTTTCTCGGCCCGCAGATGGGCGCCCACAACGAGGAAATTTTCTGCGGCGAGCTGGGATTGTCGAAGGAACGGCTGAAGGAATTAAAGAACGCCGGAGTTATTTAGATCAACGCACTTATTTCGTTAACTTAGTTTTTCGCATCAATTCCATAAAGACCTGGATAACGTCATTCCGGCAGGTTTTTAGCCGGAATCTGTGCCCGCCCCAAATCACGGCAAAATCTTCTTCGCGAAATCCTGGGCCGGGCGGCGCACGGCTTTGACTTTGTCTTCGCTCTGATTTTCGTACTTGCGGAACTGCTCGAGGGAAATGGAATCCTTCGCCGCGCGGATGCCGAACTCTTCCATGGTTTTCGTGTCGACGTCGAGGCGGCGGGTCGCCTGGCCCTGGGCGAGTGAGTACATTTCCTGGCCTTCCTTGCCGAGCAGCCAGTTGATCAGAACCCGCGTCGCATTGGGGTGGGGCGCATTTTTGAGCGCCACGGGGCCGCCGTTGCCCAGGGACACGTAAGTGCCTTCTTGGACGGGCGGCAGCGGTTTTACTGGCAATCCTGACTTAACGTAAGAGACAAAGCTGTAATAGGTGGGGCCGATGCTGATGGCGATGGTGCCCCGGGCGAGCGAATCCGCGACCTGCCTGCGATCGGCAGCGATGAAAGAGATCTGCTCGACCAGTTTTTTGAGATACGCTTCGCCTTTGTTCGCCCAGAGAAACGCCCATTTGCCCGCCGACGCGCCGCCCTGGCGCGGATCCCAGAGACCGATCTTGCCCTTCCACTTGGGTTTCAACAGATCGTCGTAGGCGCGAAGCTCGCCGGGCTTGACCTGATCGCTGTTGTACCAGAGGTTGTCCTGCAGGTAGGCGAAGGGCGCGTAGGCGAATCTTTTGGCGTTGTCGGTCCAGATGTGGCCGCCCCACCAGTTCCCGGGGTCTTTGACTTCCGGCAGAATCCAGAGCGATTCGAGCGGTTCCACCGCGCCGGCGGGAATCAGGCTGTGCTCGAGGTTGTCGAAGGTGCTGACGATGGCGTCGAAGTAACGCACGCCGGCCTGTTGCTCGTCGGCGATACGCCGAATGATTTTCGCCGCGGTGCCGGGCACCACTTCGATCTCGAAGCCGAATCTTTTCTTGACGGCGGACTCGAGCGCCTTTCGAAGCTCGGTGCTCGGCGGAATGCTGAAGACGACTTTGCCTTCTCTTCGCGCCGCTTCCTGGCGCTGCGCCCACTCGTTCTGCCAGTGGGTCTGGGCAGAAGCGGGAATGGCGCAAAGAATTATGACCACCGTCGCCGCCGCGCAGAGCATTCTTGCGAGCGCTGCCATTGATCGATGGCGAATCATTTGAGCGGCGGCACGGTCATCGCATCCATGACGCCGTCCACCCAGTGAACCCCGTCGGGCACGATCGTCGAGGCGCCGCGCACGCGGTACACGCCCGGATCGCGCGCGCCGGGCGGCGGCGCGCCTTTCTCGCGCAGAGCGCGCGCTGCGTCGAGGAGTTTCATGCGCGCGCGGATGGTGCTGATGTCGCCGGCGCAAAGATGTTCTTTGGTGCGGTCGAGGATCGGCCCCGGTCCCTGGTTTTCCGTCACGCAAACGTCCTGCAGGTTGACGCCGGCGATGCCCATGCGCCGCGATTTGTGAATTTCCCAGTCGATCAGATAGTCGTTGGCGCGCTTCGCTTTCATGCGAATGTGGCCGAAGGGAATTGAATTGCTCGGCGGATCGTAGGCTTCCTCGGGGAACGATTCGCGCACCTGCTCTTTGGTGCTCCGCGCGATCTCCGCGCTCGGATACCAGCGCACCTGCCACTTGACGCAGTTCTCGTCGTCCACCGGCACGAAAGCCCGCGCGGCTTTCTGATCGGCGCCCGGCGGCATGGTGTAAAACGGCAGAATGAACTGATTGACCCGCCAGAGCGTCTTGCCGCCACCGAGGGAGCGCCTGGCGCCGTAGGTGAATCCCGCTTCGCGATCGAAGATTTCCACGTCCTCGGGAGTCTTGCTGACGCCGGCGCGGTTGGCGGCGCGCTGCTGCGCCGGCTGCTGCGCGTTCATCTCCTCGTCGGAGAGATCGTAAGGCGAGTGCAGCCACATGACGTGGGTCGGATCGATGCCGCCTTCGAGCACCTGGAGATAATTTCCTTCCTGAAAGAAGAGCCGGTAAATCCTGTGCTCGTCCGGCACCCGGAGAAATTCGAAATCCGGCAGCTCGGGCAAATCCTTCGCAAGCCCCATGTACGTCCAGATGATGCCGCCGCGCTCGACGCAGGGATAGCCGGGATGCTGCACTTCGTCCTTGAATTGCTGCGCCGCGGGAATGTTCGGCATCTCGATGCACTTGCCGCTGGGCGCATATTTCCAGGCATGGTAGGCGCAGCGCAGCCCGTCGTGCTCGGCGCGCCCGAAGTAAAGCGGCGCGAGCCGGTGCGGGCAGAAGGCGCCGATGAGACCGATGCTGCCGGCGCCGGTGCGAAACAAAACCAAATCTTCGCCGAGAAGTCGAACGCGCAGCGGCCGGCCGCCGGGTTCCTTCAAATGCGCGCTCGGCACCACCGGAATCCAGTACTGGCGCATGAGATTGCCCATCAGCGTCGCCGGCCCGACGCGCGTGAGCGCGTCATTCTCCTCGCGGGTGAAATTGTGCAAATCCTCGCGCTTCACCTGAAACATGCTTTCGGTTTTCATGGACGAGTCCTGTGATTTCAAAGTAGTTTGCTTCTACCATATCCCATCGGTTTTTGATATTTGCCGTAGTCGATCGATCTCCGACTGAGGACTAAATATTTATGATGACCAACCTCGCGCCGCCGCAGATTCGCGCCACCACCGGACTGGAGCTGGCGGCCGGCATCTTTACCAAATGTTCCGATTCTCTCGCGACCCAGCTGAGTGTCAGCCTCAGCTCCGGTAAACGAGACGCGAAACAAACGCCGCTGCGCATCGGCATCAACGGCGATATTTATGGCGGCATGCGGGCGCCGCTCGAAGTGGGCACGCGGCGCGTGGACATCGCTTACGTCAATCCGGCGGCGCTGGTGACGATGGCTTACCGCGGCAAGGGTTATTACAAACAAAAAATGCCGCTGCGCGTGCTCGGCTGTTTTCCGTCCTGGGACCGGATCGCGCTGGTGGTATCGAAGGACCTCGGCGTGAAGTCGCTGCGCGACATCGCCGCAAGAAAAATTCCGCTGCGCGTATCGACGCGCATGTCCGGGGTCAATAATGGAACCTACTACACGATCTCGACGATTCTTGCGTTTTACGGATTGTCGTTCGACAGGATCAAACGCTGGGGCGGCAAAGTGCAGGAGTGCGGACGGCCGTTTTCGCCGGAGCGGCTGAAGGCGATCGCGCGGCGCACGATTACCGCCGTGTTCGACGAAGGCGTCAGCACGCCGGGCGGCTGGCTCGATCAGGCCCTCGCCAACGGCTACGAAATTATTCCCATCGACCCGGCGATCGTCAAAAAGCTGGAGCAAATGGGTTACACGCGAAGCACGCTGCCGAAGAGCCGCTATCCGCAGCTCGAGGCCGACGCGCTGACCCTCGATTACAGCGGCTGGGCGCTGGTAACGCACCGCTGGCTGCCGAACGACGTCGCTTACGCCGCGATTCAGACCATCGACGAACGGCAGAGCGTGATTCCCGTCGATGACGATCAGCCGCTGGAGATGAAAAATCTGTGCCGCGGCACGGAGAAGTGCCCGCTGCAGATTCCGCTCCATCCCGGCGCGGCGAAGTATTATCGGGAGAGAGGATACTTGTAAAACCGTGCTCGTGTTCGTGAACGTGTTCGGGTCCGACGATCACGCCTCACGAACACGATGACGAATGTTTTGTGGAGGTTTATGTGACTTATCAGGTCATCGGCCAGCCGATTCCACGCATCGACAACACCGGCAAAGTCACCGGCGAGGCGCGGTACACGGCGGACGTGCTTTTGCCCGGCACCTTGTGGGCGAAAACTTTGCGCAGCCCGTACTCGCACGCGCGGATCGTGCGCATCGACACCTCGCGCGCCGAAAAGGCGCCGGGCGTGCGCGCGGTGCTCACCGGCAGCGACGCGCGCGGCATTCTTTACGGCCGGCGCTATCGGGACATTTCGGTTCTCGCTCAAGACCGCGCCCGCTTCATGGGCGAGCGGGTCGCCGCTGTCGCGGCGGATACTCCCGAACAGGCCGAGCACGCTCTCGATCTCATTCACGTCGACTACCAAGAGCTGCCCGCGGTATTCGATCCGGAGGCGGCGCTGCAGGAAGGCGCGCCGATCATTCATCCGGACGTCGCGACTTATAAAGGATTGCCCAGGCCGCTGGAGCAGCCGACCAATCGCTTTGCCCACGACGTGTTCACGCGCGGCGATGTCGAGGCGGGATTCGCGGCAGCGGATTTGATCGTCGAAAATACTTTCACCGTGGCGCGGGTGCATCAGGCGTTTCTCGAGCCGCACTGCTGTCTGGTCTGGATCGACGAGCAGGAGCGGGTGCAGATGTGGTCGCCGAACAAGGCGCCGCAGGGTTTGAGAGAAAGCATGTGCAACGCCTTCAAGATCGCGCCGGAAAAAATCCGCGTCAATCCGGTCGCCATCGGCGGCGATTTCGGCGGCAAGGGCGCGCCGATCGATGAGCCGATTTGCTATCTGCTGGCGCTGCGCACCGGGCGGCCGGTGAAAATGATCATGGAATATCGCGAAGAATTTATCGCCGGCGCGCCGCGCCACGCGGCGGTGATGAGATTGAAGACGGGCGTCAAGCGCAACGGCTCGATCGTTGCGCATCAAATGGATGCTTATCTCGATGCCGGCGCCTACGGCGGCTTTCGCCCCGGCGCGGTGGTCGGCGGCATCGCCCACGCGGGCGGCTGCTACCGCGCCGAGCACGCGCGCATCTCGGTGTCGCGCGTCTACACCAACAATATTCCCGGCGGCCAGATGCGCGCGCCGGGCGAGCCCCAGGGATTTTTCGCCGCCGAGTCGCACATGGACTCGGTGGCGCGCAAGCTCGGCATGGACCCCTGCGAGTTTCGCCGGAAAAATTTAATCGGCGAGGGCGACGAGACGCTCACCGGCGGGCACTATCGCGGCATCCGCGCCAGGGAAACTCTCGACGCCGCGGTCAAAGCCGCCGGCTACAAGTCGCCGAAGCGCGCCAATGTCGGGCGCGGCATCGCGATGGGCTATCGCGGACCGGGCGGCGGCAACACTTCGGTGAAAATTTCCTTGAATCCCGACGGCTCGGTGGTGATTCATACCGGACTCTTCGAGCAAGGCACCGGCACGTACACGACGATGCGGCAGATTGCCGCCGAAGAGCTCTCGTGCGATCCCGACGCGATTCGCATCGCCGTGCACGACACCGACTCCGGCGTGCCGTTCGATTCCGGCATCGGCGGCAGCCGCGGCACGCGGGTCGCCAGCGGCGCGGCCTTTCAAGCGGCGTCCGACGCGAGGGAAAAACTGCTCGCGCTCGCGGCGCGATTGCTGCAGTGGCCGAAGCCCGAAATCGCGCTCTCGGGCAATCAACTGATTCATAAAAAATCCGGGAGGCGCGAGCGCTGGGACGAGCTGTTGAAACGCGTTGGGCGCTCGGTCAGCGGCGAAGCGGTGAATCGCGACGACGAGCATGCGCCGGTGACGGCTTTTGCCGCGCAGGTCGCGGAAGTTTCCGTCGATCCGCAAACCGGCGAAGTGAAATTGCTCAAGCTCACCACGGCGCACGACACCGGCGTGATCATGAACCCGGTCGGCCATCAGGGACAGATCGACGGCGGCGTGGTGCAGGGACTCGGTTACGGTTTGATCGAATATCTGCCGGTGGAAGACGGCCGCGTGCAGGCCGCGCACTTCGGCGAATACAAGATTCCCACGGCCAGAGATATTCCGCCCCTCGAGACGATCATCGTCCCCAGCGATCACGGCGTCGGACCTTACAACGTCAAAGGCATCGGCGAGAACCCGATCACGCCGGTGGCGCCGGCGATCGCCAACGCGATCGAGGACGCGGTGGGCGTGCGCATCAAGGACTTACCGATCACTGCGGAAAAGATTTATCGCGTGCTGCGCGATGCGCGGTAAGGGAGCGGGCTGAAACCGTGTCTCCCTTCACGGCTCGCGCCCTTTTTGGAGGATCGTTTCATGCCATTCGAATCACTGGGAGATTTCATCAAAGCCGCCGACGCGGTCGGCGAGGTGCAATTTGTCGAGGGCGCCGACCTGGAGATGGACGTCGGCGGTTTGACCGAGCTGACCGCCGAGAAGAACGGCCCGATGCTCGTCTTCGACAGGTTTGCCGGCTATCCGGCGGGACATCGGGTTTGCGCTAACGCCAATCGCACCTTGCGGCGCTTCGCGCTGGCGATGGATTTGCCGCTCGACATCCATCCGCTCGATCTGTTGCGCCGCTGGCGCGACAAGCGCGCCGGCGCCGTGCCGATGGCTCCGAAAATCGTGAAGGACGGAGCGGTGCTCGCCAACGTGCAGCAGGGCGATGAGGTCCACATCGAAAGTTTTCCGGCGCCGCGCTGGCATCCGGGCGACGGCGGCCGTTATATCGGCACCCAGGACATGGTGATCGTGCGCGACCCCGAGCAGGGCTGGGTGAACATGGGGTGCTACCGCGCGATGATCCAGCGGCGCGATCGCATCAGCCTGTGGATCAATCCGCAGAAGCACGGCCGCATTCTCGCGCAAAAGTATTGGCGCGCCGGCAAGCCGGCACCGGTGGCCGTGGTGTTCGGCTGCGAGCCGGTGACATGGATGACCGCGTCGATGTCGCCGCCGTTCGGAACTTCGGAGTACGAGCTCGCCGGCGCTTATCGCGGCAGCCCGGTGGACGTGGTCGAGTTGCCGCTCACCAGATTACCTGTGCCTGCGCACGCGGAGATCGTCGTCGAGGGCGAGATCCCGCCGGAGAGCGAAGAGACCGCGGTCGAAGGCCCGTTCGGGGAGTGGCCGGGTTATTACACGCACCAGGGGCCGGAAGCCGTGGTGCGCATTGAGCGCATTTACTATCGCGACCAGCCGATCATCGCCGGCGCGCCGCCGCTGCGCCCGATCAACTGGAGCAACTTCACCAACTACGTGCATCTGTGGGAGCACCTCGAGCGCTCGGGCATCACCGACGTCGCCGGCGTGTGGGGATTTTACAACGGCTTGCTCACCGTCGTTTCGCTCAGGCAGCGTTATGCCGGCCACGCCAAGCAGGCGCTGATCACCGCCGCCGGCTTTCGCCACGGCGACATGAAAACCTATTACGTCACCGTCGACGACGACATCGATCCGACCCATCAGGAAGAAGTCTTGTGGGCGATGTGCACGCGCGCCGACCCGGCGACTTCGGTCGACATCATCCGCGACGCCTGGACCGCCGACCTCGATCCGCGCGTCTCGCCTGAGCGCCGCGCCGCGGGCGATTTGACCGTCGGCCGCATGCTGATCAACGCGTGCAAGCCGTTTGCCTGGCGCGATCAATTTGCCAGGACCAACGTGTTCAGCGCAGAAGACCGGCGAAAACTACAAGCGAAGTGGGGCGAGTTGTTGAGCAAGACGGGAAAGGATAAAGGATGAACAAAAGTTGGTCCGGATGAGGGAGAGTCATGGAGGCTCTATGAAAATCGACGGGGCGTGTCATTGCGGCTACATCACTTACGTTGCCGACATCGATGCCGAAAGGGCAGGGTTGTGCCACTGCACGGATTGCCAGACTCTGTCGGGTTCCGCTTTTCGCATGAGCGCGCCGGCGGCGAAAGAAAATTTTTCGTTGCTGAGCGGCCAACCGAAGATCTACGTGAAAACCGCCGAGAGCGGCGCCAGGCGCGCGCAGGCGTTCTGCCCCGAATGCGGCACGTCGATCTATTCTTCGTCAGTCGAAGACCCGCAGGTATTCAACATCCGCCTCGGCACGGCCCGCCAGCGCAGGGAGATCCAGCCGAAATCCCAGGGCTGGTTCCGCTCCGCCCATCCGTGGGTCTTGAATCTCAGCGCGATCAGGCAATTTCCCAAGCAGCGCAGCGGTTAAAAATCCACACCGGAGCGTCGAGAGCCTTTCCTGATCTGTCGGCCGCGGGCTGAACGCAAATCAGGATCCGCGCTGAAGGGCCTGAACGATTCAATCGGACGAATCGTTCAGGCCCCTGCAAAGCGGGCTTTACTTCGCCGCTCCGGGCACGCCCGGCGGGCGGGTTTTGTCGTCGTAGTATTCGTTGTCGTACTGCGGTTTGCGCCGCTGGGTGAAGGCGGCCGAGCCCTCGTCATAGGCTTTGCTGTCGCGCAGGTGGGCATAATATTGACGGTGGATTTCGAAGCCCTTCTCCCAGCCCTGGATGCCGTAGAGCAACTCATCCTCGATGTATTTTACCGTGTGCTCGGCGATCAGCCGGCCGTTGTTGTTGATCGTGGTCGCGAGCGCGACGGCATCGTCCAGCAGCTTTTCCGGCTCGCAGATTTTCTGCACTAAGCCCAGGCGAAAAGCGGTGTCGGCGTCGACGAACTGGCCGGTGAGAGCGAACCAGTAGCCCCAGCCGGTCGGAATCTGACAGATGTAGCTCGGCCAGGCCGCCATGTGCGACCAGCGCACTTCGCCGCAGCCGAATTTCGACGCCGGCACGCAGTAGCGAATATGACAGGCGAGGGCCAGGCCAAAACCGCCGCCGACGGCATAGCCGTTGATGGCCGCGATGATCGGCTTGTGCATCTGCAGCATGCGCGTGTTCGAGTACGGGCGCGGTCCCGAGCGCGGACCTTTTATCTCGCCTTTGGCGAAGGCGAGATTTTCCTTCAAATCGCCGCCGGCGCAAAACGAGTCGCCGCTGCCGGTGAGGATAATGCTCCAGACATCGTCGTCGGCTTTGGCCTTCTGCCAGCACTCGTCCAGCGCCCAATAAAGATCGCGGCTGATGGAGTTTTTCTTCTCCGGCCGATTGAGCTTGATGATCGCGATATGGGGATCGCGTTTCTCGTAGAGACAGAGCGGTTGCGGTTCGGACATGGGTTCCTCCTTGTTGATCCAAAAGGCAAAATTAAAAAGTAAAAATTAAAAAGTTCGGAAGCAAAAAGTGCGCGCTCCCCTCGACGAGCGACATTTTTTACTTTTCATTTTGAACTTTGCATTATTTCTAATACAGCACTTTCTCCTCGTCGAGCTTTTTGATCTCGTCGTCGCTCAGTCCGAGCAGGTTGCGCGCGATCTCGTGGGTGTGCTCGCCCATGAGCGGGGCGACGCCGCGCACTCTGCCCGGGGTTTCCGACAAACGGACCGGCACGTTTTCCGTGACCACCTCGCCGGCCTCGGGCTCGTTGAGCCGAACCAGATAACCGGTGGCGGCGTATTGCTTGTCGTTTTTGAATTGATCTTCCACGTCCTGGACGACCGCGGCGCAGATGCCGGCCTTTTGCAGCGTTTCCATGACTTCGTACGGATCGTGCTGCGAAGTCCAGCTCGTCACCCAGCGGTCGAGATCGTCTTTGTGCTTCACCCGCTGAAAATGGGTGGCGAACTTGGCATCGGCCTTGAGGCCGGCTTTTTCCATCAAGGCGGCGAAGCTCTTCCACTCGCTCTCGTTGTACACCGCGATCACGCACCAGCGGTCGTTGCCTTTACACTGGTACGGACCGTAGGGCGCGGCGATGAGGCTCCGATTGCCCTCGGGCTTCGGCTCGCGATGATTGGCGGTGTATTCGAGATATTTCGGTCCGAGCAGGGACGCGCCGATTTCCTGCTGGGCGCTGTCGATCCACTGGCCGAAGCCGGATTTCTTGCGCTGGATCAGCGCGCAGACCACGCCGAAGGCGCCGGTGACGCCGCCCATGAAATCGGGATGCTGGGTGCGCGGCTCGGCGGTGGCCGTGGTCGCGTCGGGGTAGTTCCACAGGTATGTCGTACCCATGGTGTTGCCGACGTTGGGGCCGTAGGTGAGATCGGCGGCGTGCGGTCCGGTGCAGCCCATGCCTTTGACGCGGATCAAAATAATCTGCGGATTGATCTCTTTGAGATTCGGCCAGTCGAGACCCCATTTTTCCAGGATGCCCAGGCCGAAATTTTCCACCAGCACGTCGGATTTTTTCACCAGCTCGCGCACGAGCTCGCGGCCCCGGGCGGTTTGCATGTTGACGGTGAAGGACTTCTTGCCGCGCTGCAGCTTCATGAAATCCGGCTTTTTGTTCCACAGCTTCGGATCTTCGCCGCGGTGGCCGTCGCCGCGGAGGCGAGTTTCGCAGCGCAGCACCTCGGCGCCGAACTCGCACAGCACTCGCGCCACCGTGGGACCGGCGGCGCCGGTGGTGAGCTCGACCACACGGATTCCTTCAAGGGGAAGTTTGCTCATGGTTCAGTTCCTTTGGAGTATTTGGCGTGATGGAGTAATGGATCTTTCCGGATTTCCAACACTCCAATACTCCATCACTGCGGCATTTTCTTCAGATCACACCCTCGGCTCTGAGCGCGACGAGATCGTCGTTGGTCATGCCCAGCTCGTCGATGTAGATTTCCTTATTGTGCTCGCCGAGGAGCGGGGCGGGGCGGTAAATGCTGCCGGGAGTTTCCATCAGGCGCGGCACGACGCCGAACTGTTTGTATTTGCCGATCACAGGATGTTCCACATCCACGAACAGGCCGCGGGATTTGGTCTGCTCCATTTCGACGAATTCGCCGGCGCTGTTGATCGGCGTGACCGCGATGCGGCGCTTCTGGCCTTCGTCGTACAGCTCTTCTTTGGTGTGCCTGGCGCAGAATTCGGCGATCGCTTTGGTCACGATATCCGGGTGCTTGCGCCGGTAGGCCATTTTTTCGAACTCGGGACCGGAAATCTCCGGCGGCCGCCCCATCCAGTCCACCAGCCGGCGCCATTGCTCCACCGGAATGATGAAGATGCGCGCGTAGCCGTTTTTCGTCGCGTAGGGATCGTAGAGATCGGTTTCTTCGCCCTTGCGCGAGGCGCGCGCGGGCTTTTCCCCGGTGTAGCCGTAGTTGGGAATGAAATATCCGGCGATGTGCCCGGCGCACTCGTGCATCGAGACGTCGATGTATTGGCCGCGGCCGCTCTCCAGCCGGTGATAAAGCGCAACCGCGATGCCGAAGGCGCCGTAGGTCGATGCCATGCCGTAGGCGATCTCACCCGGCGGCTGCAAGGGCGGCTCGCCGGGCTCTCCGGCCAGGTAAAGCAGGTTGCCGAGGGCGATGCCCGCCATGTCGTTGGCTTTGTAATCGCGCCAGGGACCGCTCTGGCCGAAGGGCGTGATCGACGCGTAAACGACGCCGGGATTTTGCGCGCGCAGAGTCTGGTAGCCGATGCCGAGCTCGTCCATGCGCCCCGGCCGGGCGGTTTCCAGCACCACGTCGGCTTTGCGCGCGAGCTCGAGAAATATGGCGCGGCCGTCGGGTTTCTCAATGTCGAGAGTGATGCCGCGCTTGTTGGTGTTGAAGTGAAGAAAGTAGAGGCTTTTTTCCGGATGCGGCGTGTCGTCTTTGAAGGGCGGGATGCGCCGCGACTCGTCGCCGCTCGGCGCTTCGATCTTGATCACGTCCGCGCCCATGTCGGCCAAAAGCTTCGTGCAGTGAAGGCCGAGAGGGCCGGCGAGGTCGAGCACGCGGTAACTGCTGAGCGGCCCGGTTCTCATAATATTTTCCATGAATTCCTCTGGTGAAAATGAGGCGCTAGATTCGACCGCGATTCTTACTTGGAGCATGCAACGGTGTCAAGGCGCGCCCGGGCGATTTCGCCTCGCACATCTCGAGTTTTGCACCGGATTCAAAAGACGACGCGAGCTCGCGCGGGTCCATCGTCGTTTTTGGGTTGTCAAACCAGGGTGATTCTTAGTATGAATCGCAGCGGTGACAAATCCGCCGAGGTCGATCGGGGGCGGCGCAATGAAAAAATTTCCGGCCGTGGCAGCATGCATTTTGTTTTTTGCCGGCGCGCGCGTGCACGCGGCCGACAAAGTGCGCATCGCTTTCGTGAGCCCGAGCCTTTCGCTGTCGCTCCCGTGGATCGCCAAGGAGAGCGGCATTCTCGCCAGGCACGATCTTAGCGCCGAAGTGCTGCTGATCACCGGCAGCCCGCGGCTGGTTCAATCGCTGATCGCCGGCGACGTGGACATCGCTTTCGCGGGCATCACCGCGATCACCCGCGCGCGCGTGCGCGGCGCCGATGTGGCGATCCTCGGCGCCTCGGCCAACGTATCGAGCCAGAAACTCATGGTCGCGCGGAGCTCGAAAATCCGCCGGCTCGAAGATTTGAAGGGCGCGGTGATCGGCGTCTCGCAGTACGGCTCGGAGGCCGACACCTTCGCGCGCAACGCGCTCGCGCTGGCCGGTCTGAAACCCGATAAAGACGTGACGATGCTTCAGCTCGGCGGCCATCCGCAGGTCGCCGCCGCGATGGTCGCGGGCAAGCTCGAAGTGGGCGCGCTCGCCGGTCTGGCGGCCTTGACGGCGGAGAAGGCGGGCGCGCGCCTGCTCGCCAGCGCGGCGGAGCTCAAGATTCTTTCGCCTTCCGGCACGTTCGGGGCCCTGCGCGGCTACCTCCAGCGCAAGCGCGGCGTGGTCGAGCGGCTGCTCCGATCCTTCGTCGAATCGATTCATTTCCTGAAAACCAACCGCGCCGCGGCGCTGCCGCTGCTGCAGAAATATTTCGGCGGCTTGAACCTCGAGGAGGCGGGTTATCTGTATCAGGAGCAGATCGATTTGATCGAAACTTTGCCGGCGCCCAACGAGAGGGCGCTGCACGCGGTACTCGAGCGGGAAAGCGATCCGGCGGCGAAAAATTTCTCGGCCGCAGATTTCATCGACCCGAGTTTTTTTCGCGAGATCGAGAAGAGCGGCCTGATCGAGCAGCTTTATCGAAAGTGATTCGGGACTTGAATTAAAAATCGCGGACAAGGAAGGAGACACAACCATGGCGCGCATCAGACATATCGCATTGCTGACCAAGGACACGGCAAAGCTCGCCGAGTTCTACAAGGCGTCGTTCGGCCTCAAGGAGGTGGCGCGAAGCGGCGAGCCGACCGAGCACGGGCAGGCCATTTACCTCTCGGACGGGCACATCAATCTCGCCGTGCTGCCGGCGCGCAATCGGCGCGAAGGCATTTACCATTTCGGCATGGAAGTGGAAGACGTGAAGCGCGCCGCCCAGACCGCGTTGGCTGCGGGCGCGAGCGGCGGCACGCCCGAGCTGCCGCGCGACGGGCGTTTTGCCGAAACCTTCGTGCTCGATCCGGTGGGCACGCGGGTCGATCTGTCGCTGGGCTGGAAAGTGTAGCAGCGGTTTTCAAAGTACTCGTCCGGAGTCGGGCGATCGCCGCCCGACTCCACTTCTCCTCTCATCGCGCGCTCGCCAATCGTGTGGCGATTGCATGATCGCAGAGATGAAGCGTGATTCCGCTTCAGCTGTAACCTCCGAGGATTTTTCACGGCAGTTTGTCGCCAACGTTTTTTGCGTTCCGCGTTTTTTATTTTTGTGTAAAAAAACTTCACAACAATTGTTTTCGTGTGCAGGTTGGTAACAATCGACCCCGCCGCATCGCGCCCTCTCTGATGTAGAAGCGTACTTCAATCTCTCGACAACGTTGGTTTTTGTCTTTCAGGCGCCGCTCGGCATGGGCGTTGCTTTAAAGGAACCGCGATCTCCCAGCAGCGACAAAAACTTTGGAGGAGGTAGATTGATGAAGAGGATCGTCGGTTCGATTGCAAGCGCGGCATTTGCGTTGGCCGCTTTATGTTTGTCGGCAACGTGCGTTTGGGCGGAGGACATGGACGAACGCATCAAGTCGCTCGAGCAACAGTTGACGCAGTTAAAGGACCAGCAGATCGAAATGAAGAAGGAAGCGACCGCGGCCGCCGCGGCGCTGCCGACGTTCGAATATCGGCCGGGCAACGGCCTCAACATCGAGGCGGCGGACAAGTCATGGGGTTTTCGCGCGACACTGGAGACTTACTTTCGCTATGAATTCGAATCCGGCCGCGATCAGGTGGGCCGAAGCCAGGGCGAGCTGATGGGCCGGCGCTTCCGGCCGGGATTTATTTATTGCATCAACAATTGTCTCTGGGAATGGGAAGCGGCTCTCGATCTCGATGGCTTCGGCACCGGCAACGGCAAGAACGCGACGGGCACCACCGTCGGTTCGATTCTTCAGCGTGGTGCCGTGCGATTTCACGGAGAGGATATCAACCCATGGTTACCTACGGTGCAGTTCGGCATGGAAGTCCAAAACGCCCACGGCGGCAGCTTGGCGCGGCAGGGATCGAGCAGTACGGGCGCCCAAGCGGAGTACGACCTTCATACCCGCAATGACGGATTCAACACCGGACGGGCGGGTCAAGGAATCGTGCTTAACTGGGATGATCGGTCGCTTGCGAGCATCGGTATTCCGGGAAGGATCGGCAGATTCCAGGTCGGGATGTCGTCCATCGGTGAGGGCGACGACGGGCGCGCCAGTTTTACGGATCGGAAAGATTTCAACATCTACGGCAGCATTCAGCCATTCTCGCAACTCAAGAACAAGTGGCTGCGTGGCCTAACTTTCGAATACGGCTCATGGTTCTGCAACGTTGACAATCGGGCCCAAGACAATGGCTGTGACCGTTACCGCATCCAAGACCACGGCGATAGCGGCCGGCAGACGTTGTTCGACACGGGATCGGACAGCATCGGCGACGGCCTGCACCGCGCGCATGGGCCAGGCATCGTTTGGAATGTCGGTCCTTACACGTTGCGCGGGATGGGCTCGTTTGTTCAGAGCGAAGACCGCGGCGGAACAAGAGGTAAAAAGAACAGCCACAGCTTTCTGATTGGCCACGATTTGTTCCTGTGGAGTCCGAAGGGGTTCTTGACAGGCTCGGCGACAACCACCGGTTCAGTTCTGGTAGGGACGCATTTCGAACGTGTTGACATCGGAGTCGATTGTAACGGTTCGAGCGGCATTCCCTGCTCCGACGTGGTGGCGTCGGGGGGCAGCTCATTGCTCAATCAGTTTCATCGCAATCGCATCCTGCTGCGCGAATGGGATCTCTGGTATTTCATCGCACCGCGCATGAGCATGGGCGTCAACGTGCTTTGGTACGACGCTTCCAACCTGCGCAACGGCCGCAACCAGGCGGCTCATAACCTGGGTATCTGCAGCTCTGGCGAGATCGCAGGAGGCGGCTGCCGCACCGGCATTGGCGGCGATTGGGTCGATGTGTTTTTGAACTGGAGATACACCTTCTAACCGCAGGATAAGCTCACGCCCGCATGTTTTTCGGAGCGCCGTTCAATCATCGGCCAGACTCGCGCCGGCCACTCCTTCCGGCGCGAGTCTGAGACGGCGCTGTGCCTGCCCTGGGGCGGCTGCAACCCGCCGCATGCCGCTCCAGGGCCATTCTAAAAATATCCACAAAGTGTCGCCGCGCCAGGCCCGCCTCTGTTCGCCGTCTTCCATTTTATTTATTGCGCCAGGCCCGCTCGTCCGCCTGGATACAAACTAATACTTAAGTCCTATATATGGATGTTTTCCTGTCTCAAATAAAATCATGAAACACCTTGACAAGTTAAGTTAATATTATTACAAACTGCCAGCTTGCGAACATTTCCCTTATATACATCTTAAGTCGTATATAATATATAATGGCCACGCCACACATTCTCATCATAGAGCGGGACGACCGGGCCAGGGCGTTGCTGCAATGCCGATTGGCGGCCAACACGAATCTTAAGGCCACTTATGCTGCTTGTGTCGAGTCCGCCTGGGACAAGCTTAGCCGGCGGAAGTTCGATCTGGTGCTGTGGAATTCTTGCTCGGACCCGGCGAGAGCCAATTTTCGCCAGGCTCTGGAGGCGCTTGCCGGCAAAGCGGCAAACACGCGAACCATCGTTTTCACCGACGAGGAAAAACCGAATTCGCTCGAAGCGCGCGGCGATTTTTTGCGCTTCTGCCGGCGTCCCGCGGGCGATGAGGAAATTCTCTCGCTGATCGAGAGCGGGCTGCGCGAGCCGCGCAGCGAGCGCAACGGCGCGCGGCCCGACGATGCTGTCGCCATCGAATTCGAGGGCATCATTGCGGCCGGGTTGCCGATGCGGGCGGTGATCCGGCGCATTCTAGAGGCGGCGGCGGTCGATATTCCCGTTTTGATTACCGGCGAGACCGGCACCGGCAAGGAATTGATCGCCGCCGCCATTCACAAGCGCAGCAGCCGCAAGGAGCGCCCCTACGTGGCGATCAATATGGGCGCGATGGCGCGCGATCTGATCGCCAGCGAAATTTTCGGCCACGAGCGCGGCGCCTACACGGGCGCGCAGGACACGCGCCCGGGGATTTTCGAGCAGGGCGATGGCGGCACGGTGTTTCTCGATGAGATTGCCACCATGGACGAAAAGACCCAGGTAAGCCTGCTGCGCGTGCTCGAGGAGAAGACTTTTCGCCGGGTCGGCGGTTTTAAAAATATCGCTGCCGATGTGCGCATCATTGCCGCGACCAACGAAGACCTGGAAAAACTGGTCGAGGAGAAACGTTTTCGCGATGATCTTTTTTACCGGCTCAACGTGTTTCACATCAGCGTGCCGCCGCTGCGCGAGCGCCCGGGCGCGGTGACCGTGCTTACGGATTATTTCCTGTCGCACTTCGCCGCCAAGTACGGCAAGGAGGTGGAGCGGGTCTCGCCGGAGACCTACCGGCTGCTGCGCCATTATCCCTGGCCCGGTAACGTGCGCGAGCTCAAGAACGTGGTTCAGACGGCCGTGCTCATGGTCGACGGATCGGAGCTGACGCCGGATTTTATCCCGCCGCGCATTCACGGCGCGTCTTCCTGCGAAAGCCGCTCGGACGCGGTGGTTTCGTTTCGCGTCGGCTCCACGCTCGATGCCGTGGAAAGAGAATTGATCCGCCTGACGCTGGCCGGCGCCGGCGGCAACAAGAAATTGACCGCGCACATTCTCGGCGTGAGCCGGCGCGCGCTTTACAACAAGCTCAAACGGCATCGGCTGATTTAAAACTGGTGTGTGCATCGATTGCTCACCGCTCCATTATTTTTAAGAAGCCAGGACCCTCAGATTTAAACATTTTTCTTTGTCATGGCGCTGCTCTCCCGAAGCGAGTGTGCAGGTTGGTTACACTGCTCCCAAATTTTTTCGGCGCGGGTGTGAAGTTTGCGCACGCAGGGGTGTGAAGAGCCGCGCCGCCTTTCCTTACGCTCCCGTTAAATCATTATTGCTTCAGCATTTCCCCGCGTGGTTCTGTTCTTGCTCTCGCATAAAGCCGGGAGGTTGCGATGAGCAAAACAACCACGGCGACGGCGCGCCACTCGATGCTATCCAGCCCCTTTGCCGAGCCGGACGTTCTGACGCCGCATCAGTTTTTCAGGGTCTTTCGGCAAAAGGGCCAGCTGGATCCCGAGGAAAGACTCATGTTCGCGGTGCTGACCGATGCCATCGAATGCTTTCAAAAATACGCCGGAGCGACCGGCCGCCGCTGCCGCACGCTGTTCAGCGAGGCCGAAGCGTGGATCTCCAGCCGCGATGCGCTGTGGCCGTTTTCCTTCGAGCACATTTGCAGCGTGTTGAACATCAGCCCCAGCTATCTGCGCATGGGGCTGGCGCGCTGGCGGGTGGCGCGCGAGTGCGACCGCGTCCGGCGCCGCCGCATCCGCGAGCCGCTGCGCTATCAATACCGGGTGAAGCGCAATCGCGTGGCGCTCTAGCGCCGCCCGAAAGCGTGGCCGAGCAATGGGGACGACATGGCACGGCAATCGAGGGCCGGCGCCAAAACCGGAAAGATCCTGCTGGTGGGTTGGGACTATCATCAGCTCCTGGAGAAACGCTTTGTCACGGCCGGGTACGAAGTCGTCGCGGCGAGCGACGGCGCCGCGGCGATTGCACGGGCGCGCGAGGAGCCGCTCGCCGGCGCCGTGGTGGTCTCGAGCGGCTCGCTGATCAACATGGCCGAAACCATCTTCAATCTGCGCGACATGAATAGGTCGATGGAAATCGTGCTCGTGGTCGACCGCCTCGGCCGCCGCGTGAGCAAATTTCTGCGCCAGCTCATCGACCATCCTATCGAAGGCACGCGCATCCTGACCCGCCGCCAACTGCAACGGCGGCTGCACGAATTCTCCCCGCATTCGCCGCCGCCCGAGCCGCCCGGAGAGTAACGAAACGGTCGGCAGGCGGGAGATGAGAATGACTAACCGCAGTTTGAACCGCCTCGCAGCCGCCGCCGACTCCCTTCCGATCTTCTCCCGCTGCCCTTGCGTCCGTCTCCGGCCTCGTCGAGCCGGCGCCCGGATCGTCCATCGCATCAAGCCAGGGAAAGGAGGCTCTATGAAAAGAGTCGTTGCGCTCGTCGGTCTGATCGCTCTGGGATGGTGCTTCGCTGCCGGCGCGCCCGCGCGGGCCGAGAAGATCCGCTTCGCGTACATCTCTGATTCGCCCGGCTCCTCGGCGCCGTACTGGATCGCCAAGGAGGCGGGGCTGTTCAAAAAGTACGGCCTCGACGTGGAGCTGATCTTCATCAACGGCAGCACCCGCGGCATTCAAAGTCTGATCGCCGGCGATCTCGCCTTCGCCGGCGCAGTCGGCACTTCGGCAATCAACGGCAAGCTCGCCGGCGGGGATATTTTTATCGTCGACAGCCTGGTCAACACCTTGCCCTACTACATCATCGGCAAACCGGACATCCGCTCGCCGGAAGAGCTCAAAGGCCGCACTCTGGCCACCCACATTCCGGGCACCTCCGCGGATTTCGCCGTGCGCCTGACCTTGCGCAAGTACGGCATCGACTACCACGACATTCGCGCCGTCATGGTCGGCGGCGCCACCGCCCGCGTGGCCGCGGTGATCAACGGCCAGACCGACTTCACGATGGCGACCGAGCCGGGAAAAATTCAGGGAGAAAAAGCGGGACTGAAGGTGATCGTCGATATGGCCAAGCTCAAGATTCCGTTTCAGTTCAGCTGCACGGTGACCAGCGGGAAAATGATCCGCGAGCGGCCCCAGCTCGTGGAGGGCGAAGTCAAGGCGCTGGCGGAGGCGGTGCGCTTTTTCAAGACCCGCAAGCAGGATTCGCTTCGCATCATGGCTCGATACACGCGCGGCACGAAGCCGGAAGTGCTCGAAGGTTCCTGGACGGCCTACACGGAGTTGCTCGAGGAAGACATGCGCCCGACGATCGAAGGTTTGCGCGACACGCTGGCCGTGCAGGCGAGCTGGGATCCCAAGGCGGGCAAGGCGAAGGCCGAGGATTTCGTCGATTTGCGTTTCGTCAACGGCCTCAAGCGCAGCGGATTCATCGACAAGCTTTACGGCCGCGCCGAGATGAGCCGCCGCTGAAGCGGCGCGCGGCGCGGACCGGATCGAGAGAAAGGAGAACGAACATGGACCGAAAAGCCACGCTGATCGCGGCCGGGTTGTCGGCCGGCCTTTTTCTGTCGCATCCGACATCCTCGTCCTGGGCCGGATCGGACGCCAGGCTGATCGAAGGCGCGAAGAGCGAAGGGGCGCTTTCGTTCTACACCACCATGACCTTGAGCCAGAGCAAAAAGGTCGTCGATCGGTTTCAAAAAAAATATCCGTTCATCAAGCCGGAGCTGTTTCGCGGCGGCGGCGACGAGGTGCTGAACCGGATTCTCAATGAAGCGCGCGGCGGGCTTAACGCCTGGGACGTGCTGTCGACCCGCGGCGATTCGGTGCTGCCGCTGGAAGATGCCAAACTGCTCGCGCCCTATCGCGCGCCCGAGACCAAGTCCATGGATCGCGACATGTTCGATGACGAAGGATACTGGGCCGCCTACTACGTCAATCCCTACGTGCTCGGCTACAACACCAAGCTCGTCGCCAAGGAAGATGTGCCGAAAAGCTACGAGCAACTGCTCGATCCCAAATGGCAGGGAAAAAAGATCTCCATCGACGATTCCGCCTACGGTTTTCTTGCCGGACTGATTCGCGCGTGGGGAAAAGAGAAAGCGGTCGGCTATTTCAAGAAGCTCGCCGCCCAGGGCCCGGTGGTGCAACGCGGCAACACCAACCGCGTGCAGCTCACGATGGCCGGCGAATATCCGCTGATCATCGCCTACGCGCCGACGATTCAGCGCGAAACCTCGCTGGGCCATCCGATCGACTGGGTGGCGCTGGAGCCGGTGCCGGTGCAGGTCAACCCGATGATGCTGGCGGCCAGGGCGCCGCACCCAAACGCGGGCAAGCTCTTCATGGATTTTCTGCTGTCGAAGGAAGGCCAGAAGATGCTCGTGGACTTCAGGCGCATCCCGGCGCGCAACGACGTCGACGCCGATCCGCCCCGGCTGTTCAAAGGCTACCAGCGCATCGTCGAGCATCCCGAGGACTACAAGAATTTTTCCGCCACCGTGAAACTGTATCAACGGATTTTGGGCATCCGCTGAGAAGGCAAGCCGAAGCATCGGAGCGCAGACTCATGCCGAGAAGTTGCGGCGGCGGAGACCGGGGGACAATCCTCGACCCGAACGGAGGAGGCATGAAAATCATTTGTGCGCTGAGCATGGCGATCTGGCTGTCGGCGATCGCAGCGCCGCTTGGCGCTCAGCAGGAACCCTTCTATCAAGGCAAGACGATCACGGTGATCGTCGGCTTTACCTCCGGCGGTTTTTACGACCGCTGGTCGCGTCTGCTGGCGCGCTACGTGCCGAAGTATTTGCCCGGCCATCCCGAGATGATCGTGCAAAACATGCCCGGCGCGGGCGGCATGATCGCGGCGAACCACATCTACGGCGTGGCGAAGCCGGACGGCCTCGCGGTCGCGATGCTTTCCTACGGCCTGTATCTCGATCAGCTCGTCGGCCGCAAGGAAGTCCGCTACGACGTGCGCCAGCTCAACTGGATCGGCTCGCCGGAAAAGAGCGAGGTGCTCTTGTACATGCGCGCCGATGCGCCGTTCAAATCCATCGAGGATATCCGCAACGCTCCCACGCCGCCCAAGTGCGGCTCCACCGGCACCGCGGGCACCGATTATATTCTCGCGCGTCTGATCGAAGAAACGCTCGGCGCCAAAATCGACACCGTGCTCGGCTACCCGGGCGGGAGCGAGATCGATCTGGCGGTGGAAAAGGGCGAAGTGCAATGCCGCGGCCTCACTGCCGCGCCGTTTTTCGGGCGCGAGCCGTTTATTTCCTGGCGCAAGAAACATTTCGTCAACGTGCTGCTCTACGGCGGCCTCAAGCACGACCCGCGCATTCCCGACACGCCGACGATCTACGAAATCTTCGACAAGGAAAACACGCCGGAGGAAACCCGGCAGGTGGCCGACGTGATCTTGCGCGGCGGCGATTTCGGCCGGCCGTGGGTGATGCCGCCGGGGACGCCGAAGGAGCGGGTCGGGGAGATGCGCGCGGCTTATGCCCAAGCGATGGCCGATCGCGCGCTTCTCGACGAAGCCAAAAAAGCCAAGTTCGAAGTCGACTTCGTTTCCGGCAAGGCGTTGCAGAAACTGGCGGAGAAGATGATCGACCAGCCGCCCGGCGTGGTCGCGCGGGTGAAAAAGCTGCTCGGTCAAAATTAGCCAATTCAAAGAATCCAAAAAATCCGGAGGAGCTTTATGACGAAGAAAAATTACGCGGGCGTTGCGGCTTGCCTGCTTTTGGCGGGCGGATTGGCGGCGTGCTCGGGCAACGAGGCGTCGAAGGGCGCGGGCGCGCCGGCGCAGGGGAACGCGGCGACCAACCCCCAGGCGCAGAGCCGCAACCCACAATCGCAAAGCAGTCTCGATGCCCTGCGCCGCGGCGAGGCCGCGTCCCCGGCGCAAGACAGCGCGCTCAAGGAAGTCTTCTTCGCGTTCGATCGCTACGATCTCACCAACGACTCGCGGGCGACTCTGAAGGGCGCCGCCGATTGGCTGAAAAAAAATCCGGCGGCGAAAGTCGAGATCGAAGGTCACTGCGACGAGCGCGGCACCAACGAGTACAATCTGGCGCTGGGCGCGAAGCGGGCGCAAAGCGCGAAGGATTATCTCGTGACGCTGGGCGTGGCCGCCGATCGTCTGTCGACGACCAGCTACGGCGAGGAAATTCCCGTGTGCCGTGAAAACAGCGAAACGTGCTGGCAGAAAAACCGCCGCGACCGATTCGTCGCGCTTTCCGGCAGCGCTCGAAACTGACGCCGCCGCTGGTCGACGGGCCGCACCCGCCGATCAGCCGCCGGCGCGCCGGATGAGTTTCGCGAAGAGCGCCGCCATCTCGCCGGCTTTTTCGTCCCACTCTTCGCGCGGGCCGAGCGGCTCGTCGTAATGCTTGGGAAATAAAACATGCACTTCGCTGTCGGGCAGAAGCCGGCCGAGATTCTCGCCGGTCTCGCGGCCGTGGGTTTGGTCGTTGCCGGGAATGATGCATGCGGGAACTTCGATCGAGCGCAGCTCCGCTTCGGTGGCGCCGATCACCGGCAGGTCCGCGCCCTTGAGAAAATACTCGCGCCAGTGGGACATCACCTCGATGAAGCGCGCGGGCGCCATGCGCATCAGCGCCCGGCGGTTCTCCGGCCGCGCCGCGATTCGTTCCTTCCAATGCTCCATCTCGCACACCGCCGCCATGCCGCCTTTCTCGGCGGCTTTGATGTACTGGCCGTAGTATTCCTCCGCGAGCCGCTCGCAGGCGAAGCGCCCGCCGGTCACGCGCCAGAGAAGCAAACCGCGCACCGATTCGGGATGGCGCAGGGCGAACAGCAAGGAGGTGCGGCAGCCCGACGAGCTGCCGCCGACGAAGGCGGGCAGGGCGCCGAGCTGCGCGAGCAGCTCGTGGATGTCGTCGGCCCAGATCTCATACTCGGAATCGTCGCCGTCGATGACCACATCGGAGGCGCCGCAGTTGCGCCGGTCGAAAATAACCACGCGGTGGCCCAGGTCGGCGAGCGCCTTTGCCTGCGTCTCGATCCCGCTGATGTCGCGGCGCCCGCCGGGCGACAGCGCGACCCACGGGCCCTGGCCGCCGAGAATTTTGTAGTTGAGGTGGACGCCGCGAACGTTTGCGAGGGGCATGGCTTCCTCCACGGCTTGATGCTTGCCGTTTTCCGATTCGCTTTGTGTGTCTAACACAATCGGTGCGCGCAGCACAATTGAGGTTTCAACCAGCGGCGCGGCGGGAGATTGATCGGCGAAGGCGCCGGAATTTGCGCCGACAGATCAAACGGCGCGGCTCAGGAAGAAAGGCGATTCAGAGATTCCTTTACGGTGGGCCGCTTTCCCGCTTCAACCTCTGCGCGACGGCGCTCATGAAATTGAGCGAGGGTTTGGTTGGCGCGGGCAAGCGTCGTAATCTCGGCGCAATAGCGCTCGAGCTTGGCGCCGGGGAGCGCCCATAGCGCCACACTGTCGTCGAGCGCATCGAGATAGGCGCGCGCGCCGCAGCAGCCGAGACTCAAGGCGGCGTTGCCGTGATTGAGAGCCTGGGGGACGGCTGCGCAGGCTGGGCGCCCGAGCGCCGGCGGAGCGCCGCTGTCGATGCGCGCGACCGCTTCGCTCAGAATCAGTCCCTGGCGCGCGTGGGCGAAGATCAGCACGATTTGCGGCTCGGCGGGAAACTCGCCGAGCGGTCCGTAGAGAACGTGCTTGACCTCGCGGCGAAGCACCGGCAGCGCGCCGACTTCCTCGGCGCGCACGTAGTCGAGGCCGCTCATCGCTTTCAATGTGTCCGCCAGCTCGGTTTGATGGGCGGGCACGGGATTCGCGAGATGATGCGTATGCACGCCGATGGCGCAGAGCGCGTGGTCTTTGGCCGCGGTTAAAAAGACGCGCCGGGTTGCATGCTGCCAAAAAGCGCAGCCTGCCGGCACGACTCCTTCGAAGGGCGCCACGCCCGCCGGCGCAGCATCTGGGAAAGCGATCGCCACCGGAGCCAGAGTCAGCTGCAGCGCGCTCGACAATTGCGCGGAGAGTTTGGCGTTGTTCATTTCGGATCGCCTCCGATTCCCACGCGGCCGAGCTCAAAGCCGCCGTGTCTGGCATGACTTTATAATTCAGGCCGGCGGCTGGCAAGTTTTTTGGTTGAGTTTTGAGGCTATTGAGATATTTTCAACCGGCAGCGCGAGCTGAAAGCGCATGCTCGGACATCGGGCGGAGGTAAAAATGGATTGTTGCGAAAAGTTGACGCCGGAATTTAGCGGCGAGCCGCAAGCTCTCGGTATCGGCCGGCGCACGGCGCTCAAGCGCCTGGCCGGTCTGGCGAGCGGCATTCTTTTCGTCTCGCAAAAAAACGCATTCGGCCAGGGCCGCCAGGTGCTGCTCGCATTCTGCGGCCAGCTCCTCTGCGTGATTCCCTACGAGGTGACCCGCGCCCGCGGCCATTTCCGCGACGAAGGACTCGATGTCCGGCTGGTCTACACGCGCGGCGGCAACGTGGCGATGCAGGCGCTGGTGGGCGGCTCGGTGGATTACGCCGGCACGTCCTTCGACGTGGCGCTGCAAGCCTACGCGCACGGCGCGAAGATCGCGCGCTTTGCGTCCACCGGACGCCTGCCGCTGTTCGCGCTCGCGAGCGCGCCCAGGACGGCAAAAGAGATTCGCGGCTTGAAAGATTTGGAAAACCGCACCGTCGGAATTTCCGCGCTGGGCAACGCCGATCACATCCTGGTGTTGTATCTCATGCGGCGGGCCGGCGCGGACCCCAATCGGGTGCGCTTCGCCACCATGGGCACCAATCTGCTCGACGCGCTGCGTCTGGGTCAGATCGACGCCGGCATGGTGCAGGAGCCGGCGCTGTCGCTGGTCACCGCCGCCGGCGGCGCGATCCTGGCCAACGCCATGGACATCGACCAGGCCAATCGCTATCTCGGCGGCGCCTACGAGTTCATGGGCGTGGCGGTGCGCGTGGAAGAGCGCGAGCGGCGGCGGGATGAAATGGCGCGGCTGGCCCGCGCGCTCGCCAAGGGGCTGCGCGATACGCGCGCGATTCCGGTGAGCGAAGCGGTGGCCGCTTTGCCCAAGGAGCTTATCACCGGCGCCAATCGCGATCGCCTGGCGGTGATTCTCGATCGCTACCGGCGCTCGCTCTATCCCGACACCGTGAAAATCGATCCGGCTGCGACCACCCGGGTCGCCGAGGCGCACAGAGCCGCGGGCCTGCTGGCGCCGCAGGTGGATTACAAACCGCTGCTCGATTTCTCGGTCGTCGGAAGTTAAGTGCTGCGCGTCATCGACCTGGCGGTGGGTTACAATCACGAACCCGTCATTGAAAAAATAAACCTCGAAGTTGGCGCCGGCAGTTTCGTCAGCCTGGTCGGTCCGTCGGGCTCGGGCAAGACCAGCATCCTGCGCGCGGTCAGCGGCCTGCTGGCGCCGCGCGCCGGCCGGGTCGAGCTCGAGGGCGGCAGCGGCTCCCTGGGATTTCTGTTTCAGGACGATGCGCTTTTGCCGTGGCGCAGCGCGCGCGAGAACGTCGCCCTCGGGCTGCGCATCCGGAAATATTCCAGGCCGGCGGCCGAAAGCGAGGCGGACGGCTGGCTTCGGCGCCTCGGCCTCGGCGGCTTCGGCGGGCGCTTTCCCCACGAGCTTTCCGGCGGGCAGCGCAAGCGCGTCGCCATCGCGCAAATCCTCGCGTTGAAACCGAAACTGCTGCTGATGGACGAGCCCTTCGCGTCGCTCGACGCGATCGTGCGCACGCGCATCACCCAGGAGCTGCTCGACTGGGTGGAGCGCGAGCACCTGAGCGTGCTCCTGGTAACTCACGATCTCGAGGAAGCGCTGACGGTCTCCGATCGGATTTATCTTTTGTCCGAGGGGCCGCCCGCGCGGGTGATCCGCTCCTACGATGTTCCGATTCCCAGGCCGCGCGATATTTTTTCGAGCCGCAAGCACGCCGATTTCAATCCGCTGCTCGAGCGGCTCTGGCGCGACATGTCCGCGGCCATGAATCTATCGGAGGCCGCGGCGGCGCGATGAGCTATCTGAAAAAAGCCGCGGTGCGCCGCGCCGTCGCGCTGATCGCTCTCGTTCTGCTCTGGGAAGGGCTGTCGCGCGCGGGCGTGATCAATCCTTTCTACGCGCCGCCGCCGAGCGAAGTTCTGCGCGTGGTGATCACGCTCTTCGTCGAGCGCACCATTTTTACTCACCTCGAGGCGACTTTCTTCGCCTCCCTCGTCGGCCTGGGGGTCGGCCTTGCGCTGGGAGTCGTTCTCGGTTTCGCCGCGGCGCTGATTCCCTGGGTCGCCGACGTGCTCGAGCCGATCATGCTGCTGCTCAACGCCATTCCCCGGGTGATTCTCGCGCCCCTGTTCGTCATCTGGCTGGGCATAGAAATGCCATCCAAGATCGCGCTCGCCGTGGTGCTCGTGGCGGTGCTGATTTTTTTCGCCGTCTACAACGGCATCAAGGACGTCAATCAGCTGCTGGTCGATCGCGTGCGCACCCTCGGCGGCGGCCGCCGGGTGTTGCTGCGCGAGGTCTACATTCCTTCGGTCACCGCCTGGGTGCTCGGCAGCCTCAAAGTCGCGGTTGGCTTCGCCTTCACCGGCGCCTGCGTCGGCGAATTCGTCGCCGCCACGCGCGGCCTCGGCTACCTCCTGCAGTTCGCCCAGAGCACCTACAACGCGGCGCTGACGATGGCTTTGATTTTTCTCATCATGGCGTTCGTGCTGCTGCTTTTTTTCTGCGCCGAGGCGGTGGAGCGCCGCCTGCTGCGCTGGCGCTATCGCGGCAGCGGCGCGAGGGCGGCCTAGCTGTCGATACGGCGCAGGCTCCCGGCGAATTTGGCGACGATCAGAACCGCGGCGGAGCCGATGCAGCCGCCGAGCACGAGCGCGCCCGGCGCGCCGAAAAAACTCGCGGCGGCGCCGAGCTGCGCGTGGCCGGCGTAGGTGCCCGCCGACATGAAAACCTGATCGAAGCTCTTCACCCGACCGCGCATGGCGTCCGGCGTGGCGAGCTGCACCAGCGTATCGCGCAGGGTTTCTCCCACCGCGTCCACCAGGCCGAGCAGGAAAACAATCACGAGCGACAAAATCAGCGAGCGCGACAAGGCGAAGCAGATCAATCCGGCGGTGTAGATCAGAGTGACGCCGATGATCAGCCGGCCTTTGCGCCGCGGGTTGCCCGCCGCGAGAACAATGCCCGACCCCGCCAGCGCGCCGAACGCCGGCACGCCGAGAAGCGCGCCCAGCCCGGCCGGCCCGGTGCCGAGAATGTCGCGCGCGAACACCGGCATCATCGAGCGATAGGCGCCGAAGAACTGCACGCAGGTATCCATGCTCATGAGACTCAGGATGACCGGGTTTTCACGAATGAACTTGAAACCGGCGCGCACGCTTTCGAGCGGCGATTCCTTGCGGCTCGCCGGCGGTTTCACCCGCCGGCGCATGAACGCCAGGCAGACGATCACGGCGAGAAAACTCGCCGCGTCGATGTAATACGCCGGGGCGATGCCGAGGGCGCTGATCACGATGCCGCCGATGAACGGCCCGCCGAGAGTGGCGATCTGGCGCCAGGTGATGTTGAGCGCGTAGGCCGAGGCGAGCTGCTCGGCCGGGACCAGCGCGGGAATCATTGCGGTGCGCGCCGGCGCGTCGAAGATTCCCACCGCGCCGGCGAGAAACGTGACGGCGTAGATATGCCAGACCTGTATCCGTCCCGCGGCAGTGAGCAGCGCGAGCGCGAGCGAAAGCAGCGCGGCCAGGCTTTGGGTCACGATCAAAAGTTTTCGCCGGTCGATGCGGTCGGCGAGCACGCCGCCGGGCAGGGACAGAATCATCACCGGCAAGGCGCGAAACAAGCCGGTCAGGCCGAGTTGAAGGGGCGAGTTGGTGATTTCGTAGACCTGCCACGCGATCGCCACCGCCGAGATCTGCGTGCCCACTGCGGAGAAGAGCAGGCTCAGCCAGAACAGGCCGAAGTCGCGCTGTCTCAGGACTTGCCAGGGCGTGATCCGCGGTGCCATGCGAATAGAGGAGCGCGGCGTGCTAACCTTGCTTGAGGACTTTTTCCAGGGGCGCGTGATCGCGGAAAAGCTCCGGCTTGCCGAAGAACTCTCTGGGCACGGGACGGCGGGCGGAGAGCTCCTTGAGCACGACTTCCAATCCCTGATCGGAAACGTAGGGCGCCGGTTTGAAAATCCGCGCGTAGACTTCGACGGTTTTCTTGATGAACTCGGGGTCGGTCTCGCGGTGCCATTTCGCCACCACGCGCTCGACCAACGCGGAGTCTTTCTTGATCACCCGTATCGCTTCCACGTAGGCCTTGAGAAAACGCTCGACCCTGGCCGGGTTGTTTTTGATCAGCGTCCGGCTAGTGGCGACACAGGAGGACGGGTAGATAAAGTTGGGCGTCGAGAGATCGGCCAGCAGCGGCCAGCCCGTTTGAATCAGATTGTAAGTGTTGCGAAACGGCAGCGCCGCGGCGGCCACCCGGCCGCTGCGCATGGCGCTCACGATCTCGGCGCCGCCGCCCAGCTGCAGAATCGTCATGTCCTTTTCCGGATCCAGCCCCAGCGCGCGGAGCGCGATGCGCAGGTAAAAATGCGTCGTGGAGCCAAGTCGGGTCACCGCGCTGTTTTTGCCTTTGAGGCTGGCCGGATTCTTGAACTCAGGACGCGCGACAAAATAAACCACATCGGTATCGGCCGGACAGGCGATCAGCGCCGCGTCGCCGCCTTCGATGCGCGCCGCGACCACCGATTCGGCGCCGGCGCCGGAGAACTGCACCGTGCCGCTCATGATCATGGTCGTGATCAGAGCGCCGCCGCGGATATGAATCGGCTCGACGTTGAAACCGTACCTGGCGAACAGGCCGCTCTCTTTGCCGACCAGAATCGGCAGGTGCTGCAGCGATGTGGTCACGCCGTAGGGCACGCGCAGCGGTTCCTGCGCCAAGGAGCGCAGCGGCGACAGCGCGACGATCATCGCCGCGATGAGCACGGATGCGCGGCGCAGCGACCTCGGTTTCATCTCGTCAGGATTGCTTGAAATATTTGTTCTCCACCGCCGCGGCGTCGAAAGAAACGAACTCATTGATGCCCGGCCGCCGCACCTGCGGCGTTTCGCCGTTGTCGAAGAGCGCCACGGCGCCGCTGGCGGCTTTCAAGCCGACCAGTCCCGGCGCATGAGCTTCGATCACCACCGCGTCTTGGTCCGATCGATTCCACGCCCAGTGGATCTTGTTCGCCGGGATTCTCTGAAAATCGCCTTTCTTGCAGTGAAAGCCCTGCGCTTCGACGAAGAACCAGATCTCGCCCTCCTGGATGTAGTTGAGCTGCTCGGATTCGTGAACGTGCGGGGCGGTATGATAGCCGGGCGCCCGCGATGCGATCATCAGGCTGCATTCGTTGCCGTAGCCTTTCACCGAAATCATCGAGCCTTCGCCTTCGGCGCCGGTGCGAACGCCCTTGCGCTCGGGAACATCCTGGCTCTTTACGTGAAGCGGCATGAAGCGGTCCCTTTCGTGTGCGGGGAATATTCTTGCGGCAATTATTGATCTCCTAGCCGATAACACAAAAAGCTCGGCGCGAATAGGCTTGACAGTTTCGGCGGATTGCCATTAGAAGGGCGCAGCCGGTCGGAGGTTTCGAATGACGATCTGGATCCCTGTCGCGGCGCTCGCGTCCTTGTTGCTATTCGGTGAAAATTCCTCGGCGCAAAAAACCTTGCCGATGGTGCGCATCGGCATCGAGGCGCCGGCCGGAACCAACAGCCATTATTACGTGACGAAACAGCTCGGGCTGTTTCAGAAACACGGCGTGAATATCGAATTGATTTCTTTTCCCGGCGGCACGGTGGGGCTCCAGGCGCTGCTCGCCGGCGATATTCAATTTGCCAGCGAAGACGGCGTCGCGGGATTGTCGGCGAACCTGCGCGGCGCCAATCTCTATTTCATTGCCGGCATGATCAATACGTTTCCATTCAGCATTCTCTCGCGTCCGGAAATTCACACGCCCCAGGAGCTGCGCGGCAAGAAAATCGTCATCAGCCGCTACGGCTCGTCCTCCGACACGGCGGTCAGGGTCGCGGTGGAAAAATACGGTCTCAAGCCGGACAAGGATGTGATCATTCTCCAGGGCGGCGGCCAGAGCGAGCGCTTCGCCGCGCTGCGCGCCGGCGCGGTGGATGCCGCCATCGTGAGCCCGCCGTTGAATCTTGCGGGCAAACAGATGGGCTTCAACGAAGTGATCGACCTGTCCCAGTCCGGCATTCCTTACTCGCACCAGCAGATCGTGGCGGTCAAAGATTACCTCGATCGCAACCCGGACGCGGTGCTGCGCACCTTGCGCGCGCTGATCGAGGGGCTTGCGGCATGGAAAGACCCGGCGAAAAAGACCGTGATCATGGGCCACATCGCGAAATATCTGCGCATCGATGCCGAGAAAAGCAAAGATCAGCTGGAGGAAACCTACCGCTATTACAGCAAGACGTTTCCGGCGAAACCCTACGCGACGGCGGAAGGTTTGGAGTTCACCGCGCAGATCCTCAAGAAGAACCGTCCGGAAGCGAAAGACCTGGCGGCGAAAAATTATCTGGTCGATCGCTTCGTCGGAGAGTTGGAGAAGGAAGGTTTTTTAGCCAGAGTTCTCGCCGGCAAGCCGCAGTAAGCATGCCCGGCGGCGCAGGCCGCGCCACGCAACTTGTCCACTTTCAAGCCGGTCAGTACGGTCCGCCGGCGCGCTTGCGCGCGGCGTGAAACGACTCGGCGGCTTTGCGAACCACTTCTTCGGTGTCCAGAGCGGTGAGCTCGCCGCGGTGCTTTAGAATGCGGCCGTCGATCACCACCGTGTCGACGTTGTGCGGCTGCGCCTGCTGCACGAGCAGCAGCGCCGGATTGATGAACGGCGCGACGTTGATGTCGTTGGTGCGGACCAGGATCAAATCAGCGCGCTTGCCGGGCGTGAGCGAGCCCGTGCGGTCGGCGATGCCGAGATCGCGGGCGCCGTCGATGGTGGCCAATTCCAAAATTCTCCGCGGCTGCACTTCCATCACGTTCATCGAGCGCAGGTGATTGAGCTGCAGCATGAGGCGCATGATGCCGAACATGTCGGCGTTGCCGCCGACCGTGGTGGTGTCCACGGACAGGCTGCACTGCACGCCGCGCTTGAGCAGATCGCCCAAGTACGGCAGGCCGGAGGCGAGCCGCGACGCGGTGAACGGCGCGATGCTGTTGTGCGTCCCGGTCTCGGCCATCATGCCGCGCTCTGCCGGCGTGGCGTTGTAGGTGTGAATGAGCTGTACGTCGGGGCCGAGCAGTTTGTCTTTATACAGGATTTCGATGCGGCGGAATCTTTTGACTTCGGCGAGCGAACGGTTGGAGTGTTGCGTGATCGGCAATCCCAGCGCGCGCGCTTTTTCCCACTCGGTGCGATAGGTCGCCGGCGGCGTGTCGCCGGGGCCGCGGGATGCGAATCCCATGGTCAGCAAGCCGTCGTTGGAAGCGCCGAACCATTCGTTTTTTACCCGCGCGATGTCGTTGAAGTCGGCGGTCTGCTCGGGCTTGAGCTGCAAGTTGCGGCTGTAGCCGTAGGAAAAACGCGCGCGGATGCCGCAGTCGCTGAGCGCGCGCAGATCGGCGTCGGCGTAGGCGCCGGAGATGATGTTATGCGACCAGTCGTGAATCGTCGTGAGGCCGGAATAGATCGCTTCGGCGATGCCGAGCCGCGCGCTGTCGTAGGCGTCTTGCGGTGTCATCACCGGACCGAGCCGGCTCATCACCGGGAAATAATCGAAGTCGCCGTCGGCGACCACGCCGCGGGCGAAGCTGCCCCAGAGATGAAAATGCGTGTCGATGAAGCCCGGCAGGGCGATGCGATTGCGGCCGTCGATTTCCTCGGCGCCGGGCGCTGCGAGATTCGGCCCGACGGCGACCAGCGCGCCGTTGCGCACGTGAACGTCGCCTTCGGGAATATCGCCGAGCCTGGGATCCATCGTGACCAGGTAGGCGCGGCGCACGACAAATTCGCCGCGCCGCGGCAGCGTGCCGGCGCTTGGCGCCGCGCCGCGCGCGTTTTGCGCCGAACCGGCGGCGCAGGCGGAGAGCCCCAGTGCGCCAGCGGCGGCGACGGCCTCGATGAAGCTTCGCCGGCTGAAGGTGTTTTCTTTGCTCATGGCTTCTCCTTTCGGCGCGAGCGTAGTAAAACGGCGCGCGCGGCGTCATGAAAATTGAGTGATACAAATTCTGCCAAGTAAACAAAAAGAGCTTCGCTTGCAATCGGGGAGGCCTTCGACAAGCTCGGGCCGAGCGATCAAGACGGAGAATGCGACAGGGCTGTATTGAGCGGCGATCCGCTCGAAAGAACGCGCGCCGCGGCGGCAGCCTTGCTTCGTTAAGAATTCGCCTCGCGCCACATGTACCAGACCGGCGTGCCGATCAGCTCTTCCTCGAGGCATACTTTAAAGCCGAATTTCTCGTAGAACCGCACGTTCACGGCTTTGTCGGTTTCGAGATAGCCGGCGATCCGGTTTTGCTCGAGATATTCGACGTATCGCTCCATCAGCGCGCTGCCCACGCCCTGTCCCTGGTGCTCGGGCGCGACGCCGATGGGGCCGAGGTGGACGTGGGGCGCGTCGGGATCGAGGCGGCACCAGCGCGCGAACCAGGCGATCACTTTCGGCGTCGCGGCGCCGAGCGGCTTGAGCAGGGTGGCCATCGCCTGCGGCACTTCTTCCGGCGCGGGCAGGCAGTAGGGCGATTCGTTGAAGTGGACGTAGCCGCGGATCTCGCCGTCCACCAGCGCGACCCGGGCGTTGCCGGTGAACATGTTGCGGAGCCCGATGCGGAAGAACAGCCGGTTCTGATCGAGACGCTCGGCGCCGAAGGCGGCGATGTGCAGCGGGCTCGTGACGAAGGCGGCAGCAAGTATGGATTGGACGCGCTCGAGGTCTTTGTCGCGGTAGTCTTCGACGGCGACGTTCATCGGCGTTTCGCGGCAATCACGCGCTCACGGTGCCCGCGATTGCGAGCATCCGGTTTTCTCCTCTCGAAGCGATCGGGCAGCAAGGCATGGTCCCATTGAATAGCGCAACCGCTCGCTGTTGCAAGGCCCGCCGGGTCGCGCAGCATTGAAGAGCGTTTTCCCGGGCCGCGGTTTTCCGGTAAAGGAATGGTTCATGAGTCCAAAAGCGTTTTTCGGAGTGCTTTGCCTGCTCGCTCTCGTTCGCGGCGCGCCCGCCGGCGCGCAAAGCGCCAAGCTCGTCGTCGCCTACGCCTCGCCGGCGGCGACGTTTTGTCCCGGCTTCATCGCCAGGCGCGAAGGGCTGTTCGCGCGCTACGGCCTTGACGTCGAGCTGGTGCTCATGCAAGGCGCGTCGGCGTACATGCCGGCGCTCGCCAACGGCAACATTCAGGTGCTCTACGGCGGCGGCACCGCCGTATCGCGCGCGATCGCCACAGGCGGCTTCGATCTGGTCGTGATCGCCACCGAAACCCGCTACGTGCCGCTGCGCCTGATGGTCAATGCGTCGATCCAGACGCCGGCGCAGCTCAAGGGCAAAAAGCTCGGCGCCGGGCAGGCGGGGCTCGACGAGTATGCGACGATTCTCTATCTGGAAAGAATCGGCCTGGCGCCCAACAAGGACGTGCAGCTGGTCTATCTCGCCGGCGGCGTGCCGAGCCGCGCCGCGGCGATGAAGCAGGGATTGATCGACGGTGTCGCGGTCAATCCGCCCAACGAATACGATCTCGAAAAAGCCGGCTACCGCGAGCTTGCCAACTTCCTCGATTTCAAAATGCCCTACGCCGGCGTGCCGCACACGGTGAGCCGCGCCTTTCGCGATAAAAACCGCAAAGTGCTCGAAGATTACATGACGGCGATGGTCGAGGGCATGCAGATCTTTCGCGCCGATCGCCAGAAAGCGTATCGCGCGATCTTCGAGCTGACCCGGCAGAAAGATCCGGTGCTGCTCGAGCGCACCTACGATTCCTACGCCAGACAATACGACGCGATCGGCGGCGTGCCGCTGCCCTGGGAGGCCGGCATCGAGAGCATGATCACCGGCTTCCACGAGCGCTTCAATCCGCAGGGGATCAAAAACCGCGACGCCAAGCCGTTCATCGATCCGTCCTTTGTGCAGAAAGCGGTTGAACGGTTGAAGCTCAATCGAAAATGAAAGATCGACGGCGCAGGGCCGGCGATTTCTGGTAAAATTCCTTTTTCTTGCTAGTGTGATCCTATGGAAACGGCGGCAAACAGGCGGGAAATTTTGCAAGAGATTCTCGATCGGGAAGATGACCTCTGGATCATGATGAAGCCGTCGCGCAGAAATCCGGCGGATCCGGACGAGCTGTGCGTGTTTCAGAATCCCGCGCGCTGGAAAGAAGCGCGGGTGGAAATTCCCCATGCATGGTTCGTGGATCGGGAAATCGCAAAGATCGAGGCCGCCGTGGCGGATGCGCTCGCGCACGCGGAGCAAGGGTACCGCTTTACCGATTGATGCGGCGTTTTTCGCGATTTGATGCGCGAACTGTGACCCCGGTTGTGAGATGCCCCGAGCAGAATGCTGCGACAGTCTCGGCACGATCGGCACGGCCGTCACTTGCCTGCAAATTTTCGTTCGTCCCGAGCCCGATCGAAGGACTCCGAAGATCCGCCCCGGCGACACTCAAGGATTCTGAGCCCTGGCATCGATGTCGAAGACCGCGATCACCGGGCCGTGATCGCTGGTGCCGACTTCGCGGTAGGCCGCGCATCGCGCGGCTCGTTCGGCGAGAGATTGGCTCGCCAGCACGTAATCGAGGCGCCAGCCGATGTTGCGCTCGCGCATTTTGCGCCAGGGCGCCCACCAGGTGAAGAGGTTCTCGTTGTCCGGGTCGAGCGCGCGGCCCACATCGACCAGACCGCAGCCGAGCAGGCGCTCGAACATCGCCCGCTCCTCGGGGCGCTGGCCGACCAGCGCGGGATTGCGCTCTTTGGGATGCACGTCGCGCTCGCTGCGGGTGATGTTGATGTCGCCGCACAGCACCAGCTGCTGGCCGCGCGCGTGGACTTCGCCGACGAAGGATTCCATCTGGCGCAAAAATTCCATCTTCGCGGGAAAATCCTTGCCGCCGTTGGGCACGTAGACGGAAATAAAAATCAGATTGCCGAGCTGGGCGGTGACGATGCGCGTCTCGAAGTCAAAGCTCGGATGGCTGAACCGCGGCTCCGGGCCGAAGGCGTCGCGCCGGATATGGAGCCCGACTCCCGAGTAAGCGCGTTCGCCGTGCCAATAGCAGCGGTAGCCCTGCAGCTCGCACAGCGCCGCCGGCACCTGCGCCACGGTGGATTTCAATTCCTGAAGACAGACCACGTCCGGCCGCTCGCGCTCGATCCATTCGAGCACCTGGGCCTCGCGCGCGCGAATGCCGTTGACGTTCCAGGTGGCGACTTTCAGCATGGGCGAATTATAGGAAAGCGCAGGTGAAAAGTAAAAACAGCTTCGACTGAAGGCGCGCGCGTGTTCGTGCTGACGGCGCGCGGTTGCGATGCCCGACTCCGCGGGGTTGGATCAAAAGAGCTTTTCCACGCGCAGGCCGATCAGGCGAAAGGCTTTGCCGCGCGGATTCTCGCGCGCGTCGAAAAAAGGCTCGATCAGCGCCAGCGCCTGCGCCGTGAGCCGGGCCAGACCGTCGTCTTTTACCCCAATCGCTTCCTTCAATGTGCGCGAGCGGTTGCGGGTCTGAAAATCGCTGAAGCGGATCGTGACGGTCACGGTGCGAAAGCCGGCGAATTCCTTTTCACGAAGCCTGGCGAAGATCCGCTCGGCCATGAGATCGAGGCGCGCGACGACCGCGGCCCGATCGCGCGTGTCCGCGTCGAAGGTTTCCTGCTCGCCGAGGGATTTGCGCGTCCATTCGCTGGAGAGTTCCGAATTGTCGATGCCGCGCGCTTTTTCGAACAGGCGCGGGCCCGCTTTGCCGAACCATTGCGCCAGGGTCGATTCCGAAACTGCGCGCAGGTCTGCGACGGTGTACAGGTTGCGCTGGTGCAGAAAGCGCTCGCTCTTGGGGCCGATGCCGGGAATCGCGCGGATCGGCAGCGGCGCGAGAAACGCCTCGACCTGGGCCGGCTCGACGACGGTCAGTCCGTCGGGCTTTTGCTGCGCCGAAGCGATTTTGGCGACGAGCTTGTTCGGCGCGATCCCCACCGAGCAGCCGAGCCCTTCGCGCTCGCGCACTTCGGCTTTGAGGCGCTGCATGTGCTCCGCCGCGTCGGCGAAATTTTCGCGCGCGGAAACGTCGAGGTAGGCTTCGTCGATGCTCGTCTGCTCGAAGGCGTCGCCGTAGCTTTGCAGGATTTGCATGATCTGCGCCGAGACCTGGCGATAGAGCGCCATGTTCGGCTGGATAAAAACGGTCTCGCCCTCGCCGCGCCGGCGCGCGGCTTCAGCCAGGCGCCAGGCGCGCGAGATCGGCAGCGCGGAATGGATGCCGAAACGGCGCGCGTGATAATTAGCCGTGGTGACCACGCCGCGGCCGCGGCCTTCTCTGGGGTCGGCGCCGACGACCACCGGAAAATTTTTCAGCGCCGGATTGACACGCTCCTCCACCGCGGCATAGAACGCATCCATGTCGACGTGAACGATGATGCGCATGGCCGGCGAATTGTTTCACGTCCGGCGCGCTTTTTCGAACGTCGCGCAGGCGGGTCGCGGTTGGGCAGGGCGCGGCATGTTTCAACTGATCAACGGAGCCATCGAGTGCGGCCAGTGCCGGCGCGAAATTCGCCACGGCGATGAGTTTGTCTGCTGCAGCTGCGGCGCGAGTCTGTGCGAGGGCTGCCTGCTCGATCACGAGCAGGAGTGCGAAATTTCGCTGGAGGCCGCGCCCAGCCCGGCCAGGCGGCTTTTGTAGTTTTGCGCCTGCGCGATTGATGGCCGCCGGCGCCCATGCTAAAAAACGGGCGCGGCTTCGGCAAGCCAAGCGGCCGCGCGATTTTTTTCAACGTGTTTCGCCGCGTCGATATTCCTCCGGGCATTTCCGGCAAACTCCTGCTGCACAGCATGCCGGGCCGCTTCGAGACTCTCGAGAGCGCCTGGGCTCAGCTCGAAAGCGAAGCGGTTCAGGCCATCGTCTGCCTGAACGAGCGCCACGAAATCCGCGAAAAGTCGGCGCGCTATGCCCAGGCGCTCGAAGCCGGGGCGGTGCCGTGCGCGGTTATGGCCTTCGAAATTCGCGAAGGCAACGCGCCGGAGGACCGCGCGGCGTTCTGGGCGCTTGCCAACGATGTGGCGAAACGATTGCGCTGCGGCGAGGCCGTGCTGATTCATTGCGCGGGCGGCGTCGGCCGCACGGCCATGCTCGCGGTGTCGGTGCTGCTCGCTTTGGGTCAGCCGATTGCCGAAGCCGAAGGCACGATCTCGCGCGCCGGCTCGATCGTCGAGACCCTCGCGCAGATGGAGATGCTCGCCTGGTGCGCGGCGCAGGCGGAGAGCGCCAAGTAAGACTCGCGGTCAGCCGCCCGCGCGCGAGAAATCTTCCGTTGCGGCGCGCCGACCGCGGCGGCGCCGGGGCGAATGATTTGCGCTCTCAAGGGCGGCGATTTAACCAGCTCGCTGGTAGCTTTGCGGGAGGCCCATGGCGTTGGAAGAGCGCGAGCTTGGCTTGATCGAAGGATTTCTCCTGTGTCTGTGGGATGCGGACGCGGTGCGCGCGCAGAGCGCGCGCTGGAAGCGAAGCCTGCTGCTGTTCAGCAGCGGGGTTGCTCTGGAGATCGCCCTGCTGGCGCCTGTTGGGCGGCTGGCTGAATTGCCAAATGACCTGGCAGGTCTGGCTCCTCACCGGGATTTTTGCGCCGCTCGGGCTTTTGGGGCATACGCGAGCAAATTCGGCGATGACCGTCTGGTGGACTGGCTGTTGATCCTGCCCAAGTTCGATCGGCGCGCCTAACCGGCGCGCTTGCGCTTCGCCTGTCCGGCCGTTTGCGAAAGTCCATGCGCGTTGCAGAGCTTCTCAGGGATTTGGTTCGTTTGCGCAAGAAAAGTATTCTGCGACGAGGGATCTTTGCCCTGGTTCTCCTTCTGGTGCCCGCGGTTTCCGCGCACGCAAAAAAAGTGCAGATGGCCGTGGCGACGTTCAGCCAGTCGGTGCTGCCGATGGTGGTGGCGCAGGAGAAGGGCTATTACCGCGAAGAGGATCTCGAGGTCGAATTGATCCTCATGACCGCGGCGGTCGCCAACATGGCGCTGCTCGGCGGCAGCGTCGATTTCATTTCGAGCGGGCCGAGCGCCGTCGGCGCGATCGCGCGCGGCGCGCCGCTCAAATTTGTTTTTCTGTGCTTCAATCGGCCCATGCACTGGCTCTACGCGCGGCCCGAAATCCGCGACGTCAAGGGACTCAAAGGGAAGAAGATCGGCGTCAGCGCCGTCGGCGCGAGCACGCAGTTCCTGATTCAGGAGATCCTGCGGCGCCACGGCATGGACCCGGTGCATGACGCGACGATTCTCGGCGTGGGGACCACGGCGAACCGCTTCGCCGCCCTGCAGGGCGCGGCGGTGGACGCGACCAACCTCACGCCGCCTTTCAATTTCAAAGCGCAGGAGGCGGGCCTGCGCGAGCTGGTCGCCTTCGTCAAGGAGGATTACCTGACGGAGCCGGCGGGCGCGATCGTCGTGCGCGAAAGCCTGCTGCGCAGCGACCCGCTGCTCGCTGAAAAACTCATGCGCGGCACTCTCAAAGGCTTGCTTTACATTCGGCAAAACCGCGCCGGCACGATTCCGTTCCTGGCGCGGCTCATGAAGATCGCGCCCGAAAGGGCGGCGGAGATTTACGATCTCGTGCTGCCGGGACTGACCGCGGACGGCAGCATCGATGGGAGCCTGCAGAAAAAGGTGCTCGATTTCATCTTCAAGGTGCAGTCGATCAAGGAGCCGGCGTCGCCGGAGAGAATCTACGACTTTGCGCCGGTGCGAAAGATTCGCGCCGAGCTCGAGGCCAAGAAGTGGCGGCCGCTGCCGTGACGGGACAAGGACCGCGCCGGCGATTTTTTTCGTTGCCCGGCGGTCCGGGCCCGTGTTAAAAAAACCCGGTGCCGATCCTTCCTGACGGTTCGCCCGCCTTCCGCGCGTCGAGTCATTGGCGCGCGCCCGCCGCATCGCCGAGCCTCCTCCGACCCCCGTGCGCCGTGCCGTGGCGCTCTCGAGGACGCCCGGCTTGAAGCTTCGGTCTTATCTGATTCTGCTCGTCGTCGCGGCGGTCCTCCCGGTCGTGGGTTTCGGCGGCTATCTGTCCTACCGCTCCTACGAAGAGCAGCGCGAGATGCTCGCCCAGGGCATGATCGAGCGCTGCCGCGCGATTTCCGCGGCCCTCGACCGCGAGTTTCTGGTCTCGATCCAGAGCCTCAAGGTGCTCGCCGGCTCGACCCATCTCCGCGGCGGCAACCTGAAAGAATTCTACGGCGACATGCAGGGCGCGCTGGCGGCTTACCGGCGCACCTGGGAAAACCTCACCCTGGTTGACGCTGCCGGCCGGCAACTGATCAATTTGCGCCGCCCGTTCGGCGCGCCGCTGCCGAAGACCGGCAATCCCGAGGCGATCGAGCAGGCGCGCGCGAGCCGCGAGGCGGTGATCGCCGATATTTCGCCGGGGCCGGTCACCGGCGCGCCCGGCATCGTGGTGCACGTGCCGATCGTCCGCGACGGCGCGGTGACATATTTTCTCAACGCGATTTTCTATCCGGCGCCGCTGACCGATCTGCTGGTGCAGCAGAAGTTGCCGGACGGCTGGGTCGCCACGATCATCGACCGCAAGCACAACGTCGCAGCGCGCACGCGCGACGTGGCCAAGTTCATCGGCAAGCCGGCCGCCGCGGCGTTTTCGGCGCAGGCGCGCCGGCATCAGGAAGCCGCCTGGCGCGGCATCTCGCTCGACGGCGCGCCGGTCTTCGCGGCGCTGCATCGCTCGGAGCTCACCGGCTGGACCGTCGGCATCGCGGTTCCCATCGAGCAGGCCGACGCGCCGCTGCGGCGCTCGCTGTTCGCCACCGCCGCCGGCGGGCTGGTGTTTTTGCTGATCGCCCTCGGTCTTGCCGCCGCGCTGGGGCGGCGCATCGCCGCGCCGGTGGCCGCGCTTTCGCAGGCGGCTGAAAAGCTCGGCAGCGGCGAGGCGCCGGCGATGCCGCAGTCGCCGATCGCCGAAGTGAATCATCTGGCCAACGCCCTCGGCGATGCGGCGGAGCGGCGTTTTCGCAGCGAGGCGCGCATCCGCCAGCTGAACCGCGTGTACGCGGTGCTGAGCGACATCAATCAGGCGATCGTGCGCGTGCGCGATCCGCAGGCATTGCTGGCGGAGGCGTGCCGGATCGCGGTCGAGAAAGGCGGTTTCCGTCTGGCGTGGATCGGCCGGATCGACCCGGCGAGCGGCGAATTTGCCGTCGATGCCGCGGCCGGCTTCAGCGACGGCTTCGTCGAGCGGCACGCGGTGCGCGGCGCTGGGCAATTGGCGCCCGCCGGCGCGCCGCGAAGCGGGCGCGAGATCTGCAACGATATCGCAAGCGATCCGCGCGCGGCGGCGTGGCGCGACGCGGCGCTCAGCCGCGGCTATCGCGCCTACGCCGGTTTTCCGCTGGCGATCGGCGCGGAAGCGGTCGGGGTTTTCAATCTCTACGCCGGCGAGCGCGAGGTTTTCAACGGCGAAGAATTGCTGCTGCTCGACGAGCTGGCGGCCGACATCGGCCTGGCGCTGGAAATTCATCGCAAGGATGCGGAAAAGCTCCGGGTCGAGCAGTCGCTCGGCGAGAGCGAAGAGCGCTTTCGCCAGCTGACCGAGAACATCCGCGAGGTGTTCTGGCTGACCGCAGCGGATCAGCGCCGGATTTTTTACGTCAGCCCGGCCTACGAAACTATCTGGGGCCGAAGCTGCCGGAGCCTCTACGAGTCGCCGCGCGATTGGCTCGACGCGATTCATCCCGAGGATCGCGCCGCCGTGCTCAAGGCCGCGCTGACGCGCCGGGCGGCGGGCGATTATGATCAGGAGTATCGCATCGTGCGTCCGGACGGCGAAATCCGCTGGATTCACGACCGCGCCTTTCCCGTGCGCGACAGCGCCGGCGCGGTGTATCGCATCGCCGGCATCGCCGAGGACATCACCGAACGCAAAAAAGCCGCGGAAGCGCTCAAGCGGGTCAACGAGGATCTCGAAGCGCGGGTGCAGGAACGGACCCGCGCATTGATGGAAGCCAACCTCAAATTGCGCGACGTGGACCGGCTCAAATCCGAGTTTCTCGCCAACATGTCGCACGAGCTGCGCACGCCGCTCAACGCGATCATCGGCTTCAGCGAAATTATCCAGGACGGCAAGGCGGGCGCGATTTCGGCGGAGCAGAAGGAATATCTCGGCGACATCCTGAGCAGCGCCCGGCATTTGCTGCGGCTGATCAACGACGTGCTGGATTTATCCAAAGTCGAAGCCGGACGCATGGAAATCCTGCCGAGCACGTTTTCGATCGACGAGATGCTCGCCGAGGTGACCCAGAACGTCGCGCCGATCATGTCCGTGAAAGGGCTCAAGCTGGTGCGCGAGATCGCGGACGATTTTCCGCCGATCACCGCGGACCGGAGCAAGCTGTTGCAGATTCTTCTCAATCTGGCGAGCAACGCCGTCAAGTTCACCGATCGCGGCGCGATCACCATCGCGGCGCGGGTTCGCCCGGATGCGCCGGGCGCGCAGGCACCGGCCGAGAAAACCATCCTCGAATTTCAGGTGAGGGACACCGGCAGCGGCATCAAGGCGGAGGACTTGCCGCTGCTGTTTCAGCCTTTTACCCAGCTCGAGCCGAGCCTGCAAAAACGCCACGAGGGCACCGGACTGGGGCTGCACCTCTCGCGCCGCCTGGCCGAGCTTCTGGGCGGCGAGCTGAGCGTCGAAAGCGCGTACGGCAAGGGATCAACGTTTACTTTAATTCTGCCGCGGAACCCTCGGACATGAGAAAATGCAACCGGTCTTCACCGCGAAGCGCTAACGGCCCAATTGACAAGCTCGAGCGCGCATGGCTAACTTTCAGCCAACATCGGCCTCCACAGAAAGGGCGTTTATGAATCGTCTCGCTTCGAAGGCTGGGCTGGTTGTTTTGGCGGCTGTGCTCGGGGGCTGCGCGCCGAGCGCTTACAACGTCGCAAGCGGCGATTCGGCGCAGGGCAGCGAGGGCTACTGCCACAAAAAACTCACTCCGGTGGGTCCGACCGAGACTTCGCGGCCGGCGCAGATCGGCTCGGGCGACATCATCGATTATTACGGTCCGTGCGACGGGCCGTCGGCGCGCGATCAGATCCAAAAGCAGAAACGCTACGAGCAGTTTCGCTTCGGCCGCGAGTACATGGATGAAGGATGAGTGCCGGCGCAAGCGTTTCTCCCGCGCCGCGGCGCCGATTTAAGGCTCAAGAGTCAATCCGCCTTTCTTGGCAATTCCCTGCCTCGCGCCGGCTGATCCGATTTGACGGAACAGCCGGCGCCGCTCTTTACCGCTCTCGATCGATCGTGTTAGGTTGCAAGCCGCAAATTCAAATTTCGAGGAGCGGCCCATGAGGATTATCGAGAGGGAGTTCAGCACCAAACAGCACGGAGTGGCGGGATTCTTGTCCACGCCCGAGCGATCCGAGCCCGGTCCGGCGCTGTATTTGATCCACCCCAAAGGCGGTCTCGGCGAGTACATCAAGACCGAGACGCGGAAGTTCGCCAAGCTCGGCTACACGACGTTTGCGATCAACGTCTTCGAGCAGCTGGGTTATCCCGAGCCGACGCATATCGTCAGCGGCTCGCAGATTCAGGCCAAAACCCCGGACCCGGAATTCACCCGCGTGTTGACCGAGGGGTGGCGCTTTTTACTCAAGCAAGCCAACGTCAACCCGGAGCGGGTTGCGGTGTGCGGCTACTGCATGGGCGGGCGCATCGCGATTCACTTCGTCGCCGCGACGCCGCAGGTGCGCGCGTTCATCGGCTACTATCCGACGGTGCGGGCCGAGCCGCAGACCGCGCTGCGCCCGGTGCATCCGTCGGTGAGCGCGCGAAACATCCGCTGCCCGTCGATCAATCTCTACGGCGCCGACGACGTGACCACAGTGCTGCCGGTGCAGGAACAGATGTGGCAGGCGTTCAAGGAAAACGGCCAGCCCCTCGAGTGGCATTTCTTTCCCTTCGGCGGCCACGGCTACGTCGATCCCGGAGCGCCGGGCTACAACGCGCACGCCGCCGAGCTTTCCTGGCCGCTGGTGACGGACTTTCTGGAGCGCCATTTGAAGTGGAGCTCGCCGGAAGTGAAAAACCCCAATCTGCCGCCCGCCTGATTTGGCAGATTGAAAATACGAAAGCGCCGGTGCGGCAGAGGCCGCAACCGGCGCTTTCTTGCGTGCGGTGATTCGCTTGCCGCGGTCAGTCGCCGCCGCGCAGCGTGCTTTTGAACTCCTCGATGGTGAGCCGGCCGGTGACAATGCGCTCGAAGTCCGAGCTGCTCGCGTAATGGTTTAACTCTGGCATCTCCACGTCCCAGTGAAAAATCTCGCTGAGCGCCGGCAACGACGCGGGGAGCGCGCTGTCGCGGTGCGAAATGGAAATATCCTTGCCGCGGTAAACGCCGCGCACATCGGCGCGGTTCTTTCGGCACCACTCGAGAACGTCGGCAAAAGTCATGAGCGCGCCGCCTTGGGCTCGGCCGGCTTCACCGGATGGAGCAGGTGTTCCTTCAAGCCGGTGTGGACGCCGTAAATAACTTTGCCGATTTTGGGCCGCGGCTTGGGCTCGGTGCTGACCTGGTACAGAATCAACCGCTCCTTGCCGGTATTGTTGAGCTGGTAAAAAAATCCGGCGGGAACGTGCACCGCCTGGTGCTGTTTCAAGACGAATTCTTCCCCGGGCTTGAGACCCTTCATGGTGCACTCGCCCTGAACCACGAAAAACGTGTGGTCGGAGCCGGGATGGCAATGAAGCTCGTCGTTGACTCCCGGCTCGTAGCTGTTGAGCGCGATGTGAACCTTGTCGGTCTGGGTCGGGCGCGCGTAGTTGCGGCCCGTGGGCCGGCCCCATCTTGCTTCCTTTTCCACATCCACAACGGTAATCTTGTCGATCTTCGGCATCGCTTTCCTCCTTGCGGGTTGATCCGAGTCAAAGGGCAATTTCACCGCGACTTTACCGGAAGTCCGGGCCTCAAGACAAGAGTGCGAGGGCCGGGTTTTCGCAGGCTTCTTGCCGCTTTGCCCAAGGCGAATCGTTTAGGCTTTCAGCTAGTTGCCGGCGCTTTATATTTTTTAACTTCACCATCGGCGCCCAACTCCCAGGCGAATATTTTTCACGATGATCTAAGCGCCCGGATGGACGAGGAAAAGCGCGGTCCGGCGATCGTTCGGATGAGCTCGGCTCCGTTGACGTCTAACCAGCGGGTGCTACAAAGAAGCACCGACAGGAGGAAACCATGGCTGCCAAAGTAGACTGCATGACGTGCCGCAAACGGCCGAGAAAAAAGACCGGTAAATAGTTTGTCGCAAAAAGATCTCTCAACGATCTTTGCTTGCTCGAATCGAGCAAATAAAAAAGGCCCGCGGTGCCAAGCCGCGGGCCTTTGGTTTTTGCGCAGGGATCAGAAAAACGCCAGGGTGCGCATCTCGATGCTTTCGCGCGGCAGCGCCTCGGGCGGGCTGGTCGGATCGTCGAAGGCGCTGTGCGCCGTCCAGCGCGCGCGGCCGTCTTTCGCCGAATCGAATGTTTTGAAGACGATCGCCTCCTCGCGCTTCATCCGGGGAAAGTAATACCAGCGATGCGCGGGGTCGTAAGCGCAGTGATACACTTCGCCGACCCGGTCGGGATAAACCCGCGAGCTGGGAAACAGCTCTTTGGCGCCGATGCTGCGCGCGTCGGCGATCGCGAGCGGCTCTCTTTCGACCGGATGGCGGATCGGCCGCCACACCTGCACCACGGCAAAGCGGCGCTGAAGCAGTTCTTCCGCTTCGTTCGGCAACAGGTCGCGCACCCGCTGCGGGCCGGACCATTCCGTGTAATCGTTGTGGGCGTTGCGCACCGGGCCGCTGATCTGCCTCGCTTCGCGCAGGGCGGTGTCGGCGGAGCGCAGCGTGTGATCGAAGACGAGCACCCGCCGCGCGCCGGAGGTTTCCTTCACCAGCCGCTCGATTTCCGGATAATAAACCGAGCGTATCTCGCTCTCGTCGTAGAAATCCTTCACCTTCGTGTCGTGGCGCACGAAGATGAATCCTTCCCGCTCGAGCGATAGGCCGTCGGCAAGAGCGCGGCCGTCGTAAATCGGTACTTTGTATTCCCGATACTTGCCGGTGCGCTTTTTGTCGGCTTCAAACGTGTTGATGCCGCCGTAGCTGGCCGGTTTTTCCCCGGTATCGACGGAGTAATTGATCCAAGCTTCGAAGACCGGCCGCGATGCTTCGATTCGTTCTGCGCGCGACATGATGGCTCCGTGGTTGTCAGCTCCGCGGCAGCATTTCGCACGGCGTCTGGCGCGGGCCGAGGCTTTCGTAGTAGCCGTTTTTGTCCGGGAGGTAGCGGCCCTGGTTGAAATCGCCGCCTTTCTGGCTGCGAATGATCACCGCCACGGTGCGCTCGCCGACCGTGACTTCGGTGTGAATTTCGTAGGGCTTCACCAGATCGATCTCGCCGGGGCCGACCAGCACGTTGCTCGACTCGCGAATCTCCGCGTAGTCGGGCCGCGAGCGATCGTCGAGGCGGTCGTAGCGGATGACCCGCTCGCGCCCGTCGAGCACGCCGTAGAGCGTGTAGATGTGGGCGTGATCGTGGATGCGCGCGGGCGCGCCGTGGCGCGCTTCGCCTTTGGTCAGGCCGTTGATGGCGAAGCCGTAATCCGGATCCTCGTAAAACAGCAGATTCTCAGCGCGGCCGTTGGCGGGCACGCAGTCGGGCCATCTCTTCGAAGCCGCGATCACTTCGGGATCGGCGAGCAGCTCCGCCAGAATCGGCCGCAGCGCGTTCCAGCGCTTGTCGAGATCGGCTTCCCGGGCAAAGAGCGCGCGCGTCTTTCGCACGAAGCGCTCCATAGCGTTTTCGCTCTGAATTTGGGTTCGCGCTTGGGTCTCGGTCTGTGGCTCCATTTTTCCTCCTAGGAATGCAGTTGCGGTTGATGAGACTTGCCGAGGGCGGGCTGATTATCGTTCACGGAGTCCGTCGCGCCGTAAAAACGCGCGCAGTTGTCCCAGAGGATTTTGCGCTTGTCCTCGTCGGGCAGGTCGAGCTCCAGGAAACTCGACACCGCGTGCGGATATTTGGAATCGCCGTGCGGATAATCGGTGGAGAAAACCAGCTGGTCGCAGCCGAACTCGGCGATGGTGTAGCGCGCCGGCGCTTCGTCCGGCTCCACCGAAATCCAGCACTGGCGCTTGAAGTATTCGCTCGGCGGCATTTTCAAATCCGGCATGAACACATCGCCCTCGCGCTCGTAACCTTCGTCGAGCCGCCAGAGGAGCCAGGGGAGCCAGGAACAATTCGCTTCCAGAAACGCCACGCGCAGTTTCGGGTGGCGCTCTAAAATGCCGCCGCCGAGAAAGGCACCCATGCCCATCATCTGCTCGAAGGGCTGGGCGTAGACGCGGCGCAGGCCGAAATTGGGCTCGAAGTGCTCGGCGGCCTGGCGCGAGCGCGAGGCCGAGGCCTCGTGAAAACCGAGCGGCAGATTCAATTCCTCGAGCAGGCTCCAGAGCGGCTCGTAGTGCGGGTCGTACCAGTTCTTGCCGTTGATGATGTTCGAGCGCAGAAACACCGAGCGAAAACCGTACTCTTCGGCGACCCGGCGGGTTTCCTTGAGCGCGTCGTCGAGATCGTAAACCGAAATCATGCCGGCGCCGAGCAAACGATGGGGATCGGCGGCGCAGAAATCGTGCAGCCAATCGTTGTAAGCGCGCGCCATAGCCGCGGCGAAACGCGGATCCTGATCGGGAAAAGTAAGAATCCCCAAACCGCGGGTCGGAAACAGCACCGCGACGTCGATGCCTTCGGTGTCCATCGCCTCGAGCTGCACTGCACCGGTCCAGCCGCGTTCGGCGTGATTGCGATAGATCTCCTGGTTCTTGTTGAAATTGCGGCCGCGGTGCGGCGTGCCGCCGGTGCGCCGCGTGTCCTTGGGCACTTGGGGAAAAATCGTACCGAGATCGCGCACGTTCTCCGAGGTGCGCCCGCGCGGCGCCTGGTCGCGAAACTCGGGATCGATGTAGCGCTCCCAGAGATCCGGCGGCTCCATGATGTGCATATCGCTGTCGAAGACCTTGAATCCGTTCTTGGCCATAACATTCCTCGATATCGCGAGCGTAATGCCGGGCGGCGCACGATGTCAAGCATATCGGCAGGACGCCGGCGACAAATCGCCCAGCGCTTCATCGACGCCGGCGACTGAAAGCTGCCTGGGGACACTAACGGTCGATCAATGCGCGTGCACCGGCCGCCAGGCGAAAACTTTTTCTTCCAGGCGCGCGATCACGCCGTGTTCGAGGAGCAGCATGATCGCGACGAAAAGCGCGATCCAGGCCATGACCTGCGCCATGTTGAACTGCTCGAACCAGAACGAGAACATGTAGCCGATGCCGTACTTGAGCCCGAAGGTCTCGGCCAGCGCCACGATCTTCCAGGTCATGCCGAAGGCGTAGCGAAAGGCGGAAAAAATATAGGGCATGAGCTGCCAGAGGATCACCTTGCGCACAAGCAGCCGGCGATTGGCCTTGAAGGCATGCGCCATGTCGATCAGCTCTTTGTCCAATGCCTTGGCGCCGGCAAGCATATTGACCGCGACAAAAGGCGTGACGGTCATGATGACGGCGAAAAGCCCGCCGGCTTCGCTGTAGCCGAACCACAGGACGCAGAGAAATACGGCGAGCAGCGTCGGAATCGTCAGCGCCAGCGGAATCCAGTAGCCGAACGCCAATTCCAGCTTGCGCCTGAGCCCCATCGCGAGACCGAACCCGATCCCCAGCGCCATGGCGACCGCGAAGGTAAAGCAAATGCGCGCGAGCGTGATCCCGACGTGAAACCACGCGCTCCGATCCTCCGGCCCCGGCGCAGCGAAATTGCCGAGGATGGTTTTGCCGATCGCCAGCGGGCCGGGCAGGATTTCCGGCGTGCTCAACCGCGCCCCGAGCCACCACAGCGCGAAAAAGCAGAAAATCGAAAGCCAGCGCAGCGCCATCGCCCTGTTCATCGATAAGCTTGCTCCAGCACCGCGAAGAATTCTTTGACCAGATCTTTTTCCAGATCGAACAGCCGGGGATCCTCCGGCTCGCGCGGCCGCGGGATCTCCACGCGCAGGTGCTTGAAGATGCGCGCCGGCTTGACGCTCATCATGTACACTTCTTCCGAGAGAAACACCGCCTCGCGCAGCGAATGGGTGACAAAGAGAATCGTCGGGCGGGCGCGCTCCAGGATGCGCATCAGGTCGATGCGCATCTTGCGCGCGGTGATCTCGTCGAGATGGCTGAACGGCTCGTCCATCAGCAGGATGTCGGGCTCGATCGCAAAGGCGCGCGCGATCGCGACCCTTTGCTGCATGCCGCCGGACAGCTTGAGCGGGAAGTTGCGCTCCTGGCCGGCGAGCCCGACCATGTCGAGATATTTTCGCACCCGCTCGTCCCAGTCGGCGCGCCGGATGTTTTGCGCCTCGAGGGCAAACTTGATGTTGTCTTCCACGGTGAGCCAGTTGAGCAGGCGCGGGCTTTGAAACACGTAGCCGATGCGCGCCTGGGTATTCGCTTCGTCCTGCGCGGCGATGCGCACCTCGCCGGAATCGTGCGGCTCGATGCCGGCGATGATGTTGAGCAGGGTGCTCTTGCCGCAGCCCGAGGGGCCGACGATGCTGGCGAAGCTGCCGCGGGCGATCTGGAGGCTCAAAGCATCGATGACGGCAAATTCACCGAGCCCGCCGGGGGCCGGAAATTTTTTGCTCAGCCCTTCGATCACCACCGCCTGGGACGCCATGTTTCTCCTCAAGTTGCCGCAACCTGCCGCCACGAGAAAACCCGATTCTCCCAGGGCCGCAGGACCAGCGCATCGATCAAAACCATCAGCGCCATAAAGCTTGCGCCCCACGCGAGCATCATGTCGGCGCGGCTGCCCTGAAACCAGTACGTCAGCTCTTTGCCCACGCCGCGGTCGGCGCCAAAGGCTTCGCTCACGAGCGCGATCTTCCACGCCAGCGCGAAGCTGATGCGCAGCGAGGAAAAAATGTACGGCATCAGCTGCGGGATGAAGACCTTGCGCAGGAGCTGCGATCTTTTCGCGCGAAACACGGTGGCCATGTCGGTGAGATCTTTGTCCAGCGCTTTGGTGCCTTCCCAGACGTTCATGGCGACGTAGGGGAAGACGATCAGCACGACGGCAAAAATCGGCGCCGCGTCGGACAAACCGAACCAGAGCACGGCGAGAAACGCCCAGGAGATCGACGGAAACGTCAGCAACACCATGATCCAGCTGTCGAAAAAACTTGCCACCGCCCGGCGCAATCCCATGCCCAGCCCGAGGGCGGCGCCGAGGAGCATGGAGAGAATCAGGCCGGCGAACACCCGCTCCAGGGTTTTGCCGATGACGAGATAGGCCGAAGCGCTGCTGAATATGGAGATGATTTGGCCGGCGAGCTCCAGCGGCGCCGGCAGGAACGTCGGCAGAAAGAATAGCGACGCGGCTTTCCACAAAAGCAGCAGGCCGGCCGCCGATAAAACGCCGGGGAAGGCTTCCGATCTGAAAATTTTCACCGGGCCGCTTTCGCTAACGCAGGACCAGAGAGTATTTGTCTTTCGGCGGCACGGCCTTGATGATGCCGACCTGTTTGGCGATCTCGAGAAACCGCCACTGCGCATCGACGATCTTGGGATCCCACTTTTCCAGGAAGATGCCGCCCGCCTGGAGCATTTTTTTGAGCGTCGCCGCTTCGGCGGCGTTCTGCACGGCGGCGAGCTTGCCGTATTTTTCCACCGCCTTGTCCGAGTTCTGCCGCAGCCACTGCCACGACTCGTGCAGCGCGTCCACCAGGTTTTTGGCGCGCTGGCGGTCCTCGTCGATCCAATCCTTCCAGGCGATAGTCGGCGCCGACCAGACCAGCGGCGCGCCGGTTTTCTCCTTCCAGTAGTCGTCGGGGCTGAACAGCAGGCGGTACTTGTCCGGCTGCGACGCCGCGGCGATGGAGAGCGAGCTGAGATTGAACATCGCGTCCACCTCGCCTTTGTCCAGCAGCGCCATCAGCGCCGGGCCGGCGATCTCGATCGTCTGAACGTCCTTGTTGAGATCGAGCTTGAAGCCGTCCATCGACAGCACTTCCAGCGCCTTGGTGGCGCCGGCGCCCCGCGACCACACGCCGAACTTCTTGCCTTTGAGGTCGGAAAATTTTTTCAGGGGAGAATCCTTGCGCACCCAGACATCCTGCATCGAGGTGAGGCCGCCGCCGATGACGATCAGATCCTTGCCTTCATTCATCTGCTCGACGGCGTTGAGCCCCGCGTAGGTGCCGACCAGCACCTGGCGGCTGGGCAACCCGGCCATGAAACCGGCAAACGGCCGCGAATCCACTTCGACGTCGATGCCGTGCTTGCGAAAGATGCCGGCGTCGCGCGCGGCGTAGTAACTCAGCACAAAGGCGCTTCCCCTGGGAATCACCATTTTGACGGTTTTCAGATCCGCCGCCGCGCGGGCGAAGCCCGCCCATCCGCCGAGGAACACAACGAGAGCGAAACATGCGCCGATCTTTTTCATCTTTCTCCTCCTTCGTCGTTGTGCAGAAACTCGCTGCGTCCGGCGCCGATGTCGGCCCGCCCCTTGGCCGAGCAGCGTCGAAGCGCCGCCGGGACCGCGTGCAGGCTATAGATACGCAGTGTTTCGGTCAAGCGGCGAAGCGGCCGAATTGACAAGGCGCGCGCTTCCACACTAGATTCGAAATCGCCGCAGGTGTTTTCATGCCGCTCACGCTGTCGTTTCATCCGATCACCGAAATCCGTTTCGCGCCGGCGCTGCGCCTCGACGGGAGCGCGCTGTGCGTCGATAAAGAAGCGCTGCGGCGGCTGGTTCTGGATGATTCCGCCATCGAGTCGGTGGATTTCGAGATTGCCCGTCCGGGCGAAAGCTGCCGGGCGGGGCCGGTCTTCGACATCGTCGAGCCGCGCGCGAAGGCGCCTGGCGCGAGTCCCGACTGGCCGGGCATTCTCGGCGCGCCGCGGACGGCCGGCATGGGCAGAACCCACGTGCTTCAAGGCGCCGCGGTCACGGCGCTGCGCGAAGAATCGCCGGGCGAATCGCGCGGGGCGACCGGCTACGTTCTGGAGATGAGCGGCGACGCGGCGGCGGGATCGCCCTATTCAAAGCTCCATCATCTGATCCTGGTCGCGCGCACGCGCGCCGGCCTGCCGAGCCCCGCGCGGCAGAGAGCCTATCGGCTGGCGCAGCTCAAAGTTGCGGTGCATCTGGCGCGCGCGGCCTTCGATCAATCGCCGGAGCGCGTCCAGACCCTGGATATTGGCTCCGACGATCGGCGCGGCTTGCCCCGGCTCGCCTACGTCGGGCAGATTTTCTCGCGCCAGCGAAAGCCGGCGCCGGAAGAACAGATCATCTACGGCGCCGACACCGACGGCATGCTGCCGACGTTGCTTCATCCCAACGAATGGCTCGACGGCGCGCTCGTCACTTCCTATCACACCTCCATCGGCGGCGCCGAAACCTATTTCTATCAGAACAGCCCGGTGATCGGCGCGCTCTACCGGCGCCATCAGGCGGGGGAGATCGATTTTGCCGGTACGGTGGCGACGATTGCGTCGGGTGACAACTTCGACCGCGAGCGCAACACGCGCTACGCCGCCCACCTGGTCAAGTGGGCGCTTCGCGCCGATGCGGCCGTGCTGACGAAGTTCGGCGGCGGCGTGCCGCACACCGATCTCTCCGAAACCGCGCGGCTGCTCGAAGGCGAGGGCATCAAAACCGCCGTGCAGGTGACCGATCTGGCGCGCGACCACCGGGTCGAATCGGCGCTGCTGTTCAATTTTCCCGAAGTCGACGCGATCGTTTCGATCGGCGGCAACAGCACTCAATGGACGCTGCCGCGGGTCGAGCGCGTGATCGCCGCCAACGGCGGTTTGGCGGAACTGCTCGCCGGCCCGCTCGAGATCGAGTCGCTGAACGTCGTCGGCGTGGCCAACCAGCAGGGCGCATCGCGCCTGCGCTCGATGATTTATTGAGCGAACTGATTCCTGCGGAGGCAACATGCGCATCGTGCATTATCTCAACCAGTTTTTCGGCGGGCTCGGCGGCGAGGAGAAGGCGGGAACTTCGCTCGAGAGCCGCGATGCCGCGCTGGGGCCGGGAAAATTGTTGGAGCAATTGCTTGGGCCGGATGCGCAGGTGGTGCTCACTTTGATTTGCGGCGACAACTACGCGGTCGAGAATCAGGAAGTGTTGATCGCCTCGGCGTTGGAAAAGATTCGCGAGGCTCGAGCCGATTTGCTCGTCGCCGGTCCGTGTTTTCTCGCCGGCCGCTACGGCATGGCCGCGGGCGCGCTCTGCGCCGCGGCGCAGGCGCAACTCGGCATCGCCGTGATCACCGGCATGGCGCGGGAAAATCCCGGCGCCGATCTCTACCGCGAGGCGCTCTACATCGTCGACAGCGGCGAGAACGCCGCCAGGATGCGCGACGCGCTCGGCGCGATGGCGCGGCTCGGGCTGAAACTCCTGCGCCGGGAGCCGATCGGTTTTCCCGTCGAGGAAGGCTACCTTGCGCGCGGATTGATTCGCGACCGGTTCGTCGAGAAGAGCGCGGCCGAGCGGCTCGTGGACATGGCGCTGGCAAAAGTCAAAGGCGAGCCGTTCGAATCCGAGATGCCGCCCACGGCGTTTCAGCCCGTGCCGATGCCGGCGGGCATCCAGGATTTGAAAAAGGCCAGGCTGATGCTGATCACCGACGGCGGCCTGGTGCCGAAGGGCAATCCCGATCGGATTGAAGGCTCGGCGGCGACGCGCTGGGGCTCGTACCGCATCGACGGCTGCGACGATCTCAAAGGGGAAGACTACGAAATCTCGCACGGCGGCTACGACGCGCAATTTGTCCGCCAGGATCCCGACCGGCTGGTGCCGCTCGACGTCCTGCGCGAAATCGAGCGCGAGGGAGGGATCGGCGAGCTGTGCAATGAATTCATTTCCACCTCCGGCCTGGCCAATCCGCTGTCGAACACGCGGCGCATGGGGCGCGAGATGGCGGCGAAAGCCAAACGGCTCGGCATCGATGCGGTGATTCTTACGTCGACGTGAGGCACGAGCACGCGCAGCGGCGCTGCGATCACAACGGAATTGGAAAAAGCCGGCATCCCGACGGTGCAGATCACCTCGGCTTTGCCCGTGGCCGAAATGGTCGGCGCCAATCGGGTCGTGCTCGGCAACGGCATCGTGCAGGTGGTGGGCGATGTCAGCGTTTCGGCCGAGGAAGAGAAAAAAGTGCGCCGGCGATTGGTCGAGAAAGCGCTGGCGCTGCTGCAGCTGAACGCCGCAAGCGCATGATCGCGGCCCAATTTGTCTCGGTTCTCGCCGCTCCCTCGCGTCAGTCTCCACCCTCCGCGCCATCCTCGGTGTCTCGACGGTGATGGCGGTTAAAGCTCCGAGCCGACACGGTCGCCGCAATCGCAACATCACCGTAACCGGCCGAGCGCTTTGCATGTCCCGCGGGATGGACTACACTGGCCGAGCTTCATGAAAAAGCGGCGGCTCATCGCGCCCACCGTGGCCTCGATCCTGCTCTGCGCCCTGGTGGCGGACTCGCTTTATTTCGCCGACGCGCCCTGGAGCGTTGTACGCTTCGTCAGAAAATTCGCCTCGGGTTTCGGCGCGGTTTTCGCGCCCGCCTTGGATCCCGCCAATTACGGCTGGCTGAGCTCGGTGGCGGTGCCGGTCGGGGTTGTCGGAGCCGCTGTCATCATCCTCGCGGTGGCTGTGCTGCGCGCGAAAAGAGCGATGCGGCAGGCGACGCCGGCGCCGGGCGATGCGCTGCCGGCGCCGGTCTTGCCCGGAAGGATTGAGCACCAGCCATCCGCCGCGGATGGGCGCGCGCAATCCAGCGAAGAACCGGCAAAACGATCCTACGGCATGGTCGGCAGGCTCACGCTGTGCTTTTGCGCGATCGGCCTGCTGTTCGCGGTGGGCGCCGGCGCCATTGTCTACGCTTTTCTCGCGCGCATGATGGATCGGCAAATCCAGTTGCGCGCCGACGCGGTCGCGTTCGGCATCAACGAGGTCGTCACGCGCCGCGTGCGGGACGGAGCGGCGCAGGAGCTGCCGGATGCGATGCGCAAGTATGCTGCAATGGACGGCGCGGCCTTCGTTTACGTCGAAGACCGCGAGGGCAGGATCGTTGCGCACTTTCCGCAGGATATGCCGATCTATCTCGACCGTGATTTTCCGCGCTCGAGCGAGGCGGCGCTGCGCGGCGCCACGATCCATTACCGCGGCGCGGCGGTGTACGAGATCGCCAAGCGGATCGACGCCGGCGGCGGCTTCGTCCATCTGGGCCTGTGGCGCGGCTTCGTCGCGGCGGAGGCGCGCCGCGCCTTCGCGCCGATCGCGGCGTTGACCGCGCTCGCGCTGATCGCCGCGGCGGCGGCCTTCATCGCCGTTGCGCGCGCGGTTTATCGGCCCCTCGCCGATCTGGTGCGCCACGCCGAGCAGATCAGCAAAGGCGAATTCGCCGTGCCGCTGGCGCTCCAGCGCGCCGACGAGATCGGCGAGATCGCGCGCTCCCTCGAGCGTTTGCGCTCGAGCCTGCGCGCGGTGGTGAGCCGGCTGGATCAGAGCGACTTGGGGCGCCAGCAATCCAGGCGCTAGCGGCGGCCTGGTTTGGGATTGAAATTTTCCGCCGCTTTGGCCAAAATCGCTTTGCCGCGGGGCCGGTACCCGCGCGGCGCCGGTTCGCCGGGGTTGCAAGGGGCTTATCGATGAAAGGCCGGTTCTTCGCGCTGATTTTGGTTTTTCTTCTCGCCTTGACATCCCTGGCGCTTTTGCTGGAGTATGCCGACCGGCACGATTCGGTGACCCTGGCGGAGTTGACCGGGCATGAGCAGGGCGGCGGCGCGGCGCAGATTTTTCGCGCGCCGGCGCGCGCGGTTTTCGAAGAACCAACCGGGCTGGCGGACATGCGCGTGGAATTGTTTTTTTACGGAGTCCTCGGCATCTGCGGGCTTCTGCTCGCGCTGCGGGCGCTTATTTCGGCTTTGAACATCCTGCGCGAAGAGCGCGCGCCGAAAATCGCGCCGCGCCGGCGCGACGATTCGCCGCAGACGGTCGTGCTCTGGCCGCGGCGGGCGCTCGAGGAAGAGGCGTGGCGAAAAATCGTCGGCGGCGCGGCGGAAACCGGCGCCGGCGCCGCGAGCAGTAAATACTTCCCGGCGCGCTGGCTGCCGCACCGCTATGGCCTCACGCGCCGTCTGGCGCTGAGCTTTGTCGGCGTGGTCGCGGCCTTCGGCCTGGTCACGATTTTTCTGGTGCAATTCACTCTGACCGCTTCGCTGCGCCGCCACGCGATTGCGCGCGCGCGCGTCATCGCAGTCAACGTGAGCGACAACGCCGCGGGCTATCTCGCCAAAAAGAACCCCGCCGCCCTGCGCGAGCTGCTGCGCAAACATGCCAACCGTCCGGAGGTGGCTTACTTCGCGGTGCAGAACCGCGCCGGCGAAATCTTCGCCCACAGCCTGGCGGTGCTGCCCGAGGAAATTCACGGCGAGCCGGCGTTGAGCGCGAGCCGAGGCGAGGGGCTGAGAAGCTTTCCTCTCGGCGAAGGCATGGTCGATGAATTGACCGTGCCGGTGATGGACGGGCAGGTGGGCGTGGTGCGGCTCGGACTCTGGCGCGAGGAGATCGGCGCCGAAATCGGGCGCAGCGTGCGGCCGCTGATGAAATACCTGCTGCTCGCGGTCGGCGCCGGCGTCCTGGCGGCGCTTTATCTCGCCTGGAGAATCAATCGGCCGATTCTCCGCCTCGTGCGCGCAGCCCAGCGCATCAGCAGCGGCGATCTCGACGCGCCGTCGCTCGGCACCGAGGACCGCAGCGAGTTCGGCGAGCTGTCGCGCGCCCTCGAACGCATGCGCTCGAGCATCAAAGCCGCGCTGCTGCGCCTGAGCGACCAAGGGTAGCCGCGCGCTGGCGTTTCACTTCGTGCCGTAAAGCTCTTTTACGAAACCGCTCGCTTCGAGCTCCTGCAGAAAACGATTGTCGTAGAACATTTTCGGATCGGCGCCGGCGGCCTTGGGATGATCGGTTGCCGCCAGGGTTCCGCGCACCGCTTCGTCCGTCACGTAGGGCACGCGCGGAAACAGCGGCACGAAGGAATTGTAGGCTTCCTCCGCGATCTCCGCATCCTGGCTGGCGAAATGGCGCGCGGAAGACTTCTTGGCCAGCTCCGGCTGGTCTTTGGAAGCCTTGATGCCGGCCATGAAGGCTTGCAGAAATGCCTTGATGACTTCGGGGTGCTGCGCCGCGCGCGAGCGGCTCACTGCGGCGCCGATAAACGTGTACGGCAGCTTGAGCGAGCCGATGTTGACGACCTGCTTGTAACCGAGCCGGCGCGCCATGAGCGTGGTCGGCGCCGACAGCACGGCGGCGTTGACGATGCCCTTGTCGAGCGCCGCGAGGGCGTCCTGCTGGCGTGAAAAATACAAAACCTTCATGTCTTTCTGGGTCATTTTGTGGGCGCGCAAAAGCGCGATGGAGGCGTGATCGGAGGCGGCGCCCTTGGTGATCACGCCGAGGGTTTTGCCGCGCAGGTCGCTGACCTCTTTCACTTCGGGGCGGCCGTAGAGCGAAAAGGCGTAGGTCGGCACCTGCAGCGCAACGTACATCAGATCGGCGCCGCTCAGAATCGCGTTGATCACGGCGCCGCCGGTCATGGCGATGTCGACGTCGCCCGAGACCGCGGTCTGGGTGAGGCGCGAGCCGCCGGGAATGTAGATCGGTTTGAAGTCGACGCCGTAGGGCCGGTCGAGCCGGGCTTCCTGGATCGTCCAGAGTGGAATCACCGCGCCGTTCAATTGCGGATAAGCGACCCGGACGCTAACCGGCGCCGCGGCGGCGCGGACCGAAGCCGCCGTGCATAGGACAAAAGCGGCGATGAGCAAGGTTGCCTGGAGGCGAGAAATTTGCGCCATCGAAAATTTCCTTTCGCGCGTGCTGCCAAACTTGCGGCGCCGTAGCCGGCGCGCTATGGGTCGGGTGCGCTGTTTAATTATCGAACGCGCGCGCTTCGGTCAACCATTGCGACGGTTCCATGATCCGATCTTTTGTGAAAGCCTTCGCCGCGCTCGGCGTGATTTTGCTTGCGGCCCTCGGCGCCGGCGGCGCGCGGCCGCTTTACGGCGCCGAGCCTTTGCGCATCGCCACCGCTTCGATGACTTCGTCCGCGGTGATCTACCTCCTGATCGCCGAGCGCGAAGGCTACTTCAAAAGCGAGGGGCTCAGCGTCGAGATCATCAACATGCGCGGCGAGATCGCCGCCAAGATCGCCGCGGCGGGCGACATCGACTTTTTCACCCAGGGCTTGAGCGGACTCACGGCAGCCGTGCGCGGCCTGCCGCTCAAAATTCTCATGGTCGTGGAACGCAAGCCGGCGTGGGACTTTGTCGCTCAGCCGAATATCAAGACCTTCGCGCAGCTGCGGGGCGGCACCATCGGCATTCTCTCCTTCGAAGGCACGGTGGCGCAGGCAACGCGCGAGCTCTTGCGGCGCAACCACCTGGATCCCGGAAAAGACGTGCAGCTCATGGTGATGGGCGGCAACGACCTGCGTTTCCTGTCGCTCAAGGGCAAGGCGATTCAAGCGACGCTGCTCGATGCCGCCAACAGCTATCGCGCGCGCAGGGAAGGATTTCACGTGCTCGCGGCGGCCGGCGATTACGTCACGAATTATTTCAACAGCGCGCTGGTCGCGCCGCAGGAGGCAATCCGCCAATCACCGGAAAAAATTCGCCGCTTCATGACCGCCGCCGTGAAGGGCTATCGCTACTTTGTCGACCGGCGCGACGGATCGATTCAGCACATGATGGCAATCCTCAAGGCCGGGGATCGCGACGCGGTGGCGGCGATTTACGATGCCAATGTCAAAGTGGTCAGCCGCGACGGCGGCGCGGAGGAGAAAGTCCTGGCAGGCGTGATCGAAGAGGCCAGGCGATCGACGGGCAGCAAAAAAGTTTTTCGGGTCGAAGATTTTTTCGATTTCAGTTTTCTGAGAAAAGCGGAGAGCCAATTGAAGGCGAGCGGATGGCGCCCGTGACCTCATCGCCCCAGCAACGCGGTCAACTGCACCAGCTCTTCGTAGCGGCTGCCCCATTTGTCTGCGTCGGGCACGAGCGTGTTTCGATTGCCGACGTCGTCGGGGCCGCCGGCGGCGAGGTCTTTGAACGCCGGCCAGCGGCGCTGTTTGAAGGCGATTTCCTGGCCGCGCTTCGACAGCATGAAATCGATCAGCAGCGCGGCGGCGTGAGGATGCGGCGCGCGCGCCGACATCGGTAGAGAAGAGACCGATTTCACCGGGATGAACGGCTCGGGAAAGATGTAGTCGACCGGCGCGCCGGCCTGGCGCAGCGCTGTGGCTTCGTGGTGGTGCGCGTCGATCTGAATGGGAAATTCGCCGGCGGCGACCAGCTGAGAAACCAGGCTGCGGCCCTTGCGGATGTTCAACTGCTGGGCGCCGAGATTTTTGAGGAGCTGCTTGCCTTTCTCGTCGCCGTAATAATCGAGCAGGGCGGCGACGTAGTCGTCCGCGTCCTGATCCATGCCCATTTTTCCTTTCCACCTGGGCTGCAACAGATCTTCGACCGATTTCGGCGCCTGGGCGCGGCTCACCTGCTTGGTGTTGAACAGGTAAACCATGAGCGACGCCCAGATGCCGTTGAAATAGCCGTCCTTGTCGTAAAAGCCTGAGCGCAGGCCGCGCCGCTGCGGCGACTCGTAGCGCGCAATCGCGCCGGCCTTTTTCAACGTGTAGAGCGCCGAGCTGCGGATGTTGAGGATGTCGAAATTATCTTTGCCGGCGCGCCGCTCGGTCAAAATGCGATTGAGCAGGCTCTGCGGCCCGCCGGTCAGGATCTCGACTTTCAGGAAGGGATAGTCCGCCTCGAATCCGCTGGTGAACTGGCGCAGGTCCTCGCGGTTCATCGGCGCGTACCAGACGACGGTCTTTTCGTTCTTCGCTTCCTTGACCAGCGCCGCCTGGCGCTCGGCGGCGGGCAGCTTGTTGAGCTTCGCCAGCGTCTCTTCGGCCGTCGCCGCCAGACCGCGCGTTGCGATGAAATTCGACACCAGCGCGCCCAAGCACAAACATTCGATGACACGACGGCGACGCATCATGGTCGATCCTCCGGCGCTCAGATCGCCTGCCCCAGACGAAAAGTTTTTCCCGCCAGCCGGCCCACCGGCGGCACTTGATCGTCGACGTGAGCGGCCAGCGCTTCGCCGATGAAAAGATACAGACCCTCGACGAAAAATTCGTTCACCAGCCGGCATTCGACGTTGGCGTGGCAGCCGGCGACGAGCGGCGCCTGGACGCGGGTTGCCGGCAAGGTTTCCAAACCGAGGGCGACGAATTTATCTTCGACATCCCGGCCCGACAGGGTTCGGCTTTTGTCCACGGCGTGAAGCTGGTTCTCCGAGCAGACGTTGACGACGAACTCGCGGCTTTTCTGAATCACCTCGCGGCTGAAGTTCTTGTCCTGGATGCCGATCAATAGCAGCGGCGGCTCGTCGGCGATGCCCAGTGCGCGAAAGGCAAACTGGACGTTGCGCTTGCCTTCGCAGGCGGTGGAAATCAGATAAAGTCCGGTCGGGGTGGCGCGGTAGGCTTGCGGCAGCGGAACTTCCTTCAGCATGAAATCTCCAGTCAGTGAATTTATTTCGAGCCCAGCTCTTTGTACCATTTTTCAGCCGCGGCGAATTCGCTCTGGCGCGCGAAGTAATCGCGGTCGCGCCCGGTGGCCTTCAATTCCAGCAGCATGGCCCGGGCGGCGGCGACGGCGGCGAGCGGCACGCTCGACGGCAGCAGCGCGACGCGAAAACCCATTCCGATAAATTCGCCCGCCGCCATGAGATTGCGCGGCCACATGCTGACCAGCGGCGCCGGCGCGCCGGCGCCGATGCGGCGGAAATCTTCGCCGTCGGAAAGCTGCACGCCGAGGGCGTCGGCGCCGGCCGCGGCGTAGGCCGCCAGGCGATCCTGCACCTGCGCGAGGGATTCTTTCGGGCGCGAATCGCAGCGCGCGATCAAGACCAGCGCCGGATCGCGGCGCGCGTCGGCGGCGGCTTTGATGCGGTCGGTCATGAGCGCGACCGAAGCGATCGACAAATCGTCGGGCGAGGCGCCGTACTCGTTCACCAGCGCGTCCTCGAAGCGCAGCGCCGCCGCGCCGGCGCGCTCGTAGTGCTTGACGGCGCGTTCCAGCGCAACGGTTTCGACGCAGGCCGAGCCCGCGTCCACGATCAGCGGAATTTCCGTCGCCTCGGCGATCTGCGCCGCGCGCTGGGCGATCTGCGTTGTGGTCAGAAGATTTCGATCGGGCAGACAGAAATTCCTATGAATCGCGTTGCCCGACAGGTGCAGCGCCTTGTAGCCGCAGTCCTGCGCCAGCCGAGCGAACAGCGCGTCGGTGATTCCCGGCGCGATGGCGCCCTGCGGATCGGCGAAGATTTTGCGCAGCTGCGCGCGTTTTTCCTGGTCGTTCATCGTGTCAAGCTCACTCCATGCCGTCGGTGATGTACTGGATCACATAGCCGGCCGGGTCGTCCATGTAAGTGCCGCCCTGCCCGTCGTGGCGTTCCTTGGCCGCGCCGCGGTCGCCGTTGGCGATGCCCAACTGCTCCAATTGCGCCAGCGCAGCGTTCCAGCTCGCCGCCGGAATGTAAAAGGCGATGTGCGGTCCGGGAACTTTGCGGCTCATGATGAGTCCCTTCGACGAGAAGGGCGCCCGGGTCAGGATCAATGTCTGGCCGCTTGCCATCTTGAGCGTCGCCTGGCGAGCGTCTTCGGAACGATTGATCAGCTCGAAGCCCAAAACCGCCGTGTAGAATTTGATGGATGCGGCCACATCGGGCGCTTCGAGCTCGATGAAGCCGACGCCGGTCATGCGGCCATTGTTGACAGCGGCGCTGCTGGCGGCCGCGCCCGGCGTGTAAACCGCGTAATGGTTGCCCGCCGGATCGGTGAAAAACACCGAGTGCGCGGCGAAGGGGCAGGGATTTCGGATCGGGCCTGCGAATTTGACGCCGAGCGCGCGCAGATCGGCGATTGTGTCGTCGAGGCCGCGCTCGGTGGTCGTGAACGAATAGGTGGGCAAGCCGCGCGGGCCGGCCGGCGCCTCGCGCTCTTCGCTCTGCAGATACACGCCCATGCGTTTCCCGCCGATTTGAATGAACGTATGCGGCACCGCGCCGCGCTTGCGCTGGCGCACGTTCAGGCCGTTGCGCTTGGTGATGACGCCGCCGAAGACGCGTACGTAGAATTCCTCGGCGACGACGATGTCGTCCACCGGGACGACGAAGTGATCGAGGGATTGGGCGAAATTCATTGGCGGCATGACTTGCTCCTGTCGATCGGCACGATCTATCCGGCCTCAAGCTGCTTCATGAACCAGTCGGCGATGTAGGTTCGCCGGTCGAATTTTTTCTGGCCGTGGCCGACGCCGTCGATCATCGAGCGATCCGGCGAGTTGACCGCGTTCTCGTATAGATTGAGCGCGCCGCGCGGGTCCATCACCCGGTCGTCGATGCTGTAGCCGACCAGCAGCGGGCATTCGATCTTGTTCGCTCGGCCGATGAGCGTGAACTCCCTGATTCTTTCGCGCGCGTCTTTTAAATCTCTGGCGCCCATGAGCCAGCGGAGCCGCTCCTGGATCGGCGGATAGTAGTCGAAAATATCCTCGACGAGATTGTACGCGCCGCTCCAGACGGCAACCGCCTTGATGCGCTTTTCCGCGGTGGCGCAGCGCGGGCCGGAGTAGCCGCCCATGCTCGAGCCGTGCAGGCCGATGCGCTCCGGATCGACGTCGGGACGGGTGACGAGGTAGTCGATCACCGCTTTGGCGACGCGCTCGGAATCCGGCGGCGCGTAGAGCTTGTGATGGCGCAAGGTGCCGCCCTGCCCCGGACCGTCGACGTCGATAAACGACATGCCGCGGCGCACGTACTGCCCGGCGCCGCCGTCTTCGCCGCGGAGCAAAATCCCGTCGGCGCCGCCGTAGTTGTAAACCACGGGCAGCTTCGCTCCGGCTTTGCCGCGCCCGGGCCAGAAGTGCGCCGGCAGCTTGTGTCCTTCGTAGGGGATTTCCACGCGCTCGAAGGGCGGCGGGACGAGGCTCCAGGCCTTCGCGAAATTCTCTTCGAGCTTTTTGAAAGTCGGCAGCATGCGCGGATCGCCCTCGGCCATGTAGACCACCGCGCGCCGATAGAAATCCGCCGCGCGCAGATAAAACTCATGGGCGGTCTGGTTGCGCTTTTCCTGCGCGAAGCCGGCGGCCAGCTCTTCGTTTTTCTGCGCGACCTCGGTCCACTCCCTGTGCCAGCTCTCGAGATTGAAAAATTTCACCCGGCGCGCCACGCCGCGAATGTCCGGATCGGGGTGATCCGGGGAAATTTCCATGCGCACTTCCAATTGTCCGCCGCCGGGCAAACCCGGCGCTGGATAGAGCAGCTTCTCCGCGGCGCCGCGCTCGAAAACGTCGCCGCCGGTTCGATGGGCCATGACTCGCTCCTTGAAACGATTTCGCATTTCTGTTTGCCCCAGCGCGGTGGAGAATGCAACCGGGGAAATGGCGGCGGCGCGCCGTCGATGCGCTTCAACGGCGCGCGGGGGCGCGGCCGGCGGCGGCCGGTTCTTCGAGGGAGGGAAGGACGAGGGTGAAGCTCGAGCCGCGGCCCGGCTCGCTCGTGACCCGAACCGTGCCTTTCAAAAGCTCGGTGAAGGTCTTGACGATGTGCAGGCCCAGGCCGACGCCGCCGTGGCTGCGGGTGCGCGTGCTGTCGATCTGGCGGAAGCGCTGAAAGATGTGCGACAGCTCGTTGCAGGGAATGCCGATGCCGGTATCGCTCACGGTGATTTCCACCGCGCCCGGCGCCGCCGCCGGGCGCGCGGTCACGGTGATCGAGCCTTCCTCGGTGAATTTGATCGCGTTGTTGATGAGATTTTGCAGAATATGCTTCAGCTTGTCGCGGTCGGTAAAGAGCGGCGGCAGGTCGGAGGAGCAGTCCCAGCAAAGGGCGATGTCCTTGCCGAAGGGATAATCGTAGAGCGTCTTCAGCTCCTCGAGCAGTTGGCTCAGGGGAAACTTTTCCGGGTCGGCGGAAATCGCGCCGGCTTCGATCTTGGTCGCGTTCATGATGCTGTTGACCATGAACAAAAGCTCGTCGGCGTGATGGCCGACCTTGTCCAGCGCTTTTTTCTGCTCCGGCGTGACCTCGCCCATGATGCCTTCCTGCACCAGGCGCGCATAGCCCGAGATCACGTTCAGGGGCGTGCGCAGCTCGTGCGACATGACGCCGAGAAAATCCTCGCGCACGAGATTGGCCTTCTCCAGAGCCGCCGCCTGGCGGCGCGTCTCTTCGTAGAGCTGCGAGTTGTGGATCGCCACGGCGGTCTGGGCCGCGAGGCTGCGGAGAAAATTGATTTCCTCGTCGCTGTAGTGGCGCTCCTGCCGGGAATAAAAAGACAGCACGCCGGTGACCCGCTCCTTCGCGATCAGCGGCAGGCCGAGATACGAGCGAAATCCCCGGGCGATAAAAAAATCCGCGTCCAGCCCTGCGTGCGCGATCTCCAGATTGGACACCAGGATGACTTCCCTGGAGCGCGCCGCCGGGTGAGCCGGCGCGTCTGCAAGCGACGGCGCGGCTTGCCACGCGGCCTCGTCGGCGCCGCGGCAGGCGACCCGGCGCGTGCGTCCGCTCTCGTCGATCAGCAGCACCGTGGTCGCGGTTCCCGGCACCAGGCCGGCGAGCCACTCGAGCAGCACGTCGATCACCGCGCCGAGCTCGAGGGTGGAAGTCGCCGCGAGATTGAGCTCGTAGAGCGCGGCCTGGCGCTCGGTATGGCGCTCAATTTCGCGCTGGGCGGATTTTTCCCGGGTGATGTCGCGGATCATGCACACGGTCGCGACCGGGTCGCGGTCGCTGTCGCGCATGACAAAGGAGGAGAGGCTCACGATCGCCGCGCCCCGGCGAAGCGAGCTTTCATAGCCGCGCAGCCGTCCTTCGAGCACATCGCGCGCGAAGGAATCCGGCGCCGGATCGAAATCGGCGGCCAGGGCGGCGAGCGGGATCCCGGCGAGCGCGCTTTCCTGGCGGTCGAAAATTTTGCACGCGGCGCGATTGGCGACGCGCACCACGCCGTCGCTGTCCACCACCAGGAGCGCGTCGTCCATGGCGTCGAGGATCTGCTTGGCGGCGAACTCCGGCGTGATATTGATCAGGCGATAGCGCCGCACGGTTTGATCGGCGAGCAGGATAAAGCCCAGCACGGCGATGAAGCCCAGGGGATAGAGCGGGACGCCGTAGGCCGGCAGAAAATCGAAAGAGCCCAGATAGGCGACGCAAAAAGCGCGCAGCAAGCCGATGCTGCGCATCTTGCCGGCGCCCGGCGGCGCGGCGCGGCAGGCTTGCCGGTAGGCGTTAAGGCTCGCCGCCATCAGGGCGAAGAAATAGACGAGAAAGAGCGAGCCCATCCATCCGTATTGCGGGTAGTAGCCCCAGGGGTAGCGGCGCACCTCGCTGACGAACACGGCGCCGCTAAAAACGCTCAACAGAAAGCCCAGGGAAATTTCCCAGACCAGCCAGGCGCGGCGCTTCTGGCGCTCGTACAGACCCAACGCCACCAGGGTGAACTGGTAGACCGAGGCGGGAATGAAGACGATGCCGGCCTGGCCGGCCTTGCTCCAGCCGCGCGCCACGGCTTCGTCGAGCGCGCAATACATCAGAGAATAGCTCGCCAGCCAGACCGCGCCGGTCAGGGTCATGATAAAAAACGCCGCGCTCACGCGCGAAAAACGCTCGCTGCCGAGCACTCTCAAGCCGAGCGCGAGCATGGTGCACGCGGTGAGCAGGGCGAGCACGCCGAAGAGGCTCGTATCGTAGCTTTGCGGATTGAGCATCGCGGCGATCATGGCCGTGCTGCGAGAGGCTCAGGCGCCGCGGCGCGGGCGCTCGCACTGGGCGACGAAGCGGGAGAAAATGCGCTGCTGGTCGGCGCGGCGCGGCGCCAGCGCTTCGGGATGCCACTGCAGGCCGAGCACCCAGCGATGGCGCGCGCTTTCGATGCCTTCGACGACGCCGTCCTCGGCCGCCGCATTGACGAGGAGGCCGCGGCCCAGCGCTTTGACCGATTGATGGTGCGTGGTGTTCACTTCGATTTTCCGGCGCCGGAGAATGGCGCGAAGCCGGGTGCGCGGCGCGACGATGACCGGATGGCCGCCGCGCGCTTTGCGCGCGCTCTGCTCGTGCGCGCCGGCGCCGGCGATCAGCGCGGCGATGTCCTGGTAGAGCGTGCCGCCGAGGGCGACGTTGATCGCCTGCGCGCCGCCGCAGATGCCGAGCACGGGGAGATCGCGCTGCAGCGCCTGGGCGGCGATTTCCAGCTCGAAATCGGTGCGCCGCGCTTTGAGCGCGCGCAGCTCGCGCCGCGGCTTTTCGCCGTAGCGGCGCGGATCGATGTCGAAGTTGCCGCCGGTGATGACCAGGCCGTCGAGCGGCGCGAGCATCCGCCGCACGGCCGCCGCCGACGGTTGGGGCGGCAGGATCAGCGCCAGCGCGCCGGCGCGCTCGAGGGCGCTCAGATACCGCTGCGGTACGAAAAAAGCCGCTTCTTGAGGCGGGTCGAATTGGTTGGAAGCTTCGGAAAGATCCGCGGTGACGCCGATCAACGGCCGTGCATCCCTCGTCATTTTTGCGTGTCGTAGAGGCGCTTGTAAATCTGGTGATTGCGCAGCACGAGCTTAACATACCCGCGGGTCTCGACATAGGGGATGCGCTCGACGAACTCCTCGATATCGTCGGTGGCGATTTCCTTTTCCCAGCGATCGACCGCGGCTTCGCCGGCGTTGTAAGCCGCGATCGCCTTGTACCAGTTGTCGGCATAGCGCTGCAGCAGGTCTTTCAAGTATTGCGTGCCGAGGGTGACGTTGACCTCCGGCTCGAAGAGGCTGTCCTGGGACGGCGCCGGCAATCCCAGCTGCCGGGCGATGCGGTTGGCGGTCGGCGGGATCAGCTGCATCAAGCCGAGCGCCGTTGCCGGCGAGCGCGCGCGGGTGTCGAACAGGCTTTCCTGGCGAATCAAGCCGAGCACGAGGTAAGGATCGAGATCGCGGTCCCGGGCCTTCTGCCGAATCAAGTCCCAAAACGCCAGCGGATAGCGGTAGAGGTCGCGCTCGGCGCGCGTGCTCGGCAGTTGATTGGCGAGCTGAAGGCTGCGGCTGTAGGCGCCCGCCTGAAAATATTCGCGCATCAAAAAGCCGCGCAGCGCGCCGCCGCTCTGGCGCTGGATCTCGTCGAGCTCGGCCACCGCCAGCGGGCGCAGCGCGAGGGCGGCAAGCAGCCGCGCGCGCGCCAGGTGAAAATTCGCGTCCGGCGAGAGCGGCGGATCGCTCTCCGGCGCCGGCGCGGCGTTGTTCGATTTCGTCTCGGCCGGCGGCTCGCCGAGCCGTGCGAGCGCGCGCAGCGAAAGCATCTGATAGTAGGATTCCGCGGCGCTCCCGGCGATCTGGCGGTAGATCTGGCGCGCGCCGTCCGCATCGGCGGATTTCTCCGCGATGCGCGCCTGCCAGTACTGCGCGGCGACGGCGAAATTGCCGTTCTTCGATTGGGTTTCCAGATTTTTGAAAGCCGCCGCCGCGGACGGCCAATCGCCGGAACGATAATAAAGCCACGCCAGACGCCAGGCGGCATCGTCGCGCACCGAGCTTTTGGGAAATTGCCGGATGACGTTGCCGTAGAGCTGGACCGCTTCGTCCTTGCGGCCGAAGTATTCGTGAATATCCGCGGCGGCGAACTGGGCGCGATCCGCGTAATCGCTCGCGGGATAGTTCTCGATCACCTGCTTGAAATAGCCGAGCGCGCGCTCGTTCTCGTGGCGGTTCCAGTAAATATTGCCGATCTGATAGAGCGCCCTGGGCGCGTCCGGCGAGTCGGGGAATTCGCGCGCGATCTGCTCGAGCACCGGCAAAGCCTCGTTGCGGCTGCGGGTGGCAAGATAGAGCGCGGCGAGCTTGCCGAGAAAGCGCGCGCGCGAGTCGGCGTCGCTGACGTTGTTGAGAATCTTTTTGTAAAGCGTCTCGGCGTCGCTGCTCTGGCGCTCGCGCGCGAGCCGGTCGGCGTCGGCGGCGAGGGATTCGATAGTGTGGAAAGAAAAAAGCTCGGGAAAGTTTTCCCGCAGCTTCGCCTGGGCCTTGCGCGCCTCGGCGGTCCAGCGCGAGGCGGGCGATCGCGCGCGCAGCTCGTCGTAGAGCGCGCTCGCGCGGCTCGGCTCGCCGCGGCTCTCGTGAAGCTGCGCCTGCAGGTAAAGCGCTTCGTCGGCGACCGCGCGCGGCGCGGCTTTGTCCGCGCGAATTTTTCGCAGCGCCGCCCCCGCCGGGGAATATTTTTTATCCGCCAGGTCGAGCCTGGCCTGCAGCAGCGCCGCCGGGTAATGCCACACGCTCTGCGGGTACTGCTGCTTGAGCTGGCTCAAAAGCCGGCGCGCTTGGTCGCGATTGCCCGCGTTGAAATGAATCGCCGCCAGATAATACAGGCTGTAGTCGGCGAGCGGCGATTTCGCTTCCAGCGCTTTTTCAAACAGCTCCCGCGCCTCGGATTGTTTGCCGGCCGAATAGAGCGCGTACGCCCTGGCAAAGGCTTCGTTGGCATCGCCGCTCTGGGCCCAGAGCGGCGCCGCATAAACCGCGAGCATCAGCAATGCGGCGAGGACGCGCGCCATAGCCGCAAGTGTAACGGAGCGGCAGCGGCGATTCAATTAAACTTTCCTGCACGATCCCGCGCTCTCCGAGACGGCCGAGAACGGCCGATGGGACCGAAGGAAGATTCGTGCAACCGGGCACAGGTCCGCCGGCAAGTCACGCTTCACAATCGCGCAGCTCTCCCGCCCGTTCGCTTTTATCCGTGCCTTTTCCCGCCGCGCTTGCCTGAAAGCCGCCCGATCGAATAAACTACGAAAAATTTGATCTAACTTTACTGGTTTTGTACTCCATGGCTGACCCCGAGGAACTCGCCCGCCAGGAAATCGACGCTCTGCTCGGCCCCTGCGGCTGGACCGTTCAAGACAAGAACGCGGTGAATCTTTCCGCCGCGCGCGGTATCGCGGTGCGCGAGCTTACTTTCAAGACCGGCGAGCCGGACTACACGCTGTTTGTCGACGGCAAGGCGATCGGCACGATCGAAGCGAAGCCTGTCGGCCATTCGCTCACCGGCGTCGAGGAGCAGTCCGAAAAATACGTCAGGGGCGTGCCGTTCGGTCTTCCCGCCTGGCGCTCGCCGCTGCCTTGGGACGCGTGCAGGCCAATCTCAAACGTCTACCGCGCCGCCGTCCTCAAAGCCGCCTGCGAAGGCAAGCTCGTCCCCACCGAAGCCGAACTCGCCCGCCAAGAAGGCCGCACCTACGAAACCGGCACCCAACTTCTCGAACGCATCGTCAGCGAACGCCGGCAGAAATGGAATGGAAAAGGGAAATACAAAGAGCCTTTCCCGCCCAATACGACAACCTACCGACCCTGCCGACGGGATGGGCGTGGGCGTCTCTTGAGCAGCTTACAACAGTTATTACGAAGGGCTCCTCTCCAAACTGGCAAGGTTTCCAGTATTGCGATCAAGGCGTCGTCTTTGTTCGTAGCGAGAACGTTCGGCGGGGAAGCTCGATTTGATAGACGTTGCTTATTTGCCGCTGGCGTTTAACGAAAAGGAAAGAAAATCAATTCTTCGCGAGGGTGATGTTCTCCTGAATCTGGTTGGAGCATCGATCGGTCGAGCGGCGGTCGCTACGCCAGCAGTTGACGGTGGAAACGTTAATCAGGCTGTTGCTGTCATCAGATTAGTTCACAGTGAAACGATCAAGCACTTCGTAACTGCCTGGCTCATCTCGGCGGAAGGACAGAAACGCATTCATACGAAGAAAGTTGATGTCGCCAGGGCAAATTTCAGTCTGGAAGATACACGAGTTCTTCCTGTCCCAGTTCCACCTCTCGCTGAACAACAACGCATTATCGCCGAAGTTGAGCGCCGGTTGAGTGTGGTTGAGGGACTGGAAGCGGTCGTGAACGCCAACCTCCAGCGCGCCACGCGCCTACGCCAGGCGATTTTGCAACGGGGGTTTGAGGGGAAGCTATTAACTTCTGAACTTAAATGGCCTGTCCTGGTATCAGAGGACTGTCCCGTGCGCCGGAACCTGCGGCAAAATACACGGCAGAGGTGACAACTAAATGAGACTGCTACCTGAGCTTGTTGATAAAGACGCACACAAAGAGTTCAGGCGTTTTTTGAAAAACACGGGACAGACGCATTGGGAAGAAAAGATTAAAAAACTTAACTCGCTTTATCGCTTTCGGCCTCCCAGCCCGAATGTTCACTTGGAGTATCTAGCGAACAGAAATCCTTTAACAAAGCATATCGAAACGTATTTGACACTTGAACGAGAAGGAAAATTACTGCGTGAACGCGCCACTCCGGATTTAATGAAAGCGTGTGGGTCGCTTAAGGTTATAAATGCGATTTGGGCCGAAAGCGATCGCGATATTCGCGAGAAATTGAAAGCGATTTTATTCGATGATGACACCGCAAGAGCATTCATGTTTGACCTCGATATAGCCATACATTTTTTTCGGCGTGGCTACGACGTTCAGTTTGTCGACTTGCAGGGCATAGGAACCTTCGATCTTCTGATCTCTGATGGTCAATTGGAGTGCGAGGTTGAGTGTAAGACCAAAAGTGCTGATGCCGGACGTAAGATTACGAGAAGCAATTTTGCTCTGTTGTGTGATGTTCTATCCGCCGATCTACCGCCACTGACCGAAAGCGTTGCTGTTTTGTTTAAATGTGATGGCCGATTGAGTGGGAGTCAGGACCTTTTCCACGCTGTCGCTAAAGAAATCAGAAAATGTAGAATTGCGCTCCAAAATTCTGGACAACTTGATTCGTTGCATTTTGAGATTAGGACCCTCCCTACCGGGCTTCAGATACGAACTCATGTGGACGCGGCAAAGGCATTGGCACCATACTGGTCGCCCGATGCACACTACTTTGTCTTGAGCAACGCCCAGACCTTAATAATTGGCTGCGAGAGTACTGACAAAAATTGCGTGTTAAAGGCTATCTATGAAGACTTGAAGCATGGTGCAGGGCAACTATCAAAAACACGTCCCTCCATGTTGGCTTGCCAGTTAGAAGACATTCAGGATGAGGATTGGAGCCTACTCCAGGGAGAATCCGGTTTGGCCGCAATGAGCGGAAGGCTCCTCGGAAGCCCAAAGCGGCGCCACCTTAATTTCGTTGTGTATAGCTCAGATCAAACGATGCCTCAAAAACTTGGCGTTGTTACGAGTTTTTCTGCGACAAACCTGACATTTGAGAGTAAAGAACCCAAATACCCGGTCTCAAAGTCATTTTTCAGCGGACGACCAGAACGTTCGACACATTAACAGGTTAGTATCCCGATATGGCTGAACAGTCTTCTCCCTCGTTCAAAAACTCTGGAACTACTGCAACATCCTGCGCGATGACGGGCTGTCGTACGGCGATTATGTCGAGCAGCTGACGTTTCTGCTTTTCCTCAAGATGGCCGACGAGCAGAGCCGGGCGCCGTTC